>Ga0335082_10002957_pt1 | contig 18375 bp, 15 predicted proteins | sample Lox_Sample_41_FD_206718 | JGI IMG/M metagenome (GOLD analysis project Ga0335082, IMG submission 206718) | Soil microbial communities from Loxahatchee National Wildlife Refuge, Florida, United States - Lox_Sample_4.1 | ecosystem: Environmental > Terrestrial > Soil > Wetlands | place: USA... | reverse complement strand
AGCTCGGGCCGCGTGATCGCCAGCTTTCCCGCGCGCTCGCTGGTGCGCGCGCCCTTGCGCAAGTTCCGCTACGCCCTGCGCCGATGCCCCGTGTACTTCTACACGCGCGAGCGGCTGGAGGAGATCTGCCGGCAGGCCGGGCTGGCGGAATACCGCATCGTCCCCTATGCTTCCTCGGGCCTGCTGCTGGTGGGAGAGGCGGGGGCAGCCGGGCGATGAGCCGCGCTCTCAAACGCGCCGGGGATGTGCTGGCATCGGCGCTGGCCCTGCTGCTGCTCTCTCCTTTTCTTCTGGTGCTGGCCCTGATCATCCGAATCCGCCTGGGCGCGCCAGTGCTCTTCCGCCAGCAGAGGCCAGGGAAGGACGGCAAACCCTTCGAGCTGGTGAAATTCCGCACCATGAGCGACGCCCGCGATCCCGAGGGGAATCTCCTGCCCGACGAGCAGCGCCTGACGCCGCTGGGCCGCCGCTTGCGCCGCTTCAGCCTGGACGAATGGCCGCAGCTTTGGAACGTGCTGAAGGGCGACATGAGCCTGGTGGGCCCGCGCCCGCTGCTCATGGAGTATCTCGGCCGCTACAGCGCGGAGCAGGCGCGGCGCCATTTGGTCAAGCCCGGGATCACCGGCTGGGCCCAGATCAACGGTCGGAACGCAGTGAGCTGGGAGGAGCGCTTCCGCCTAGACGTCTGGTACGTGGACCACTGGAGCCTGTGGCTGGATCTGCGCATCCTGGCCGCGACTGTGTGGCTCGTGCTCCGAGGCAAGGGCATCTCCTGGGAGGGCCACGCCACCATGCCCAAGTTCATGGGAACGGAGCGATCCAAGCCATGAGAAACGAAGCCGGCCAGGCGACGCTTCCCGAGGGCCGAGGGCGCGGGTGGCGCTCGACCCGGGCCGGCCGCTTTAGGCCTGGGTTATGATGCGGAGTTACATCCGTCGCTTCGGGTGAGCGGCGAAGAGGGCGCTGCATGTGCGGCATCGCGGGAAAACTGGACCTGGGTCGCTCCTGCGGCGAGGAGGAGCTTCGCGACCAGACCCAACGAATGATCGCGACTCTGCGCCACCGCGGTCCCGATGACCAAGGAACCTGGGTGGATGCCGAAGCCGGCGTCGCCCTGGGCAACCGGCGGCTGGCCATCCTCGACCTCTCGCCCGCCGGCCACCTGCCCATGGTTTCCTCCAGCGGCCGCTACGTGGTCGCCTTCAACGGCGAGATCTACAACTACCAGGAGGTGCGCCGGGAGTTGGAATCGCAGGTGGCCGATTCGGCGCTGGCCCTGCGCGGCCACGGCGACACCGAGGTCATGCTGGCGGCCTTCGAGCACTGGGGCGTGGAGGCGACGCTGCCGCGGCTGAACGGCATGTTCGCCTTCGCCCTGTGGGACCGGCGCGAGCGCGTCCTCTTCCTGGCCCGCGACCGTTTCGGGGAAAAGCCACTGTACTACGGCTGGATGGGCGCCGTGCTGCTGTTCGCCTCCGAGCTGAAGGCGCTGCGCGCGCATCCCGGCTTCGCGGGGGCGATCCGGCGCGAGGCCCTCGCCTTCCATCTGCGCTATGCCTACATTCCCGCGCCCCTCTCCATCTACGAGGAGATCGGCAAGCTGCCGCCGGCGAGCTTCCTGAAGGTCCGCACCGACCGCCGCGAGCAAGCCAGGCCCACGCCCTATTGGTCGCTGCGAGAGGTGGTGGAGCGCGGCCTGGCGGAGCCTTACCGCGGCACGGAAGCGCAGGCGGCGGAGGAACTGGATGCGCTGCTGCGGGATGCGGTGCGGCTGCGCATGATCTCCGACGTGCCCCTGGGGGCCTTCCTCTCCGGCGGCATCGATTCCTCGACCGTGGTGGCGCTCATGCAGGCGCAGAGCAGCCAACCGGTCCGCACCTTCTCCATCGGCTTCTACGAAGATGAATACAACGAGGCCCGGCAAGCTCACGCCGTGGCCCACCACCTGCGCACCGAGCACACCGAGCTGTACGTCACCCCGCGCGAGGCGATGGACGTCGTCCCGCTGCTGCCCACGCTCTACGACGAGCCCTTCGCCGACTCCTCTCAGATCCCCACCTTCCTGGTCTGCAAGCTGGCGCGGCACTCGGTGACGGTGAGCCTGTCGGGCGACGGCGGCGACGAGGTCTTCGGCGGCTACAACCGCTACATCTGGGGCCGCCGGCTGTGGAACCGCATGCGGCTGGCGCCGAGCCCGCTGCGTCGCCTGGCCGCCGGCGGCATCACCGGGGTCTCGCCCCGCTTTTGGGACACCTTGTTTCAGGGCGTGGGCCCGGTCCTTCCCCGGAGCTGGCGCCAGCGCCTCCCGGGGGACAAGATGCATAAGCTGGCGGGAGTGCTGGCGCTGAAGAGCCCGAAGGCGATGTACCTGCGCCTGGCCTCGCTCTGGCTGGAGCCGGAGCAGGTGGTGCTGGGGACCTCGGGGCAGCCCTCCGCGGACTTCCTTCTGGCGCAGTGGCCGGGCTTTCCCCAGTACGAGCACAGCGCCATGTACCTCGACGCCATGACCTACCTGTCCGACGATATCCTGGCCAAGGTGGACCGCGCCAGCATGGGAGTGAGTCTGGAGGGTCGCATCCCTTATCTCGATCCCCGGGTGGTGGAGCTGGCGTGGAAGCTGCCCCTGGCCATGAAGGTCCGCGAGGGGCAGGGGAAGCGGATCCTCCGCCGGGTGCTGCATCGCTACGTGCCGCGGGAGCTGGTGGAGCGCCCCAAGATGGGCTTCGGCATCCCCATCGGCGACTGGATGCGGGGGCCGCTCAAGGACTGGACCGAAGCTCTGCTGGACGAGAGTCGGCTGCGCCAGGAGGGCTACTTCGATCCTCGGCCTATCCGCAAGAAGTGGCAGGCGCACCTCTCCGGCCATCACAACTGGCAATATGACCTGTGGAACGTGCTCATGTTCCAGGCCTGGCTGGAGCAGAGCCGTCCGCTGCCTGCGGGAGTGCCGGACCCGTCGCAGGTCCCGGCGCGTCCTACTGCCTCCTGAAGCCGACCGCGCACCAAAAGGGGACGGAATCGCTGAAGCGGATCTGGTCGAGGCCGGCGGCGCGCATCATGGCTTCGATCTGGGCGCGGGTGAAGCGCCTTTCCAGGCGCGTGCCGAAGCGGTCGAAAGCGTCGTTGCGCATCACGTAGAAGCTGCGGTGGCGGTAGGCGGAGAGCGGCCAGTGGTCCACCTTGCCGCCGTGACCCTCGCGCCATGCCGCCAGGCGGGCCAGCGGGAAGTAGAGCAGCACGGCGACGACCTCGGCAAAGGCGCTCTTGAGCCAGTGCGGCGAACGCGAGATCAGGCGCCGCGCCAGGTCCGACACCTTCCACAGCGAGCGAAACCACCAGGGCCGGTTGTCGAAGGCGTAATACAGGTAAACCAGGAAGGGCGCGCCGGGCTTGAGCTTGCGCACACAGTCCAGGATCCCCTGCGGGGTGTCGGGGACGTGATGCAGCACACCCACGCTGTAGCCGAAGTCGGCGCTGGCGTCGGGTAGGGGAATGGCGTCCACACTGGCGCGGTGGAAGCGGCAGTTGGAATAGGCCGCCAGGTTGCGGCGCGCCACCTCCAGGGCCTCGCTGGGATCGATGCAGTGCAGCTCCCCCACGCGCGGCGCCACGAAGCGCGCCCAGCGGCCGCTGCCGCAGCCCAGGTCGAAGCCGACCGAGCCCGCGGGCAGCTTCTCCCAGGGGAAGATGTGGAAGTAGCTCTCGAAGAGCCGCTCCAGCTCTTGCTCGGAGAGCCCCGATTGGTCGAACCTCTGCCACTCCCGGCCGAAGGATTCGACCACCGCGGGATCGAGGTTGCGCGCTTCCATCGCCGTCATCCTAACGCGGATCGTGCGCGGATTCCCACTCCAAGGAATTTCACCCGGCCTCCTAGCAGTTTTGGCAGTTACTGGCGAGGCGCGCACTCCCTAGGATGGCGGGCAGGGGGACGATGGCCCGTCGCCCCGGCCCGGCGGGCCGTCCTGGCCAGGGGGTGCCGTCATGACCGTCTTCGATGAGCGCCAGCAGGAACGATGGGACGAGATGGAACTGGAGGTCCTCGACTACGCCGCCTCGCTGGCGCCGAACCAGCCCATGGACGATCTCAAGGAAGAGCTTGAGCACTTCGGCTTCACCCTGGGCAGCGCATAGCCGCAGGGGAAGTGCCGGGAGCAAGCAGATGATCTACGACGAAGGCTGCGATCCACACGAGGAAACCTGGGCGGAGCAGATCGCGCGGGCACGGGGCGAGGCTCAGGCACGCCGCCGCCACAAGCTGGTCACCAGCGCGGTCGGCTATGGGCTGGTCGCCGGCGGCATGCTGTGGGCCTGCCTGCACTGGATGCTCTGAGGCTCTGCCGCCGCGCCTTCGTCGAGCCTCCGCTCCCGCGGCACCCGACCACCTCAGCCGTTGACTCCGGCGCTGGTTCTGGAGTTGTATAAACAGGCGGGTGGAGGGAGGTCAGAGATGCGCGGAAACAAGAACGTGATCGAGCAGTTGAACGCAGCGCTCGCGGCGGAGTTGACGGCCATCGTGCAGTATATGGTGCAGTCGGAGATGTGCCACAACTGGGGCTATGCTCATCTCGGCGAACGGACCAAGGCGCGCGCCATCGAGGAGATGCGGCACGCCGAAGGCCTGATCGAGCGCATCATCTTCTTCGACAGCGCGCCCGAGGTGAAGGTAGCGCTGCGCCCGCAGATCGGGGCCAATGTCAAGGAGCAGCTCGAGATCGACCTGAAGGACGAAGTCGAAGCCTCCGCACAGTACAACGAGGCAGCGAAGATCTGCGTCGCGGCCGCCGATGACGGTTCCCGTGCCTTGTTCGAGCGCATGATCAAGGACGAGGAACGGCACGTGGATTTCCTCGAGGCCCAGCTGCATTCCATCGAGGAGATGGGAATCGCCAACTACCTCGCGGAGCAGTTGCACAAGAAGGAGTAGCCGGCGCCGGCGGGCGAGGCGATGGCTATCCCGCCCAACCCTTCGACCGGACCAGAACCGGCGCGTGGAAGCAGAGTTCGAGCAAGTACCGGGCCGCGGCGACGCGTTCGGCCCAAGGCCCGTTTTCCCGGTAGCCCTGGCCGCGGATGACGATCGCTCCCTCGCTCTTCTCCACCTGCAATAACCGGACCGGCTGCTCATGAGACAAGTCCAGGGCGTTGGCCAGACGCAGAATGCCTGCCAGGCGCAGGACCCCAGGCCGGCTCGAGGGCGGGAAGGCAGTCAGACACTTGTGGTTGGACCGAGGCAGAACGCCGCGGTGACAGCGCGCCACGGCGGCGATGGCAGCGAGCTGCCGGGACGACCACCCCAGGGGCGGCGCGAGCCGGCGGATGAGGCGATAAGAGTGCTTGTGATGCCCGCGCTTGCTCTGGCTGCGCCCGACATCGTGCAGCCAGGCCGCCGCCTCCAGGACCCGGCGCGTTCCTGCGCTGGCCGTAAAGAGCCCGGCGCGGGCCAACCCATCGTAGAGCTGCAAGGCGAGCTGGGCCACCAGCGCGGCGTGCGCGGGATCGGGGTCCAGGAAGGAGCCCCAGGTGCGCAAGCGGGTGAAGGCGGCCATCTCCAGGTGTTTGCCCTGCGGCAGCTCCGCACGCCAGACCCGCCATAGCGAGCCGGGGCCGATCATTCTCTGGCGATATCGCTGGAGCCGCTGCGCGCGTTCGCCTGCAATCCGGCTGCGCCAGGAGGCGCGATCTTGCGGGAGGGAGGCCGGATTGCTACGCACCATGGCCCAGAGCAGGTCCAGGTCGTGCACCTCCCCCAGCAGGTCCTGTAGTTCCTTGAGGCTGGCGCCCCATTGCTGGTGGCGCCGCGGCAGGAAGTTCTCGACGACGTATCGGAACTTCTTGAGGCCGATCCGCAACCGGTGAAAGCCGATCTGGCTGCGATCGCGCAGCGCCCGCCGGTGCAGGCGGTAGGCCCGCTCCCAGCACTCCAACGCCAGGTGCTGGAAGACCAGCCCTTCCGGCGACACCCGCCGGGAGCGGCGGGCGAGCTTCTGCGCCAGCGACTGCCAGCGGGTGCGGTCGAACTTCTGGATGGCCTGCAGCGCGGTCTGTCGCAAGTGGTCTTCCCGGTCCCCCAGGACGCGGAGAAGCTCGCAGCGCACGGGATCGGCGGGCTTCGACAGCCTCTTCACCCATTCCGCCATGACGTGGGCGTCGCGAAGCTCTCCCAGGTGGGCGAAGAGGGACCGCCCGAGTTTGCGGAGCTGCTTCCACGCCGGGTCCGGGTCGACGGCGGCAAAGCCGCCGGCCATGGAACGGCAGCGGCGCAGGGCCACGCGCAGGTCGTGGACCGGCTCGGGGTCCGTGCTGAGCGTGACCTTCGCCGACTGGTCCAGCGTGCGCTGCGCCCAGTAGGCAAGCCCAGCCTTGGAGTCCTTCGCGGGTGCGGGTGTTTTTCTCATGCCGGCGTGGACAGGCCCCGGGGACATGGTAGCCGGTCTTGGCCCAAGTCTACTTGCAGAAGCGCCCAGAGCCGGCCTCGGGACTCAGGCGCGGCCACGGATCGGGCCGCCACCCGCCCTCGGCTGCGGGCCGGTCATCGCGGGCATGGTAGGGGCTTGCCTGCTCTGGCTGGCGTGAGGCTACCGCTCAGGCAGCCTGGGACTCCTCTTCAAAACATGGTCCGCCGTCGTGGCCGGTCCGGCGATGGTCCTCGATCCTCTTGAGCATCCGCCGGTAGGCTTGCTGGAGGGCCTTTCTCTCTCGCGGCTTCAGGTCTTGCTCCTCCAGGGAGGTGACAATGTCGTCGAACTCCGCTTCCAGCCGTTCCAGCTCTCCGCAAAGCATGGCGCCCTCCTTCCTCAGGCCGCGCAGCGGGCCAGCAGCTCCTTCTTGCCCAGGCCCAGGATGCCGTGCATGGCGCCGACCTTCTGGAAGGCGGCGATGGCGGTATCCAGGTGATGCTGCTCGTGGGCGGCGGACAGTTGCGTGCGGATGCGAGCCTGGGCCTTGGGCACCACCGGGAAGAAGAAGCCGACCGCGTACACTCCCTCCTCGAACAGGTCGCGGGCGAACTCCTGCGCCAGCTTGGCGTCGTAGAGCATGACCGGCACGATGGGGCTGCTGCCGTCCTTGATGTCGAAGCCGGCGTTCTTGAGCAGGCTGCGCCAGTAGCCGGCGTTCCATTCCAGCTTGTCGCGGCGTGCGGTGCTGGCGGTGATCAGGTCGAGCACCTTCAGCGCCCCGGCCACGATCACGGGTGCCACCGCGTTGGAGAACAGGTAGGGACGCGCGCGCTGCCGGCACATCTCCACCAGCTCACGGCGCCCGCTGACGCAGCCTCCGGAGGCACCGCCCAGCGCCTTGCCCAGGGTGGTGGTGATGACGTCGATCTTGCCCAGCACGCCGCAGGCCTCGTGCGTCCCGCGCCCGGTAGGACCGATGAAGCCGGTGGCGTGAGAGTCGTCCACGAAGACCAGGGCGTGGTAGCGCTCGGCCAGCGCCACGATCTGGTCCAGCCGGGCGAGATCGCCGTCCATGGAGAAGACGCCGTCGGTCAGGATCATGCGATGGCGCTTGTCCTGGTGCTCCTGCAACTTCTCCTCCAGGTGTCCCATGTCGGAGTGCTTGAAGGTGTCCTGCATGGCCTTGCACAGGCGCATGCCGTCCACGATAGAGGCGTGCACCAGGCGGTCGGCGATGAGCACGTCCTGCTCGTTGAAGCAGGCTTCGAAGAAGCCGGCGTTGGCATCCATGCAGGAGGGGAAGAGCAGGGTGTCTTCGGTACCCAGGAACCCGGTGAGCCGGCATTCGAGCTCGCGGTGGATGTCCTGGGTACCGCAGATGAAGCGCACCGAGGACATGCCGTAGCCACGCGCGTCCAGCCCGGCGTGGGCGGCGGCGATGACCTCGGGGTGGCTGGAGAGTCCCAGGTAGTTGTTGGCGCAGATGTTGATGCAGCGGCGGACGCCGGCGCCGGCGGGGAACTCGACCTCGATCTCCGACGACTGCGGCGAGTGGATGTAGCGCTCCTCCTTGAAGAGCCCGGCGCTGCGGATGCCATCGATCTCGCCCTGGTAGTGATTGCGGATTGTCTCGGAATAAGCCATGACTTGCCTCGCCAGATGAAGTTTGCGCGGCGGGCCCCTGGGCTCGCGGTCGCGCTCAGGCCGCAGCCTTCGCCTGCTGGAAGCGCCGCACCAGCGCCACGATGCTCTGCACCGTATCGAAGGCGTCGGGGGTGGCCTCGGCGTCGGGGATGCGGATCGAGTACTTTTTCTCCAGAAAGCGCAGGAGCGAGACCATGGAGAACGAATCCACGATGCCGCCCGAGATCAGGCGCGTGGTCGCGGTGATCTCGCGGTCGTCGCCTTCCACCAGGTACTCCTTGACGATGTAGTCGTGCACGACTTGAGTCAGTTCATCCATACCGGTCCTTCCTCGATCAGTCGTTCATGATGGTGGACAGGTCGCCCACCGGCTCGTGAAACTCCTTGCAACGCAGCACGCGGCGCACGATCTTGCCGCTGCGGGTCTTGGGCAGCGAGTCCACAAACTCGATCTCCTGGGGCATGGCCAGCGGCGACAGGCGCTTGCGGATGTGGTTCATGATCTCCAATTCCAGGTCGTCGCTGGGCTGGAAGCCGCGCTTGAGGGTGACGTAGGCCTTCACCACCTCCATGTTCACCGGGTCGGGCTTGGCGACGGCGGCGGACTCGGCCACGGCGGGGTGCCCCAGCAGCACCGATTCGATTTCGAAGGGGCCGATGAGGTGGCCGCCGGTGTTGATGACGTCATCGTCGCGGCCCATGAACCAGAAGTAGCCGTCGGTGTCGAGCGAGGCGCGGTCGCCGCACAGGTACCAGCCGTTCTTGAACTTGGCCTCGTAGCCCGCCGGGTTGCGCCAGTAGCTGCGGAATTGCGCGGGCCAGCCCGGGCGCAGCGCGATCAGCCCGGCCACCCCCGCCTGATCCACCGGCTCGTAGCTCCTGGGATCGAGCACGGTCGCCGTGATTCCGGGGAACGGCTTTCCCATGGAGCCCGGCTTGATGGGCATGCCGGGGAGGTTGGTGATCACGATGCACCCGGTCTCGGTCTGCCAGAAGGTGTCGTGGAACTGGTGGCCGAAGACCCTGCCCGACCACAGCACTGCCTCGGCGTTCAGCGGCTCGCCCACGCTGGCCAGGTAGCGCAAGCTGGAAAGGTCGTGGCGGCGGGGAAGCTCCTCGCCCTCCTTCATCAGCAGGCGGATGGCGGTGGGGGCCGAGTACCAGACGGTGACCCGCCGCTTCTCCAGGAAGCGATACCACTGTTCGGCGTTGAAGCCGGCGTCGAGCACCACCTGGGTGATGCCGTTGGCCCAGGGGCCGATGATGCCGTAGGAGGTCCCGGTCACCCAGCCGGGATCGGCGTTACACCAGTAGATGTCGTTGGGGCGGAGGTCGAGCACCCACTTCGCGGTCAGGTACTGCGCCACGAGGGAGTAGTGGACGTGCTGCGCGCCCTTGGGCTGGCCGGTGGTGCCGGAGGTGTAGTGCAGGACCGAGGGCGACTCGGCGGTGGTGGGGAAGACCTCGAAGTCTTCCGCCGGCGGCAGGCCCTCCATGTCGAGAGCGGTCTCACGCGCCTGCATGGGCGCGCCGGTGGCGTCCACCACCACGATGTGCCGCAACTCCGGCAGCTCCTCGCGGATCTTGCGCACCTTGTGGACGTGCTTCTTCTGGGTGACGATGGCGGCGGTGCGAGCGTCGGCGAGGCGCACGAACAGCGATTCGTCGCCGAAGGCGGAGAACAGCGGTTGCGCCACCGCGCCCGTCTTCAGGATGCCGAGGAAGCCGATGTACAGTTCGGGCACGCGGTCGAGGAAGAGGCAGACGCGCTCGCCCGGCTGGATGCCGAGGCCGCGCAGGAAGCGGGCGACGGTGTTGGACAGCCGGCGGATGTCATCGTAGGTGTAGACCTTCTCGTGTCCCTCGTGGTCTTCCCACAGCAGAGCGGGCTTGCTGCCCAGCCCCATCCGGCAGATGCGGTCGCTGCACATCCAGCCGATATTGAGGGGGTCGCCCGGGGTGTAGCCTAGCTCGCGCTCGGCGATGGACCAGTCGAAGTCGGCGGTGAGTTCTTCGTAAGAAAGCTGGCTGCTTGTCGCCGTGTCCATCTACACCTCCGGGGCTCAGGCTTCCAGGATGACCATGGCTGCGCTGTGACTGCGGGTGGAGGCCGTGGCCAGCCGGATGCGCCGCACCCCCAGCCGCCGTGATTCCTGCTTCAGCCGACGATGCAGGACGATGATGTCTTCATGATTGGGGCCGCGGGCCATTTCGACTTCGCGGAACTGTCCCAGGTCACGAGGGACCAGGCAGAGCGCCTTGAGCGTGGCTTCCTTGGCAGCGAAGCAGGTGGCGTAGCGCTGGTGTGGCCGGGGACCGCGGCTGCAGCGCCGGATCTCCCGGCGGGTGAAGACCCCGTCCTGGGGAAGCCACGGCGCGCGCGCCAACTCGCGCTCGAAGGGGTGGACTTCGAGGAAGTCGATACCCAGGCCGACGATCATGGTCCGTGACCTCAGCGGGCGCGCAGGAGGTGAAAGGGAGCCTGCGGCTACCCCTTGGCCCCCCGCCACGCTTGCGGGTGACTCTTTCGCTGGGAGAGTTGGTCGGCCGGTGACCCGCCGAATCGGGGCACGCCCCATACGACGGATCACACACGATTATCCTTACCCCTTGCCGCCAGGAATACAGTGACCCAGGTCACCGGGAGACGTGAGCCGCAAGGCCTGCGGAGCTTGGTCTAAGATAGACCGATTTCTCATGCCCATGAGAGCGACCGAATCGGGGAGAGTCCGGTGAGCCGCCGCCCGGCATTGACCATCGGCCTGCCGGTGTATAACGCCGCGGCCTGGCTGGAGGATGCGCTGCGCAGCGTGTTCGCGCAGAGCTTCGGCGATTGGGAGTTGCTGGTAGTGGACGACGGCTCCGCGGACGCCAGCGTGGCCCTGGCCCAGAGCCTGCGCGACCCGCGAGTGCGGGTTCTGGCCGACGGCGTGCATCGCGGGCTGGCGGCGCGCCTGAACCAGATCGCGGCCCGGGCGCGCGCGCCCTACGTGGCCCGCATGGACGCCGACGACATGATGCATCCCCAGCGCCTGCAGCTCCAGATGGAGTTCCTGCGCGCGCATCCTGAGCTGGACGGCGTGGGTTGCGGGCTGGCCGTGCTGGATCGTCGCGGCCGGCCTTGCGGCCTCCGCCTCTTGCCCGCCGGCCATGCCGACATCTGCCGGCATCCCCTTAGCGGCATCGGCATCGTGCACGCTTCCTTCCTCGCCCGCACGGAGTGGCTGCGCCGCCACCCTTACGAGGAGCGCCTCCGCGCCTGCGAGGACTGGGGCTTGTGGTTTTCTTCCTATGCGGAGAGCCGATTTGCCAATCTGGACCAGCCCCTCTACTTCTACCGCGACATCAGTTCCTTTCGCCTGGGCAAGTACGTCCGCGACAAGCTGGCGCTGACGCGCTTTCTGTGGCGGGAAGGGCGGCCGCGCTTCGGGATGTGGGAGACCGGCCTCCACATCCTGGGACAGTACGTTCGCGTGCTAGTGTATCTATTCTCCATCCTCCCCGGGATGAAGGGGATCTTGCTGCGGACCAGGAACCAGCCGCTGGACGAGGGGGAACGGCGGTGGCTGGAAGTCGCCGTGCGGCAGGTGCGCAACCTCTCCCTGCCTCACTCCAGCGGCGGGGATTGACTCGGAGCGCGGAATTCGAGAAGGTCAGGGAGGCTGCCGCCGGGTAGCGCGGGCGGCCGAGGCGAGCGAGTGCGGATACTGCGTTTCATCCGGCTGTTTCCGGTTTCCGACAGGATCCGGGGCGCCATCCTGCTGCTGGCCATGGTGGTGGGAGCGGTACTGGAATCCGTGGGCATCGCCATCGTGATGCCCTTCATCTCCCTGCTGCTCGACCCCACCCAGGCCATCCAGTCCCGCGCCCTGCACTGGTTGTATGTCCATGCGGGAGAGCCGTCGCTGGTGCGCTTCACGGTGGGCTTCGGGCTGCTGGTGCTGGCCATCTCCATCCTGAAGAACGGCTACTTGTCGTTGCTCTCCTACGCGCAGTTTCGCTTCCTGCTGAACCGGCAGTTGCAGACCGGCGCGCGCCTGTTCTCGGTGTACATCTCCCAGCCCTATTCCTTCTTCCTGGGGACCAACTCGGCCCTGTTGTTGCGCAACCTCTCGCAGGAGGTGGAGATCATCTTCACCTACAGCGTGGTGCCCGCGGCCACGCTGCTGACCGAGAGCATCATCGCCGCAGCCATCCTGGTGATGATGCTGATCGTGGCTCCGGCCTCGGCCCTGGGGGTGGCGCTGCTGTTCGGCGGCAGTGGCGTTCTCTTCTACCTGCTGATCCGGCGGCGACTGGCCCGGGCCAGCCGGATAGCGCTGGGGGCGCGCGGGGCCATGACGCAATGGGTGAACCAGGCTTTCGGAAGCATCAAGGAAACCAAGGTAGGGCTGCGCGAGCAGTTCTTCCACTCCCGCTTCTACGCCGCCACGGCCGAGTACATGCGGGCGGTGCGCAGCTACCGGGTGGCGGCCGCCCTGCCCACGCTTCTCCTGGAGACCTTTGCGGTAGCGGCCATGGTGGGGATCGGGGCGATCGTGCTGGTCCGCGGCGGAGGGGCGCGCGTGGCCATTCCCACGGTGGGCCTGTTCTCGCTGGCCGCGCTGCGGCTGATGGCCTCGGCCAACCGCATCATGCTGGCCTCCTCCTCCATCCGTAACAGCCTGGCCGCGCTGGAGGTCGTCTTGCGCGATCTGGGGCGCGCCACCGCGGTGACGCCCCGGGCGGCGGAGGTTCAGCCGCTGCCGGCGATCGAGTCGCTGGAATTCTCCGCCGTCAGCTTCCGCTATGAAGGGGCCCCGCAGCCGGCCCTGAACCAGGTTTCCTTTCGCGTGGGGCAGGCGGAAAAGGTCGCCATTGTGGGCACGTCGGGAGCCGGCAAGACCACCACCCTCGACCTGCTGCTGGGATTGCTGGAGCCGCTGGAGGGCGAGGTGCGGGTCAACGGGGCGCCGCTGCGCGCCTTGCTGCCGCGCTGGCGGCGCAGCGTGGGCTACATCCCGCAGCACGTCTTCCTGTTGGACGACTCCATCCGCCGCAATGTCGCTTTCGGCCTGGACCCGGCGGAGATCTCTGACGAGGCAGTGTGGGAGGCGCTGCGGGTCGCCAGCCTCCAGTCTTTCGTCGAGACGCAGGAGAGCGGCCTGGATACCCTGATCGGGGAAAACGGGGTGCGGCTCTCCGGCGGCGAGCGCCAGCGGGTAGGCATCGCCCGCGCCCTTTACGGCAACCCCGCGGTACTGGTCATGGACGAAGCCACCTCTGCCCTGGACCTCACCACCGAACAGCAGGTGCAGCGGGAACTGTTTCGAAGCTGCGAGGGCAAGATGCTGCTGGTAATCGCGCATCGGCTCACCACGGTGAAGCGCGTGGACCGGGTACTGCTGCTGCAGGCCGGGCGCCTGGTCGCTGGCGGCTCCTACGACCACCTGCTGGCCAGCAGCCCGGAATTCCAGCGCCTGGTGCGCTCCGGGGAGCTGGATTGGGCGGAGAAGCCGGTCCGTGTCTGAGCCCCGCCGGTGATTTAAGATGGACGCCGACCTTCTGATGTCCACCACAGCCACCGCGGTGAAAGAACGGCTGGCGATCGACGGCGGGACGCCCGTGCGCACCCGCCCCTGGGCGCCTTGGCCGGAGTTCTCCGCCGACGAGGTGGAAACCGCCGCCGCCGTGCTGCGCTCCGGCAAGGTCAACTACTGGACGGGCGAGGAAGGGCGCGAGTTCGAGAAGGAGTTCGCCGCCTTCGTGGGGCGGAAGTACGCCGTGGCCCTGGCCAACGGCACCCTGGCGCTGGAGCTGGCGCTATATGCGCTGGGCATCGGGCCCGGCGACCAGGTCATCGTGCCCAGCCGCACCTTCGTGGCCACCGCCACTTGTGTGCTGCTGCGCGGCGCCACTCCCGTCTTCGCCGACGTGGACCGCGACAGCGGCAACCTCACCGCTGCCACGGTCGAGCCCCTGATCACCCGCCGCACCCGCGCCATCATCCCCGTGCACCTGGCCGGCTGGCCCTGCGACATGGACCCCATCCTGGCGCTGGCTCGCAAGCATAGGCTCAAGGTGATCGAAGATTGCGCCCAGGCGCACGGCGCCACCTACAAGGGCCGGCCGGTGGGTTCGCTGGGCGACCTGGCCGCGTTTTCCTTCTGCCAGGACAAGATCGTCTCCACCGGCGGCGAAGGCGGCATGCTGCTCACCGACGACCGCAAGCTGTGGGAACGCGCCTGGAGCTACAAGGACCACGGCAAGAGCTACCAGGCCGTGTACCGGCGCAAGCATGCCCCGGGCTTCCGCTGGCTGCATGAGAGCCCGGGCACCAACTGGCGCCTCACCGAGATGCAGTCCGCCCTGGGACGGGTGCTGCTGCAGAAGATCGCCGGGCGAGTGGCCGCGCGCCGCCGCCACGCCGCCATCCTCAGCGCCGCCTTCGCCACCCTGCCCGCACTGCGCGTCACCCCGGTGCCGCCCGCCTTCGGCCACGCTTTCTACAAGTACCACGTCTTCGTGCGCCCGGAGCGCCTGGCCAGGGGCTGGAGCCGCACCCGCGTGCAGGAGGCCATCGCCGCCGAAGGCGTCCCCTGCCTGGCGGGTAGTTGCAGCGAGATCTACCTGGAGAAGATGTTCCCCAAGGCCCTGCGCCCCAAGCAGCGCCTGCCGGTGGCGCGGGAACTGGGCGAGACCAGCCTGATGTTCCAGGTGCATCACACCCTCACCGAGGAGGACATGCGCGACACGGTGCGGGCGGTGACCAAGGTCCTGAAAGCCGCCACTCGGGCGCCGGGGCCCGATTGACACCTTCCCGGAGTCATACTCTGGTAACCTGGGCCGCCTTGACAGCCCTTCCCTGCCAATACGATACTTTCAGTGCGCCCCCCCTTCCCCGGCAGATGACTGCCTCATTGAGCCCAGACTAAGGACGAAGAATGCCTTCTAATCTGCGCCGCTCCTTCCTGTATGGACTGCTGTTCTCGGTCCTGTTCGCGTCGATGATCGCTCTGGGCCAAGCGCCGGTGCGCTCGCCCAAGGCCTCGCAACCCGCCAACGCGGAGGAAGAGGAGCGGGACAACCCCGCGGCCCGCCAGGCCTGGTTCCTGCGTGGCCGCATCGTGCCCGGCAAGAATGCGGCCGCGTTGCTGCATCGTGCCTTCCAGCAGAAGATCGCGCTGCGCAAGGCCCAACAGCAGGCCCGGCAGCAAGCCGCGCCGGCGGGCCGCCCCGGGCTGGCGGGAGGTCCCCTGCCTATGGGGCAGGGCATCGGCCCTGCCTGGACCAACCTCGGTCCTGCCCCCATCACCGGCAGCATCGACGGGACGACCAACTTCAGCTTCAGCGGCGGTCATGAGGGCAACTTCAGCGGACGCGTCCAGGCGGTGGTGGTCGATCCCAACGACAGCACCGGCAACACCGTCTACGTGGGCAGCGCCTACGGCGGGGTGTGGAAGACGACGAACGGAAAAGCCTCTCCCGCCTCGAGCGTGACCTGGACCTCGCTCTTCGACACCGATCCCGCTGCCGCCACCTTGTCGGTGGGCGCGGTCACGGTGCTGCCGTGCAGCGGGGCCTGCGGCGCCCACGGACCCATCGTCCTGGTGGGCACAGGCGAGCCCGACAACGCCATCGATTCCTACTACGGGCAGGGCATCCTGCGCTTCGATCCCGTGGCCAACGCCTGGAGCCTGATCTCCTCGGCCGACGGCGGCACCCACCAGTTCCAAGGCATGGGCTTCAGCAAGATCGCCTTCAATACCTCCAACCCCGCGTTGGTGGTGGCAGCCACGGGCGCTACCTTCTTTCCCTCCAACACGCTGAATTTCATGAAGGGGCTCTACTTCTCCAGCGACAGCGGAGCGACTTGGAGCCTGGCCACCATCAAGGACGGCGCCACTCAGATCTGCACTCCCGCCCTGGGCGCGCCCCAGGGCTGCTCGGTCAGCGACGTGGTCTATGACGCGACCAACAGCACCTTCTATGCCGCCATCCGCTTCCACGGCTTCTATTCTTCCACCGACAACGGCCACAACTGGACGCGGCTGACCGTGCAGCCGGGCAGCTCCCTGCCTACCACCACGTGCACGCCCGCGACCAACGGCAATTGCCCGATGTACCGTGGCCAGCTCGCCGTGCAGCCCTCTACCGGCGACCTCTATACCGTCTTCGTCGCCAGCGGCGGCGACACCTCCTCCGCGCATATCTTTCGGGCCGGCTTCACCAGCGGCCAGGTCTCCAGTTGGACCAACCTGGTCCACACAGGGATCACGACGTGTGGCGACGGTTCCGTCGGCAACGGTTGCGACCTGAGCCAGAGCTTCTACAACCTCTACATCGCTGCCGTGCCCAACGGCGCGGGCACCGACCTCTACATCGGCGCCGTGAACCTCTTCAAGTGCCGGCTGGCCAACAGCAGCCAGACTTGCAGCAATACCTCCGGTACCAGCAACATCTGGATGAACATCAGCCACGTCTACGGGAACTGCAGCAGCAACTCCAACTACCAGACCATGCATCCCGACAACCACGGCTTCGGGTTCATGGTGCTGGCCGGCGGCAGCGTCATCGCCTACCTGGGCAATGACGGCGGAGTGTACCGCTCGCTCGACAGCCGCAACCTGGTCGGGGGTACGGACTGCAGCGCCGGCGGGCCCGCGCCCAATGGCAATGCCCTCGACTCCCTCAACACCTCCACCCTGGGCTCGCTCACCCAGTTCATCTGGATCTCCACCGACCCAGTGGACGGCAGCGTGACCCTGGGCGGCACCCAGGACAACGGCTCGCCCGCCACCGCCGCCGGGCAGAGCAGCCCGGTGCTCACCCCGCCGCTGTTCTTCATGGCCTGGGGCGGCGACGGCGGCTACAACTTCATCGATCACACCGGCAACAACTGGTACGTCACCAATACCGACGTCAGTATCCAGAAGTGCAGCGGGGGCCTGCCTTGCATCGAGAGCCTGCCCTTCTCCGACACCGTCACCAACTCCCAGGTGGGCGGCGACGCCGGCGCGTTCTATACGCCCTACATGCTCGATCCCGCCAATGACAGCAACGTCATCGTGGGTACCTGCCGGGTGTGGCGCGGGGTCGCCAACGTCCCGCCCACGGCCCTGACCGCGCTGAGCTTCAACTTCGATACCGGCACCAGTGCCACCTGCAACGGCAGCGAGAGCAACATCATCGCCGGCCTGGCGGCGGGCGGGCCCACCAGCGGCGGACTTTCGCAGGTGGTCTACGCCGGCACCGGCGGCGGCCACATCTGGGTGACCACCAACGCCGCCGGCGGCACCGGCACCTGGAACGACCAGACCGGCAGCACCAACCCCAGCGGCTTTCCCGTCTCCGGGGTTGCCATCGACCAGGTCGGCGACAACACCGGCCAGACTGCCTACATGACCATCATGGGCTTCACCGGCGGCACCGGCCACGTGTGGAAGACCACCAACGCGGGCACGAACTGGACCGACATCACCGGCAACCTGCCCGACGCACCCGTGAACTCCGTGCTGGTCGATCCCGGCAACCACAACATCGTCTATGTGGGCACCGACGTAGGCGTCTTCATGACCAGCGACACCACCCAGGGCGCCTCCACCAACTGGCAGGAGTGGGGCCTGAGTTTCCCCAACGTGGCGGTGCTCTCGCTGGCGTCGGCGCCGGGCGGGCTGCTGCGCGCCGGCACCCACGGCCGCGGCATCTTCGAGACCCAGCTTTCTTCGGCCTTCGCCAACTACACCCTCTCCATCTCCGACAGCCCGCAGACCGTCTATGTTGCCGACCTGCCGGCGACCTTCCACGGTACTGCCACCGCCACCGGCAGCTACAACAGCCCGGTGAACCTGAGCTGCACGGCGGGGGGGACGGCGCCGCCCTCCACCTGCACGCCCGCGCCTACCCCGGTGACACCCGTCGGCGGCGGAACGCCGTTCACGGTCAGCACCAGCGATGTGGCCTCCGACTACTTCTTCAACCTCCACGGGGTGGGTACCGACAGCAACACCACCACCCACGACGCCGCGGTCACGCTGCACATCCTCGATTTCAACCTGACCAGCTTCTCGACGACCGCGCCGACCATCCCGCACGGCACCGCGCAGGACGTCACCTTCCAGGTGACGGCGGCGGGCTCCTTCGCCGGCAGCGTGACCCTGTCCTGCAGCGGCCTGCCGGTGGGCATGAGCTGCGGCTTCGCGCCCTCGGCCACGGTGCACCCCACCTCGGGAGTGCCGGCCAACGTCACCCTGACCATCTCGACCCTGGCCGGGCTGGCGCCTGCCCTCTATCCCATCAACGTGGTGGGGACGCCGGGTTCACCCAGCGGCCCGGCCAAGCAGCAGGCGGTGAA
>Ga0335082_10002956_pt1 | contig 18376 bp, 13 predicted proteins | sample Lox_Sample_41_FD_206718 | JGI IMG/M metagenome (GOLD analysis project Ga0335082, IMG submission 206718) | Soil microbial communities from Loxahatchee National Wildlife Refuge, Florida, United States - Lox_Sample_4.1 | ecosystem: Environmental > Terrestrial > Soil > Wetlands | place: USA... | reverse complement strand
GTCGTCCATCTCTACCAGTTTGTCGTAAGGTATATCCGCCTCGGCTAGCAATACATTCATGTGCCCCGGCATGCGCCCGGCCACCGGATGAATCGCAAACTTCACGTCCACCCCGCGTTTTGTCAGCGAATCGTAGAGTTCCCGTACTTTGTGCTGCGCCTGCGCCACGGCCATCCCATACCCTGGCACGATGATCACCTTGTTTGCGCTGCCCAGAATCCCGGCCGCATCTTCCGCCGAAGCACTGCGGACTGTCCGGTCTTCCACGCTTTTCCCCGCGGAAATCTGCATTTGCCCGAACGCCCCAAACAGCACATTCGTGAACGACCGGTTCATCGCCTTGCACATGATCACCGAAAGAATGAAGCCCGAAGCCCCATCCAATGCTCCGGCCACCACCAGCACCTTGCTGTTCAGCACAAACCCCAGCAGCGCTGCCGAAAAGCCTGCGTACGAATTCAACAGCGAAATCACCGTCGGCATGTCCGCGCCGCCGATTGGCATCACCAGCATCACCCCGAAAAGCAGGGCCACGCCGACCATGGCTCCAAATAAGTGCGTGTATTCCGGATGAAACATCAAAATAACGATCATCGTCACGGCTGTTGCCAGTGTCGATAGGCTGACGACGTTCTGACCCTTATAGACAATTGGCCTTTGCCGCAGAATTTCCTGCAGCTTGCCTGCGGCGATAATGCTTCCTGTAAACGTTAGAGACCCGATCACCACTTCCAGGCCGATCTCCGCCATCTCGAACTTTGACAAATTTGGCGTGCCGACGTAATACTCCGCGATACCGATCATTGCCGCCGATAACGCGCCGAACGCGTGGCTCAGCGCCGTCCGCTGCGGCACCGCTGTCATCTTCACCAGGCCCAGCGGAATGCCCACACCCGCGCCGATAATCAGCGCGATCAGGATCCATTTATAGTGCGTCACCTGCGGATCGAACAGCGTCGCCACCACCGCCACCGCCGACGCGATTTCCGCGATCAGCACCCCACGCATCGCCGTCACCGGCGAATTCAGCCACTTCAGCGACAGAATAAATCCCGCGACCGCGGCAATATAGCTGAAATCAATGAGCTGCTGCAGCGTGGCAGGGTTCATGATTTTTTCGCCTTCGTGGTCTTGAACATACTCAGCATCCGGTCGGTGATCACAAATCCGCCGACCATGTTACTGAACGAAGCGCCCACCGCCAGCAACCCCAGAATCGTCGACACCTTTGTTTCGTGTCGCCCCGCAATGATGATCGCCGCAATCACCACGATCGCGTCCAGCGCGTTGGTCAGCGACATCAGCGGCGTGTGTAGCAGCGGCGAGACCCGCTTGATCAGCTCAATCCCCAGGAACGCGGCCAATATGAAAACAAATAGATTCGATATGAAATCCGCTGGCATGCTTTCCTCCTTATGCCTTTCCCACCAGGGTTGGCAGCCCGAAAAACTCTCGCACGCGTGCGTTTACCACTTCGCCGTCGCGCGTCACCAGCGTTTCCCGCATGATTTCGTCTTGTAGATTCAGTTGCAGCTTTCCGTCTTTCACTAGGTGCAGCAGGAACGCGCTGATGTTCTTCGCATACATCTGACTCGCGTGATACGGCACCATCCCCGCCAGGTTGTATTCCCCGATGATCGTCACGTTGTGCGCTACGATGATCTCATCCGGTTTCGTCAGCTCGCAGTTTCCGCCGCGCTCCGCCGCCAGATCCACGATCACCGAGCCCGGCGCCATCCGTGCCACCATCTCCTTCGTCACCAGCACCGGCGATTTCTTCCCGGGGATCACCGCCGCGGTAATCACCACGTCGCTTTCCGCGATGACGTTCCCCAGCAGTTCGCGTTGTTTTGCGTAGAAGCTTTCATCTTGCGCTTTTCCGTAGCCGCGTGCGTCCTGCGCGTCCTTCGCCTCGATCGCCAGTTCCACGAACCGCCCGCCCAGGCTCTGCACCTGCTCCTTCGACGCCGGCCGCATGTCGTACGCCGAAGCCACCGCCCCCAGCCGCCGCGCCGTCGCAATCGCCTGTAATCCCGCCACCCCCGCGCCGATAATCAGCACGCGTGCCGGAGCGATCGTTCCCGCCGCTGTCGTCAGCATTGGGCACATGCGCGGCAGTGTATCCGCTGCCAGCAGCACCGCCTTGTACCCGCAAATCGTGGCCATCGAAGAGAGCGCGTCCATGCTTTGCGCTCGCGTTGTCCGCGGCATCAGTTCCACCGCGAACGAGATCACGCCGGTTGCCGCAATCTCCGCCACCGTCTTTGCCGTTCCCAGTGGTCGCAGGAATCCCAGTAATGCCTGCCCCTTGCGCAGCAAGGGCAGGTCCGCGCTTCCATTCTTGTCGTTTGCGCCGTAGCACAGGAATTGGACGATGATGTCCGCCGCGCGAAACACCTCCGCGCGCTCCGCCACGATCTTCGCGCCTTTTTCTACATACTCCTTGTCCGGATAACCCGCCGCGATTCCCGCGTTGGCCTCCACCATCACTTCCATTCCCGCCTTCTTCAGGCTCGGAATCACGGCTGGTACCAGCGCCACGCGCCGCTCTTTCGGATAAATTTCCTTGGGCACACCGACGATCATGCGCCCTCCTTCCTGAACATATGAGTTCTTGGGGGCCGGAGCTTTAGCTCCGGCATAAGGTCTTGTCCATCCTTGGGCTTTAGCCCCTGAGGAAATGACTTTTCTTGCCTTCCTTCATTCCGCATAGTTTATTTGCCGTCTCTAAGTAGCACGGGCCTTAGCCTGTGCTCTTCTTACGTTGCAAGACAGGCTTCTCTCGAACTGCGCGCCTCCGCACTCTTTCCCCGGCTGTCTAAAACAGCTTCGCCTTCTTATTTGTATTTCGGAATCGGGGTCGGAGCGATTGCCCCTATTCTGGGAAAGGAGGCCGTCATGATTTGGACACGAACTCGAAACGTGCCACGTTTCATCAACCCCGGAATTCTATCTCGATTTCCTCGCCTTGTGTAGTGGCTGAACTTCCGATCGGCCCGATTTCCCCTTTCTTTCTGTCTGTCATTCCGACCGGAGACCGGCACCTTTTGCTTGGCGCAGTGGAGGGGCCCTGGCAAGTCTTGCCGTCCTAGCTGGGCCAATGGAACCGTCGCTAACGCAGCGAGGAATAAATCTTCTTCGCCTCCTTCAACCTCCCCATCACCTTCCCCTTGTCCTCCGCCGAATTCCAGTCCGGATATTGCGACGTAACTTCCGTCATTCGATCGATCCACGCCTCAAAATACTCCGCATCCTTCTTCGAATACGCCCGTTTCCCGCCAATCGTCACGTACACGGGACTCGTCGTCGCATACGCATAGGCGTCCATCACCGGCCACTGCGGCTTGTCGCTCCACGCCCGCAACACGCACCAGCCGCTCTCGCTCAACGGAATCTCACCGGAAAAATCTCCCGTGTCCCGAGCCTCCGTCAAGAACGACTTTACCACCTTGCCATTGCAAACAACCTCCAGATGTTCCACCGGCACGATCGACCGCAACTTTGCGGTGAAGGGAACTCCCGCTTGCGCCCCATCGAATTTCAGCTCGCTCCCAATCATCCGCCCGCCCAGCGTGAACTCCACCAGGGGCCCGTTCGTCGCAAACGTTTTCCCCTGCTTTAGCCCATCCATCCACGTGCCCACGTTTGCCGGCCACTCCGGTGTCCACACGTAAACTCGATCGAACCCGATCTGCCCCCGAATCGGAGCCGCGTAATCCGTCGTCGCGTCTGTTCCTCCGCCAGCCGGCAGCTTAAATCCAAGATTCAGCAGCCTATACCAGACCTCCGCCGTGGACTTGTGATCGCTGAACCCCACAATCTCCATGTAATCCAGCTTTCCCAGCGCCACATCCACCGGCAATTCGTCGGTAATTTTTTGCGCTGGCTTGGCAAACGGGTCGGGCACGGCCTCGAACGGATGCACGGCTCCCACCAGCGCCCCCTGTTCGTGCGCCATGTCGTACACATCCGCATTCATCGGATACAGACTGGAGGCCGCCGTATCCGGATATCCCGCATAGCCCGGCAGCAGCAAATGCTCTTTCAGCTGCAGCACTCCCCGATGACCCCAATAGCTTGTGTGATACTCCTGGCCCTTCACCAGTACCGCTTCCCAATCACTTGGCTCAATTCGCGGCGGCACCGTGAAATTCACGTCCGGGATCCGCTGCTCCTTATTCACAATCAGCTCATTGATCAGCTCCAGCCCTTCCCCCTGCGCTTGCGTCCACAGATGGCTCTGATAATTCCTGTACGTCCCCGCATAATTCATGTGCACGTGCAGATCCGACGCCACCCAGTGCCCCTCGCCCGGCTTCTCAAAATCGATTGGCGGCAAATCTACAGTCAGTAACTGCGTCTCTCCCGCTTTCACCTCTACGATCTCTTCGAACGGCCTCTCATTCATTCCCCGCGACACGCGTACTTGCACTTTTCCCGGAGGCACATCCATCGTCACCTCGTGATCTCTCTCCGGATAAAAGTAGTGCGCCTCAAACATCTGCTCCGTCCGGTCGAATCCGTCATCTGCAAAAATCCACGCATCGTCCGGCGCATGGAATCGTCCGTGCTCATCCACCACGGAGATCCGCGCATAGTTCGAAAAAAGCGCGGCCTGCGCCAGCTTGATCTCCAGTTGACCCTGCGGACGCAAGTACTTTCGCGAGTCACTCCTCACCACGTGCCGTTCCGCCCCCGGGATCGTCTGCCAGAAAATCTCGGTCCCACCCGGCTGGTTCGAAATCGCTGCAATCTTTTTTCCGTCCGGCGACCACCGTGCGTTTGTCTCGTCCCATTCCGCATACGACAAGGGAAACGCATCCCCACCCTTCGTCGGCATCACCCACAAATTCTGCCACTGCCTACCTAGATACGAGCTGTATACCATCCGCGATCCATCCGGCGAAAAGTCTGGCCGCGCTTTCCAGCTCGTCTCTTCATAATGGATCTCCCGCGCTGCCGCGCCGGCCTTCGCCTCCATCCGCCAGAATCCGCCGGTCCCGTAAATATGCCCGCGGTTCGAAACAAACAGAATCTCCTTCCCGTCCCGCGTCCAGGTCGGGTTGATCTCCATGTCGTATGCGCTGTAGTAATAGCGGGGCAGGGAACTCTTCGCTTCCCCCGTCAGCCGCGTCACATTCGCGAGCGCGCCGTTCTTCAATTCCGCCATGAATACGTGAAACCGTTTGTGAAACTGTGTCGACACCCAAACGATCTTGTTCCCGTCCGGAGACCACCGCGGCTCAACGTTCACCGCCCCGCCGTTCGTCAACTGCTTTGTCTTTCCGGTCGCCACATCCAACAGCCATAACTCCATCGCATCCTTCTGATACGACACGTACACCACATTCTTCCCATCCGTCGACCAATCCGGCTGGTAGTCATACCCCGGCCCATCCGTCAGTTGCACGGCATCCTTCTCCGCGATCTTCTGCCGCCACAAGGACCCCGCCATCGAATAGATCAACTCATCCGACCCCCGCCCCCAGCACAAACTGCTCGGCCCGCCCGTCAACTGCGGCAAGTACAATTCCCGGTAGTAATAAGGATGTGGCTCGTCAATCTGACCGAGTACCGGTCTTCGTTGCCCCCATCCCGGTGCGGGTGCCACCATCACCGTCACTACTACGCAAAACCACTTCAGCATCCGTCTCAATGCATCCTCCATCAAGCTCGCACACACATCGCATCCTACTGCAAAAAACAAAAGGGCGCAGCCCAGCTGCGCCGTTCATTCCGATTTCTAGGCCCTCTCCCGTTTACGCCAATCCCAGCTTTGACAACGGCATCTCCCGATACCGCTTTCCCGTCGCCGCAAAAATCGCGTTATACAGCGCTGGCGCAAACGGCGGCAATCCCGGCTCGCCAACTCCCGCCGGCGGCGCTTCGCTCGCCACGATGTACACATTCGTCTCCCGCGGCGCCACGTTCATCCGCGCCACCGGGTAGGTGTCAAAGTTCGTCTGGTCAATCACCCCATTCGAAGCGGTAATCTCCCCATACATCGCCAGGCTCGTCCCCATCACTGCCGCGCCTTCAAATTGCTGCTGTACCGTCAGCGGGTTCACAATCGTCCCTGCATCCAGCGCCGTGTCCACACGGTGGATCTTCACTTGCCCGTCCTTCACTTCGGCTTGCACCACCGTCGCCACGTACGTCAAAAAGCTCCGGTGTACCGCAATGCCCATCCCGAATCCGTTCCCGCTCTTCTGCTTTCCCCAGCCCGATTTTTCCGCCGCCATCTGCACCACGCGCCGGAGTCGCGCCACGTCAATCGGATACTGCCCGTAATCCCCGTCGTAGTTCGTGTAATCCTTTGGCAATTCGCCCTTCGGAATAATCCGGTCCGGTCCCAGCAGCGCCAGCAGGTATTCTACGGAATCTTTCCCCGCCGCATGCGCCAGCTCGTCTGCGAAGCAGTGCACCCCGAACGCGTGATATACGTTCGCCACCGACCGCAGCCATCCGATCCGCGTGTGCGCTGTCGCTGGCCCGTTCTCTGCGCGGTGATTTGGCAGCGCAAATGGCACGTCGCTGAATCCCAGCCCGATCTCTCCGGCGTCCGCATAATCTGTCTTGTCAAACGTCGAAGCAATCGGGGGAAACACGCTGCGCTGCAGCCACGCCGTCGGCTTCCCGTCCGCTCCCAGCTTCGCCTTGAAATACATCGCCGCCACCGAGTGGAAGGAGTCGTGTTGAATGTCGTCCTCGCGGCTCCAGACCACTTTCACCGGCTTTCCCGTCTGCTTCGACAAGATCGCCGCTTCCACGATGAAATCCGGGAACGACTTCCGCCCGAACGCGCCGCCCAGCAGCGTCACGTTAACCGTCACGTCTTCTTTCTTGATTCCCAGTGCCCCAGCAATCGCTTCTTGCGCTCCTTGTGGACTCTGCGTCGGCGCCCACGCCTCCACCTTTCCGTCCTTATAAACCGCCAGTGCCGCCGGCGGCTCCATCGAAGCGTGTGCTAGCATCGGAGCGTAATACTGTGCCTCGATCACCTTTCCACCCTTTGCGAATTCCGCGTCCACGTTTCCGTTTTCCCGCACCACCTTGCCGGCCTTCAGCGAGGTCGCTTCCAGCTCCTTCCGGAATGCATCCGAATTCCACGAAGCGTGTTCGCTCTTCACCCACTCCACTTTCAGTTTTTTCTTTCCTTGAAATGCTGCCCACGTGTTGTCGGCAACCACCGCCACGCCGCCCAACTGCTGGAACAGCACCGGCGGCTTGAAGGTGTCAATCGTCGCCGTCTGCTTCACCCCTGCCACTTTCAGCGCCGCCGAATCGTCCACGCTCTTCACCGTGCTCCCGTATACCGGCGGATGCAGCACCGATGCATACACCATCCCGTCCAGCCGCACGTCTTGCCCGTATCCTGCCCGCCCTGAGCACATTTCCTTCAGGTCGTACGCTTTCTTCGGCTTTCCGATGTACTTCCAGTCGCCGCGCGCCTTCAGTTGCAGCTCTTCTTTCTTCGGCACCGGCTGCTTGGCCGCCGCGCTCGCCAACTCGCCATAACTCGCCTTTTTCCCGCCGGCCTTGTGCATCACCATGCCGAGTTCCGTGGTGCACTCCTTCTCTGGCACGCCCCACTGCGCCGCCGCCGCGCGCACCAGCATCAGCCGGCCCGTCGCGCCCGATTCCCGCAACGCGTCAAAGAAGCTCCGCACGGAATGCGACCCGTCCGTATCCTGGTCGCCATAATCCTTGTTTCCCTCGCCCTGCACCACTTTCACGCGGCTCCAGTCCGCATCCAGTTCATCCGCGACAATCATCGGCAAGCCCGTGCGATCGCCGCTGCCCATCTCCGACCGGTGCGCGATGATGTAGACCGTCCCGTCCGCCGCAATCGCCAGGTACACGCTCGGCTTCAGCGCTGCGTCCGCCATTCCTTCGGCCGCGCTCGCCTTCTCCGCGGCCAGCAAACTTCCCGGCACATACCGCGCACTCAACACAAACGCGCCCGCACCCGCCATCCCCTTCAAAAATCCACGACGGCTCACATTTTCGATTTGAATCATTTCCTCACCTGGCGCTATGAATTCGAAAATCACCCAAAATCCGTCTACTTCCGCTCTCTATCCTACCCGCAATTCGGTTTCGCGCAACTCTCTGCGTTTGTGGCGGCCACTTTCCGGTGGCATAGGTAGCACAGGCACTGGCCTGTGAGGACTTTCTTTCTCTCCACTTGCCACTGCCCTTCAATTGCTTCTCTTGCCCTCCGCTGGCATACTCTTTTTCCGCACCACGGAGCCACACAATGCACCGCGAATTCCATCACTGGTACTCTCCGCGCCTCGGCCTTGAACTCGGCGTCGTCATGTACGGCCACTGGGGCCCGCCACTCCTCGGTTTTCCCACCAGCGCCGGCGACGAATGGGAACTCGAAGGCCAAAGCATGGTCGGCGCCCTCGCTCCCTTCATTGATGCCGGCCGCATCAAGTTCTACACCGTCAATTCCATCAACGGCCTCAGCTTCTACAACAAATCGGCGCATCCCTTCCATCGCAGCTATGTCCAGTCCGTCTTCGACTCCTACCTCCGCGAAGAAGTCGTCCCCTTCATCTGGACCACCTGCCAGTCCCGCGTCGCCATCGCCACCATGGGCTCTTCCTTCGGCGCGTATCACGCCGCAAATTCGCTCTTCAAGCATCCCGACGTCTTCAAGCGCTGCTTCGCCATGTCAGGCGTCTACGATCTCCGCAATTTCATGGACGGCCTCTACGACGACAACTTTTACTTCAACAATCCCGTCGACTACATGGCCAATCTTTCCGATCCCTGGTATTACGAACAGCTGGCCACCTGCGACATCCATCTCATCACCGGCACGGGACCCTGGGAGCACAGCGGCCCCACCTACCGCATGTCCGAAGTCCTCAACAGCAAAGGCATACGCCACTCCGTAGACAACTGGGGTCCCGAAGGCGGCCACGACTGGCCCTACTGGAAACACCAAATGGGCACCTACCTCGCCCAGCTCTACTAACAGTTTCTGATATCACGATATCGCCAATTCTGAATTCATGATATCATGATATCAGTTAGCTGCCGGCTACATTGAGAGGTCACATGGCACAACTCGTCGTTCGCAACCTCGAGCAATCCGTAAAAGCCAAGCTTCAACGCCGCGCCAAGAGCCACGGCCGTAGCATGGAGGAAGAAGTCCGCGAAATCCTACGCAACGCCGCCAAGGAAGAAGCTCTTAGCCCAAATTCCAAAGGACTGGGAACGCGCATCGCTTCTCGTTTCCGTGGAATCGGCCTGAAGGAGGGAGAGGAAATACCGGAACTTCGTGGATTCACCATCGAGCCCCCGGACTTTGAAAAATGATTATTCTAGACACAAATGTCCTTTCTGCATTGATGCATGAGTTCCCCGATCCCGTGGTCCTTGATTGGCTAGACCGCCAGCCTGACTCGTCGATATGGACGACGACAGTCTCCCTGATGGAACTCCGTTATGGGCTGAATATCTTGCCCTTGGGGCGACGGCGGCAAAGAATGAGCGAGGAATTGGGAGGAGTCCTGAGGGAAGAGATCGAAGGTCGTTATGTACCTTTCGATATTCCCGCTGCCGAGCAGGCTGCGGAACTGATGGCAATGCGAAAGCAGAAGGGCCGTCCTGTCGATTTCAGAGACACCATGATCGCTGGGATTACACTGGCAACTCGAGCAACTTTAGCCACCAGAAACATTGCGCATTTCGAGGATCTTTCAGTCCCTGTAGTGAATCCCTGGAAGGAATAGACGGCAGAGAACGCGGGTTGTTCTGCTTACGCCAACCCCAAATGCTCCATCTGATACCGCCCCTTCTCGATCACTTGGTCCTCATCAATCCAAACATCGCACTCCCGTGTCAACACGTCCACATGCGTCCGCGACTTCCAATCCGCATGCGTCTGGCTTCCGTAGGGATCCCCAAACGCGATGTGCACACCCGGAAACTTCTCATCCTGCAATAAATTCCCGATCATCCCCGTCAATCCCAGATTCGTCCCGAACGCCAATTCGCCCACGCGGTCGCTGTTGTCATCCGTGTGGCAATACTTCCAGAACTCTTCCTCTAAATCCTTCCGTTGGCACTCCGCCCGCACCAGCCGCCCGCCCGCAATCTCCAGCACCAGCGGCGTCGCCTGCAAATCCCCGTATTTCCCGTTGAAATAATCGCCCGCCGTCGCGTCGCAAACGAAACGCCCGTCCACCGTCCCCGGCGTCGTGAATACTTCCCCCGCTGGCAAATTTGACCAATACCTCGGGCTGATCAACCCGCTCGTCTTCACCCAATCCAGCCCGCGGTCAAAATGCGCCTTGAACGAAGTGCCAGCCTCGGTTTTCACCGTCAGGGTCTCCGCCCTCAGCATCCGCTCACGCAAGCGGTCGCTCAACCGGTCCACCATCCGGTAATCCGCGCGCATTCCCTGCTGCATAATCTCCGGCGTCACGCCCACCATGTGCGCGTAGCGGATCTGCCGCCGCTCCACCACCTTCACGATGGACATCCGCGCGCCCAGCTCGCCCGGCTGCGGCGTCATGCATAGCACGCCCACATCCGCCGTCTCCAGCGCCTCCAGCACCAACTCCGGCGCACCCTTCACCGGCCGCGGCCCAAAATCTTCCAGCAGCAACCCGGTCGAAATGGCGCCGCACTCATTCAGGGCCTTCTCCAGGCTGGCCGCCACGCTGCGGCTCACCTCATCCGCAATCAAGGTCACATGCTCGCCTGGCTGCACATTCAGGCACACACCCACGGCGTTCTTCGCGCCGGGCATCAACTCAATAGGAGCGATTCCGAAAGACATCCCTATATTTTACCGAAATTTCTTCTCCCGCCAACGCTTCCGTCCCCAAAAGTAGCGGCAGGCTTTAGCCTGCCCGACTCCCCTCATGTACAATTCTTCCGCCCTGGAGGCCCCATGATCCGCCTGCGCTTTTCCTTTATTTCTCTTGTTTTCATTTCCGCGATTCTCGCCGCGACTCTCACTCCCGCGCAAACCGCCCCCTCCCACATCACCCCCGAATGGCTCTACACCGAAGGTATTCACGTAGCCGACGTTCCCCACACCCTCTGGCTCTCCGACAACACCGCCATCCTCTACGATACGCGCCAACCTGAATCCCAGCGCAGCTTCGAACTCCTCGACCCGAGCACCGGCAAACACGCTCCCATCCTCAACATGTCAGCCGCGATTGCCTCGCTCCACTCTCTCACCCCCGATTCGTCAATCCAAACCGCGCTCCCCTGGCCTGCCTCCTTCGACTCCACCGGCCACGAGGCCCTGTATGAACTCAACGGCGACCTCTTCCTCCTCAATCTCCCCACCGCCACTTTCACCCGTGTCACACAAACACCCGCCGGAGAAAAAGACTCCGCCTTCTCCCCCGACGGCCGCCTCATCTCTTTCGTCCGCGACAACGACCTCTACGTCTACAACATCGCCGCCAAAACCGAATCCCGCCTCACCACCGACGGCTCCGCCACCACCCTGAACGCCACACTCTCCTGGGTCTACTGGGAAGAAGTCATGGGCCGTCGCGATACCGCCTACTGGTGGTCTCCCGACTCGCAGTCCATTGCCTACCTGCAAACCGACGAAACCGGCTCTCCAATCAGCACCTTCGTGGACTTCGCTCCGGTCAACCAGCGCATCATCCACCAGGTCTATCCCAAGCCCGGCGACAACAATCCCCGCGTCCGCGTTGGCGTCATCGCCATCAACTCAATTCCTGCGGCCACGCACTGGATCACCGTCTCCGACAAGCCTTACGAATGGCTCTTCGGTATCAAGTGGCTCCCCGACTCCGCACGTATCAGTCTCCAGACCCTCGACCGCCCGCAAACCAATCTCGGCCTCTACATCGCTGATACCAGATCCGGCTCCTCCACGCGCATCCTCACCGAAACCGATCCCTACTGGGTCAACGTCAGCGACGATCTCTACTTCCTGAAAGACGGCAAGCATTTCCTCTGGGCCTCCGAACGCACCGGCTACATGCATCTCTATCTCTACCAACTCGACGGCACGCTCGTAAACGCCGTCACCAAAGGCGATTGGGCTATCGCCTCTGCCGGCGGCATTGCCCCATGGGTTCACCAGGCCGTTGTCGGCATCGGCGACTGGATCTATTTCACCGCGCTCAAAGACTCTTCCATCGAACGCCACCTCTACCGCATTCGCCCCGACGGCTCCGGCCTCGAAAAAATCTCCGCGGAACCCGGCGCTCACCGCATCTCCATGTCGCCCGATGCCAAATATTATTTGGATCAGTATTCCAATATCCGCACGCTCCCCGCGCTCAACCTCCATACCTCCGATGGCAAACTCAAATCCACTCTCGCTGCCCCGCGCCCCGAACTTCTCCCTGCCGGCATCCAATATCCGGAACTCCTCACCATCCCCACCGCTGACGGCTTCTCGATGCCCGCGCAAATTCTAAAGCCCAAAAACTTCGACCCCTCGCGCAAATATCCCGTGGTTCTCTACGTCTATGGCGGCCCCTCCATCCCGACGATCGCCAACGCCTGGCAATTTGCGACGCTCACCAATCAAATGCTCATTGATAACGGTTACATCGCCGTCGGCATGGACAACCGCGCCTCCACCGCCATCTCCAAAAAACTCGAAGACACCATCGGCCAGAATCCCGGCCTCGGCGAAACCGCGGACTTCCTCGACGGTGTTCGCTGGCTCAAATCCCAACCCTGGGCCGATGGCAGCCGTTTCGGCGTCTGGGGTTGGAGCGGCGGCGGCACTATGACGTTGAATCTCATGACGCACTCCAAGGAATTCAAGGCAGGGATCGCCGGTGCGCCCGTCACTGACTGGTACTTCTACGACTCCAAATGGGCGGAAGCTCTTGTCAAACTGCCCGACAGCAGCGCCGAGGTATTCGATCGTACTTCGCTTGTCAAACACGCCGGCGATCTCAGCGGCCACCTCCTGCTCATGTACGGCACTTACGACGATAACGTCCACCCGCAAAACGAGGAAGCCTTCATGAATGAACTCATCAAAAATGGCATCCTCTTTGACGTTGCCCTCTATCCCATGCGCAAGCACGGCTTTACCGACACACCAGCGCTAATCCACCGCGAAAAAACCAAACTCAACTTTTGGCTAAAGAATTTGTAGCGGTCGGCTTCAGACGGCCCAGCATCGCCGTGCGGTGCCGGACCTAGTCCGGCAGGTAGCACAGGCTTCAGCCTGTGTTCTTCCTTCGGAAAACTAGCTCTTAACTCGGCCCGTCACCCTGCCGCCTGTCTCGCCCTCTTCGCTTCCACGCGAAACGCCGGTATCTGTCCGCCGCCGCTGGTCACATTCGCGAGTCCACTCGCGCTCAACCTCGTCAAAAATCCTGCCAGCTTCCCGCGGAACAAATACGGCGCGAAATCCACCAGCATGTCTTTGTACTCCACCTTCCCAGTCGCGCCGATCGTCGGAAACTCCACGCGCCGCACCGCAATCTTCTCCTGCACGATCCAACAACCACCTCCTTCACCGGGCAACGCCTCTTCGATCGCCAGATCCCACTGCTTCGCTTCCGTCTCCCAGCCCAGAGTCACGCCCGCCCCGCCATATTCATCGCTTGGCTTCAACACCAGGTCGTTTTTGTTCTTCCGGATATACTCGAGCAACCCAATTGCCTCGCCCCGCCGGTCCGTCTCCACGTCTTTCACTACGCGCGTCCATGGCACGTGCCGTTCGATCACCTCGCGCTCCGCTGCCGAGAAGAGTTTCGCGTTCTTTCCATCCGTCAGCACGGCGAAAAACGCTTTCACATGCGGAATCTTACAGCGGAAATTATTCGCCACACACACCGCTTGCGCCTCATACGCCTTCAACAGTGCTTCGCACTCGTTCGGCCGTGCCAGAATGTCGTTGATCAGCACCCGTCGGTAAACCAAGTCGATTTTCTTACCTTTTGCCGCAAGCCGCTTCCCGTCCCAATCCAAATCCCGCGGGTCGGCCAGCACCACCGGCACGCGCATAGCCTCGAACCGCTCTTTCAAAATCTGAAATTCGCTCCACGTCGGAACTTCCTTCCAGTCCGTGATTAGCATCTGCGGACGGCTCGTCGTTCCGCCCCATTCGCGAAACGTCTGCACCAGGGCATCCAGTAGCTTGGCGCTCAGCGGGTAGCTGTACACCTCAAACTCTTTCGCAAACCGCTTCATCACCGGCAATTCGCGAAAAATTTCCGCCAGCGTTTCTGTATAGCCCGATCCCGCGGGTGATTCGCCGTTGTATTCCGTGAACTTCAGCGATTCCGGCAGCAGAAACGAGTCCACGCGCGAAGCCGTGCTCGCCGGCCCCTTTCCCGCCGGCAGCCGCACCAGCCGCTCTTCTTCAGGCCTCAAATGAAATTGCGCCAGCAACGATGCGTCTTCCAGCGCCAGGCTGGCCACACGTTCCGCGAGGCGTGCCAAGGTTTCCGTTGCGCGCCGGACGCGCTCCTCATCCTCCGGTGAAAGAAACACCGGCCTCAGAAACGGGCAATGCACCCGCTTCCCGAACGTCAGTTTTGCTCCCCGAAGTTTTCGGAGAAAATTCTTGGGCAGATCCGGATCCTTCTCCAGGACTGGTCCCAGCAGCTCGTTCCAATATCCGACTGGATCCCGTTCGGGCATTGCTGCGGCCATCTTGCTCATCGCTGGATTCCGCTGGAAGGCGCTCCTTGCGCCACCTGCGCCACGCGCGGCGCTCCGGTAAACCCTGCCGCGCCGCCGATCCCCAGCATCTCTTCCCACTTCGGCCACGTGTTGGCGATGTTTCCATGCAACGCCCGGTCAATCACCAGACGCGACATTTTCTCCACTACGTGCTCAAAATAAAATTCCGTGATCCGGTCCCGCTCAAAATCCGGCGCTGGATTCAGAAAATCGATCGCGTAGGGCACACCGTCTTTGATCGCGAACTCGATCGTGTTCATCTCGTAGCCCAGCGCCAGATTGATTGTCTGCGCATCCTTCACCACGCGTGCTCCCAATTCCTTCGACAAATAGTTGTGTTCCACCAGGTATTTCCGCTGTTTTGGGTCGTACACCACCGGCGTAATGTCCATCTTCCCAAACGTAAAGCACCGCACATACTGCTCGAAATCGATGAACTCCTGCAGCGTCATGCAATACGGCGAAGTCTTGTCGTACGCTTCCAGCAACTCTTCCTTATTGTTCACGTTGTAGACGTGCTTCCAGCCGCCACCCGAAAACGGCTTCAAAATGGCCGGCCGCCCCACGTAATCCAGCAAGTCGTCCCAATCGATCGGGTATTTCAGATTGCGCAGCGACTCCGAATTGATATCCACATCCGCCGGGTACCCCTTCTGGGGCAACAGCACCGTCTTCGGAATCGCCACGCCCAGCTTTGCCGCCGCCGAATAATTGAAGTACTTGTCGTCCGCGGTCCACCAAAACGGATTGTTGATGACGTACGTCCCCTGCAGCACTGCGTGTTTCAGATACCCGCGGTAGTACTCCACCTCGTGCGAAAGCCGGTCCACGATCACCTTGTATTCCGCCGGCTCGTTCATCTTCGTCCCGCCCAGCTTCACAAACTCCGCCGTCACGCCATCTTTTTTCCCAAGCGCGTTCACTCGCTCGATAAACGCCGGAGGAAAACTGAACTCTCTCCCGCAAATCAATCCCACCTTCGCCATATTTCCTCCTGATCGTAACGGCCACCTTCAGGCAGCCCAGCCGGGTGTCCCACCCTTAGTTCTTGAGGGGGTCTTGTCTTTTTCTCCGTGTTTCCTTTGCGTCCTCTGTGTCTCTGCGTTAGGTTCTCTTTCTGAAAATCCTTGCCTCTTCACTTCCTTACTTCTCTACCTCTAATTGATCGACCCCGCCGAGCTCGACCTCGTGTCCATCACACTCGCCCGCGTCTCCGCCACCAAATGCCGCACCACGTCTTTCAAATTCCCCGTCTGCTGGTAAACCCGCAACTGCCGCTCTGCGCTGGTCCCCTCGTTCAAAATCGTGTGAATATAATCGATCGCGCCGCGGCTTCCCAGCTCATCCACCACGTCGTCAATCAGTTCCAGCAGTTCATACATCAGCTCGCGCATCGGCACTTCCTCTTCGCGCCCGAAGTCAATCAGTTTCCCCTCAATCCCGTACCGCGCCGCCCGCCACTTGTTCTCTTCGATCAGCGCCCGCCGGTAAATCCGCCAGCTCTGGTTGTGCGTATACAAGCGATGCAGCTTCACGATGATCGCCTGCGTCAGCGCTGCGATGGACACCGCCTCTTCCACCTTCGTGGTCGTATCAAACATGCGGAACTCCAGCGTCCCATACGTCGGATGAGGCCGCACGTCCCACCAGATCTTCTTCCCGTTATCGATGCAGTTCAGTTTGATCAGCAGGTTCACGTAATTCTCGTACGCGCTCCACGAATCGAACATTTCCGGAACTCCGGTCCGCGGAAACCGGCGAAACACAGTCGTCCGGAACGACTTCAGCCCCGTATTTCTTCCCATCCAGAACGGCGAACTGGTCGAAAGCGCCAGCAGGTGCGGCAGGAAATACCGCACCATGTTCATCATGTCGACCGTCGTTTGTTTGTCCGGCATGGCAATGTGAATGTGCATCCCGAAAATCAGCAGCGAACGCGCCAGTTGCCCCATCTCTTCCACGATGTGCTGGTAACGTTCCCCCGGCGAAATCACCTGGTCGATCCAACTTGAAAACGGGTGCGTCCCCGCCGCGGCCACCTGCAATCCCGTGCTCTCCGCGGCCATCACCAATTCGCTGCGCGTCCGATGCATCTCCAGCCGCAGCTCGCTCACGTTTTCGCAGATCTTCGTCCCTGTCTCCACGATCGACTGGTGCATCTCCTGCTTCACCAGGTCGCCCACGCCGCGTGCCACCGCCGAATTCAAAAGCTGCACCACGTGCGAACGCAGCTCCAGCGTCTCCGGATCTATGATTTGGAATTCCTCTTCGACACCGATCGTGAAGCGGTGAGCCATGGCGGCCCTCCCGGCGGGTGGTCTCTACTGGGGACTTCGAGGCCCATATCATACTCCTCCCCCGTCAAAATCACACTAAGCGGGGGTTGCCATCTGTCGAATTGTGGCAACCCGCACTGAGGAGGATTGTTTGCCTACTCTTAAGCTCTTTTGTTAGTATTTGTCCACTTTATGGCCAGGCTCGCTCGTCCAGGCGAGCAAATTCGCTACCGTCACCCAGGTATTTTTTTCAAATTCGGATATGACTTAGGCGGGTCAGGCGCACATGACGCGTTCGATCAAATTGGCGTTTGGGATCGATACGTCACCCGTGCGTTCTCTGGAAATATTGGCCTACATCGTAATCATCGGCTGGGGAATCACCGCGGCGTCCGAAATCATATCGGTAATTCTCTTTTCGCTGCTTTTGGCCTATGCCTATCTTCCATTTCCAAATTGGCTGATGCATCGCTTTCAAGTGCGCAAGAGCATGGCCATCTCTATAACCGTCGTTGCCATGCTCCTGATTTATCTGATCCTTGCGGTGGGGCTGTTCGAGGCCGGCTTCAGGTTTCGCGAACGCCTGCCGCTCTATGAGCAGCATCTCTCCAGCCTCTACGCCCAGCTGGTAGCTTTCCTGAACTCCCATGGCTTCCAGTCCTCGGCTTTCACTTCCACAAATTTCTATAGCTCTGAACGGGTCATGAACTTCGTGAGTACGCTCCTCCCAAAAGTCATTGGACTGTTTTCCGATCGCGTACTCGTCAGCCTTTTATCCCTGCTTTTTTTGGTCCAGATTGCCGAAAGTGATGAGCGCGCCATGAGACCCATCACGCGCCGGTTGCTCTACTATGGAAAAGACGTCCAGCGCTATATTGCCATCTCCGCACAAACCGGCGTGATTACCGCGCTGGCCAATCTTGCGGTTCTCATTGCCCTACGCGTGGACTTCCCGATCCTCTGGTGCATCCTGTATTTCTTTCTTCACTTCATCCCCAATATTGGGTTCATCATCGCTATCGTCCCGCCAGCCGCTTTGGCGCTCCTCGTCTTTGGATGGAAACGCGCTCTCCTTGTAATCATCGCGCTCATCGTGACTCAAACGGCTTCGGACTACATCCTTCAGCCCGTGCTCATGAAAAAATCTCTCCACATCAGCCTCCTCGAAGTCACCGTCGCGCTCATGATTTGGGGATTTCTCCTGGGGCCTCCCGGTGCGGTTTTGGGAGTGCCCTTGACGATCGCCCTCAAAAAGTATTTGCAAGAGTTGCAAGCCGAAAGCGAATTTGCCGCTCCCTGATCTGTCTGTAGCGCATTCGCCGACGTGAAAGTTCAGCCTATGTTTTTCCGAACGGTTCACAGGCACTCCTGTTTACCCTGAGCAAACCCGAAGGGCCCCGTACACCCGAGCCAGCTCCGCGCCCCCACCT
>Ga0335082_10002955_pt1 | contig 18378 bp, 18 predicted proteins | sample Lox_Sample_41_FD_206718 | JGI IMG/M metagenome (GOLD analysis project Ga0335082, IMG submission 206718) | Soil microbial communities from Loxahatchee National Wildlife Refuge, Florida, United States - Lox_Sample_4.1 | ecosystem: Environmental > Terrestrial > Soil > Wetlands | place: USA... | reverse complement strand
GCGGCGATACCTCATTGACCTCGACGAGGAAGACCGCCGCGGCCGGCGTGGGTGCCGCGACTCCGGCAGCCATCGCCGGCGGGTTCAGATGGTGCGCATGGAGAGTCGGGTCTCCACCTGCGCTCAAGCTCTGCAGATAGGCTACAAGGTTGGCCAGCTGCGCGAGCGTCATGTCGGGATATGCGGGCATGACGGAGCGCCCGTCGGGGCCGATATAGCCCGGACCATCCACGAGCACTGCGTTCGGGTTCAGAATGGACTCGGCGAAGTATTCTGCGGGGTGATGACTGCCCATTCCGCTGAGGTCGGGACCGGGCTGCTTCTCGCCCGCAGCCAGTGCGGGAAAGCTTTCGTCGCGAACCACGTGGCAGGTGTAGCAACCAAAGTCCACAAACGCCCGGCGGCCGGCCGCGGCGTCGCCCCGCGGAGGTGAGAACCTCCATCCCCCCGGCACGCCGCCCGATTGATGAAGCGCCTCCATTGTAATCGGCTGTGCCGCGGACGGTGGTGCCGTCGCCGGCCGACAGCCGCAGAAGGCGAAGGCTACCAGCGCCATCTCTACTACTGACAGCCGCAACCGTCTCCTCATGGCCGCCACGCCGGCATGGTCAGGCTTTGTGGCCTATTCCACCAGTACGGTCAAGGAGAGGGCTACAAAACCAGAAACAGCACAATGAGCAGCAGTGTCAGGTCCGAAGCCGTTATTGTGCCATCGCCATCTATGTCGGCGCCGCACACAGCACCGGCTTGTCCCCATGCAAGATTCACCATTGCAGTGAAGTCAGCTGCCGTTGCGGCACCATCGCAGTTGGCGTCGGCTACCACAGGGATTGGCGTTGGTGTCGGCGTCGCCGTGTACGTAGCAGTGGGCGTTGCCGTCTGCGTCGGGGACGGAGGTGGCGTTGAGGTCAATGTCGCACTGGGCGTCGCGGGTGCGCTCGCCGTGAGCGTGGGTGTCGCTTCCTGTGCATTGGAAAATTCCAGTGCGTAGACCGGCGACTGGGAAAACCCACGGGCGCTCGTCGTGACTCTGAACGACACCCGATAGGTGCCAGTCACGCCATCCGGCAGCAACAGTTGCCACTCCGGGTGGACATGATCGCCAGGGATGCGCGTCGTCGTTCCGACGACCGTGGAGTCACCCGCTGCCTTGAGCGTGACGCTGCCGAACTTGATCGACAGCCCAGCGTCGATGGATACGACTTGCATGCTGAAGGGCGTACCGCTCTTCAGAGCGAAGAGGTCGAGGTCCGGCGCATCTTCCTGCAGCCACTCGAAGCCCGGGAAGACGGACGTAGACAGCGTCAGCCCACCGATGCTCACTGTTGAGGTGACCGGGTTCAGCGTCGCAAAATCGTAGCTCAAGCCCAATGCCCCACCGTTCGCTGCCGTCGAGCCGAGGAGCATCTCCGCCCCGTGTGCATATGCCCCGTGCGGAGACAACACGGTGAGGGCAATGCTCGTCGCCACCAACACTAGAAAGCGAACACGGTCGCGGCGCGGGGCGGTGTCGGAGTGCGCCGATGGCGCACCCCGACGTTTCGACCTCAGTCTGAACCAGTAAGGAACAGGCATGGGAAGTAGGTATCGAGTGTCTGCCCGCCCTGTGAGGCGCGTGCGGTAAACGCCGCCAGTTGCGTCCGCCCCAGCCCATACGCCGCCGCGACCATCTCCTGCGCGCGACAGCTGACGAGGCCCAGATGTTGATGCACATCGTCGTCGGTGGCCAGCCCGGAGCCTGCCGATCCACACGCCTTCTGAATGTTCTTGAGCGCGGCTGCCTGTGCGGCCGCAATCTTGCCGAGCAACGTTCCGGAATCCGATCCGGTTCCTGCAGCATCGGCACACGCCTTTTCCGCTGCGGCCTGCACTGCCGCGAGGTTGCTGGGCGGCGTCGTCAGTGCCGCCTTGGCCTCGTACACCTGCACCTTGTCGAGGCAGGCGCTCAGCAGGTCATGGGTTTTGCTTGCGAACTTCGCGCCCTCCTTGGAGGCCTTGGACAAGCACTTCACGTTCTTGCTGTCGTATGCCGTGGTGTCGTAATCGGGTAGCGGCAGCGGCCCGTTCGAGACCTTCAACGTGTAGACATCCGATGGTGCGTAGGTGACCGGTCCGCTAGACGTGAGCATGAACGAGATTGTGCCCTCGCCGTACTCTCCCTCGGGCAGCGTCAACTGCAGCTGGTATTCTGGATGCGTGTGCGGAAAGGGCACCGTGCCCAGCGAGACCGAATCGCCGACGGCTGCCAGCGATGTGGTGCCGATCTTCATCGCTGTTTTCCCCGCGTCGATGGCGGTGATTGTCAGTGTAAGCTGTGTTCCTGTGGCGAGCACGAACGCCCCGTCAGCGGGCTCGTCGGCTGCCAGCATATCGAACGCCGGGATGATCCCGGTGTACAGGCTGACGGGCCCGAGGCTTGCGCTGAAGCCAAGGCGCCCCACCGTATCGAAGTCGTACTCGACCTTGAGCTGGCCGCCACCGCTGGCAGTCGACTCGACCAACAAATCTGCGCTCCCGTGCGCCAGCACCGTCACCGGGCTGGCCATCAGGAACACTACGACACAACAGCGAAGAATGCGTTGCATTCGTCCTCCTCGGTGGGCCAACATGTCTCGCCCACCCTTCCGTGCTGAAGCGTGATGGTGCGTGCTGCGACCGACGTGTGCCGGTCGCTACCTCATGACCACCAACAGCCGGGTTGGGGGACGTAGGGGAGGATCGACGTGCGCGTCGAGGCAGCGCCCCGGCAACGACACACCGCCGTTCAGGTGCGACGGGACGCGTTCTGCCTGTGCTAGCTGGGGCAGGAGGGCGGGTTGTTCCAACGTCAGCGCGCTGTCCGGATCCTGCCCACACGAGGTGCAATACAGCCCGGGCTCCCTGGGCACGCGCCGTTCGGCACGCGACGCCGCCGCGCCGCAGTGACAGCGCGCGCGCTTCGCATGCATAGGACAGTTGGCCGGGCAGTGTCGGGTGCACGCCGGTTCTGCCGCAGCCGTAACGCGGCTGGCGCTGACGGCGCAGACTACCAACAACAGCAACACGATCACACGGACGTTGCGCTGTCGTCGTGCCGGCATGGGAACTGGACTCTACGACCCGCAGCCCTTCAACGCCGCTTCTACCGCAGCGATCAGCTCATTGATCGCCACCGCGCCGTCGCCGCTGGGGTCGCCAGTGACGCAGGCCGCCAGCGGCGCGCCTTCCAAGCTGATGTCGACGGCAGTGATCAGCTCGTTGACCGTCACTGTGCCATCGAGATCACAGTCTCCTGTACAGAACGTACCGGCGAACGGATCGCTGAAGTGGGGGTTGGTGATGAAGTCGGTATCCGTGAGGCTCTTGAGGAAGTTCAGGACGTCCTCCTTCTCCTGATCCGTCAGCGTGAAGCCACGAATGAAACCGCTCTTGAAAGGGTTCGTGCTACCGTCGCCGGCGTATGGGCCGTCGGTGATCAGACGCCCACCGCGGCCGTAGTGGTCGACGAGGACGCCCTCGAGTGTGGCGATGCTGCCGTCGTGCATGTACGGTGCGGTCAGCTCGATGTTGCGCAGCGTCGGCGCCTTGAAGCTGCCCATATCCTGCGGCGTCTGCGTGAAGAAGAAGATGCCGGTGTTGTCTGGCGGGTAGGCGCCATGGCCGTCGATGTTGTAGAGGCCGTTGTTGTGGAACTGGATCTCCGGCGTCAGCTTGCCGTCATGCGTCTCCGAGTCGACGAAGTTGTAGCCGCCGTGACAGTGGAAGCACTCGAGCCGCTCGGAGAAGAACAGCCGCCCGCCGTCGTAAGCCGAGCGCGATATGGCGTTGTCGTCGAGGCCATTGATGTAACGGTCGTACGGTGCATTGCCGGAGATGAGCGTGCGCACGAACGACGTCAGCGCCTTGACCAGGTTGTCGAGCGTAAAGGGGGCGGCGTCATCCGGATACGCTTCGGCGAACAGGCGTTGGTAGCGCGCGTCCGCGCTGAAGCGCTCCAACAGCGTTGCCTGGTCCATGCTCCCGAGCCCGAGCTCGACTGGGTTGTCGCCGAACATCGGCACCAGCGCTTGTTTCTCGAGGGTGACGAGCAGCGGGTTCGCCCAGGCGAAGGTCGCGTTGTACGCCACGTTCGTGAGGCTCATCGAACTGCGCGGGTGCAGCTGCCCGGTCGAGCCGATGGCGTGTTCGTAGCCATCGGTGAACGCCAACTCCTGCTTGTGGCACGAGGCACAGGCGTACGTCTCGTTGCCTGACAGGCGCGTGTCGTAGAAGATGAAGCGCCCCAAGGCGACCTTCTCGTTACTCATGGGATTGTCGTCGGGTACGCTCGGCTGCGGAAAGCCCACGGGCAGATTCCACTGGTACGCCCCCGCCGCAGCACCGCGTTCCGCCGAACACACCAAGAAGGCGGCCACACCGACGAGTGCGCACGCCATTCTTTGGAAACCGCTCGACACGCGTCACTCCACGCGGAAGAACTTTTGCGTTGCCGGACTCGGCGTGCCGTCACCGAAGTGCAAGCCGAGGTTGGTGAACATGGGATTGCAGTCCTGGTCGCCCGGATCGGATTCGCAACCGGGGGGCGTGTTCGGCTGGTTCGAGTTGATGTCCGAGTCCGCCAGCAGCGCGCCCAGATCTGCGACGATCGTGTTGGCCGCGGGGTTGAAGCCGTCGAGATCGACCTCGGCGACGTTGAGGCGGGCGCAGCTTGCTACGACGTTCGGTCGGCTGCCGAGCACGCAGCCGGTGCTGCCGAGATGCACACGGACGTTGTCGAAGGCGGTATCGATTTTCAGAAAGCGGTAGCCATCCTGCCAGCTCCAGAACATGCTCAGCCGATCGAGCGGCGGCGGCGCGATCGCCTGATTGCCGTGGTTACGGTCGAACGGCAGGCCCAGTTGAAAGCGCACCCCGGTGTACTCTCCCGGCGGCGCCATGCCGTGCACCGTCGTATTGGTCTGCGTGCTGCCGTTGCCGCACGGCGGCACCTTGTTCTCGAAGTCGAGCAGCGCCAGGTCGTCGAGCTGCCAGGCGCCGTCCTGCTCGAGCTTCAGCGGGACGACTTGCCCCCCGCTGCGGACCAGTCGGACGTTGTAGATGTAGAAGCGGAAGTCCGAGGGGACGATGTCGCCCTTGGTGGTTCCGACGTTGTGGTAGACGCTGCCACACGCAAACGTTTCGTCACCCACCGTGGCGCGGAACTGCAGCGTGATCGGCACGAAGCCGCAGCCATTCAGCGCGTTGTTGACGGCGCCGATGATCTCGTTGATCGCCACGGTGCCGTCGCCGTCGGCATCGCCGACGCATTGCCCGTTGGGGTCGAACCCGTCCTGCGCGTGCGCGCAGGTTCCAATGGTACCGCAGACCAGCACTCCGATGAGGATGCTGCCAAGTCGTCGCATGATGTTATACCTTGCCGTGCTTCTCATGATGTGGCCGCGGCCGCGCGTGACGCAAGCGGTCACCTGGCCACTCAAGGTGCCACACGAGACGCGCCACTGGCAATGTGGCATTCCGCCCCAACCCTGTGGCCCTACGCCCCACTCCCTCAGGGGTTTGCTCCTTCGAGGATCCAGTCGCGTATCATGTCGACCTGCCCTGGCGTCAGCGCATCCCCGGTGAGCGGCATCGGGCTCCCCTCTCCCGCCGGCGGCGTCCCGGATACCTTGACGAGCAGGAAGCTGTTCTCCGGATGACCGGGATCGACGCGCAGTTGTCCCGCCTGCGCCGCCAGGGGAACGAGCGGGGTTGCGTTCACGAGTTGCGCGTACGACTGGCCGTCCTCCAACGACAAATTGCCCGTGGGACTCGGCCCGCTGTGACACCCAAGGGTTGCGCACAGCGGCGTAAAGATCGTGTCCTGGATTTGCGCCAGGGTCACGGTCGGCAGCGCCGGGCAGCCGTTGAGGGCGGCATCCACCGCGCCGATCACTTCGTTGATCATCACCGTCCCATCACCGTTTGCGTCGCAGGCGTGGCAGGCATCGCTGGTGCCAAGCGCCATGCTGACGCAGACAACCACCTCGTTGACGGTGACCGTACCGTCGCTGCTGCAGTCGCCGTCGCAGGACGTTGGTTGTGGCGTCACCGTTGGCGTCGGGGTCGAGGCATCGGGCGTCGGCTGCACGTTGGTGACCGCCAGGGTGAACACCGCCGAATCCGTGTAGCTGGGGGAGCTGCTCTTGAGTTGGTAGGAGATGCGGAAGTCGCCGAGCTGGTCGCCGGGAACCACGATCTGCCACGACGGGTGAACATGGATCGTCGGCATCGTCCCGAGCAGCGCCGTGTCGCCAGGCTGATAGAGCTTCTGGCCGTTCACGTTCATCGACAACCCCGGGTCGGCCGCGACCACTGCCACGCTGACGGTGGCCCCGTCGAGCAGCCGGTAGTAGCCGCTGTCGGGGACGGCCTCCGTCGGTGCCATGAAGCCCGGATCGATATTGCTGTAGAGGCAGGAGGACTTGTCAGGTGTGCAGAAGCTCTCGAACGTCTGGGCCTTCTGCGTGAAGTCCCACTGCACGGTCAACGCACCGCCGCCATCCTCCGTCGACCAGATCTGCATGCAGCCGCTACCGACGCACGCGTAACCGGGGCGAACGCCGGCGGGGCTGACGAGCGCAATCAGCAGAGCCGCCAGCTGCGCACCACGAAACCGCCATCGCAGATACCGGCCAGCGGACGCGACCTGATGAAGCAACATCTGTTTCAGATTTCCACCCGGGCTCGGCCGGCGCAACGGTTATCTTACGCGCCGTTCCGAAACCACCGTATTTTCTCGTTCTCAGTCGTCGTCAGGGGGCGGCGCGGTCCCCGAAGACGGCCGGACGATCTCGGTAAACTCCGCGGAATCGGTGAATCCATTCGAGGTCGTCGTGAGCTTGAGCGTCACCGGATAGCCAGGCCCGAACGCGGTCCCACCCGGCAACGCTAGCTGCCATTCCAAGTCGGCATGGATACCCGGTGTGGTGCCAAGCTCCACCGATTGGCCGGCAGCGTTCAACGTCCCATCGTCAAACTTCAAGCTGAGTGCGGGGTCGATGGACACGACCTGGAGCCCCACGGTAACACCGTCGGGTAATGCAAAGAGCTGTGCAGTGGCCTCGGACTCGTCCGCCTCTTTGAATCCCGGATCGCTGCCGATGTAGATGTTCGTCCCACCCGTGCAGTTCGCATCGCTACCGCCCAAGCAGGCGCTGAAGTACGTTGGTATCTGCTGTACGGCGTCGATCGTCAACGCCCCGGAGCCTTGTGCTGTGGAGCCGAAGAGATTTTCTTGTCCCGCGATACTTTCCAGTGGCGTCGTCGTGGCGGTGGGCGATGGCGACGGAGTGGCGGTTCTGGTTGCGGTCGCGGTGGGTGTCGACGTCGGTGGTGGCGGAGAGTTGTCGCTGTCCCCGCAGCCGATTCCCAGCGACGCGAGAAGCACCAGCAGCCCTCCCGCCGCCGTTCCCCTGCGCACGAGGCGGGCCACAGTCCTCGTGGCGTCAACCGCCCATCGCAGCAAGTTTTCGTGTTTCACCCTCGCACCTCCACACTTCCGCCGCGCTCTGAGCGGAACGCATCCTTACACCAGGCGGGCGGCAGGTCCATCGGTTTGTCCATTTACCGTTCGATACCCGTACCAGCGCTGCTGCTCTGCGGGAATGCGGCATATTGTCGCACCATCAGTCGCAGCGCGTTCTGACATTTACGCTGGCAGGGTAACAGCCGCGCAGAGTTTCCGCCACACAAAGACGCGTCACACGGACTCCGAACGACCCAATCACAACCGAATGGCGCTGCCAGGGCGACGGCTCTCTACTGTCCCTTTACATCTTCGACGACGATGCCGGCGACGCCTTGCTTGTTGAACCTCTTGCCGGTTACTGCGGTGCGCTTGCCCCCGAGCCTCTTGGCCACGTCGTAGGGATCCGGGTTGTTGTGATCATCCACCAGCAAGTACAACTGGCCGTCGTCGGTGAGCAGGCCGATGGGCTCACCTTTTTTTGCGCACTGCTGCGCGTGTTCCTCCAACCCGACACTCCCCCCTTTGGTCATGTAGCTGACCATGTCGACGATCTCGCCCTGCAGGTGGACCTCCTCTTGCCCGAGCCCGGTCCGGGGCCATGTGCAAATCGCCGCCAGAACTATCAGCGGCACGCCCCGTATTCCAAACTTCCACATGCAATCGCCCTATCAGTGCTAGGAAGTCGGCGGAATGCGGCAGATTGTCGCATCATGAGGAGGGCAACGGCTCGGCGACCGACAGCTCAGCGTGACGGTCGGTGTGCCGTTATGTGCGGTGGTCGAAGTCACGCAGCTCACTTTCGAAGCGAGCCCGCAGTGCAACATCCACTGCCCCCGTGGCGCGCGTTTCCGCCGCTGATGGCGGCCGGTGCGCCTGCATCCACGACAGCATAAGCAACAAGCCCACTCCGACAGCCAAGAACGGCATCACCCAGGCCAGCAGCCCAAATCCATGCGCCGGTGGTGCCGCCAACAGCTTCTCCCCGAACTGCGCCTCTAGCTCCTGACGAACGGCGCGTTCGGACACCCCGGCCGCAAGCTGCGCGCGAATCTCTCGGCGCAGCTCGACAGCGCCCGGACTTCGGCAGTCCGCGAGCAACAGTCCCGGGCAGTATGGACTCATGAAGTCCCCGAAGATCGCATGCGCCGCACGCTCGACGTCGTTGCGCTGCGACTCGTTGGCCGCGACAGCCGACACTGCAACCAGCAGAACGAGGACTAGGAGACAACGGCTCATGGCCCAATTCTAGCCGCGCTGCGCAGTGGTCGCGTGAGGCAATGTGTCGCAGCAAGCACACGGATCGGTTTGGCGACGATCTCCAGCTCCAAGCAGAGCACGCCGGCGAGCACGCCTGTTGTCGCACCCACTCTCAGCCGCACCTGCTCCGTGCTACGCACAGAGCTCGGGCAAACTCTCAAACCCGAGGAGGAGTGCCCCCATGCTCGATCGCGCGCTCCTGCGCTCACGGTGTCCGGCCACCCTCCAGGTCGCTGCTGATGGCATCCCACAGTCAATGATCTTTGATTCGACCGTCGCCGGCACGCGCTGCTTCAGGTAGCCGCTGGCTTGATCTCGCACGCCGCCGTCGTGCATGGTAAGCAGAGCCGGTTTGAATCGGCAGGTACCAAGACTTTCGAGGTGGCGTGAGATCCTGACCGGACCGCGCGCAGCAATCCGCACGGTTGAGGTCGTACCGCCGTCATATGGGGACGAAGGCAGCTGGGTCTTCCTCAGCGCCACTTTCGTCTGTCTCTGCGTTATCTACATCATCGCCTTCCAGCTACACCTGCCGACCGGAGCCGCGGGCGACAGACGGACCGCACGTCCGCCGCTCCCCTTTCAGGTGCTGTTCCGCGATCTCCCTGGGAAGGAGCAGCGCGTCTTTCGCGCCATGCAGGAAGGACTGCAGGAAGCGCTGAGAATGCGTGGCAAGGACGGCGACTGGCCAAGCGTCGACTCACTCGCAGCTCTCGAAATCCCACCGTTCGCGCCGGACGTGCTCGACAAGTCCGGACTCACCTGGACACAGTACCGTGACGGTCCGCTCGTCCAGTATCTTGGAGTTCCGGCGCGTGGAACGGATATGCCCGCGTTCCTCATCTTCATCCAAGAGCCGGGACCGAGCGGCGGCGAGCAGTTCGTACCCTCGGTCGTAGACGAGGAGCATCAGCTGTTGGCTGACGGCAAGCTGCTGCACGTGACGTACTGGAAGCACACGCCCGCGGCCGTGCGGCGCGGCGCCACGCCCGACCCGGCGCTCGCCGGCTGGCTGCAGATCCGCATCACAAACCCCTTTCAAGAGTTGGAGGAACAATGAAGCAGTGGCCTAGCAGGCTCGTGTTTCTGGGACTCGCCTGCGCGACCGTGGCTGCAGCCGACCCGACCCCCGCAACACGCCGGGCTCTGAAGGTCGGCGTGACGCTGCATCCGTACTACTCATGGACCGCGAACGTCGCCGCCGCCTCCGGCGTCGAGGTGCGTCCCGTCCTACCCGGCGAGGTCGACGCCGGCGACTACCAGCCGCGTCCGCAGGACATCGAGAAAATTGCCGACCTCGATGCCATCGTCGTCAACGGTGTCGGCCACGATGACTTCATCTTCGACATGATCAAGGCGTCGGGTAACGACAAGCTTGTAGTCATCCGCCCCAACGACGGCGTGCCGCTGCTCAAGTCGGCGCACGGCGGCACGGTGAACTCGCACACGTTCATCTCGTTCTCCAACGCCATCCAGCAGACATACGCCATCGCCAAGGCACTGTCCGTGTTGCGCCCAGAGCAGGCTGCAACGTTTCAAAACAACGCCGCCGATTATGCGCGCCGGCTGCGGGTCATTAAAAGCAAGGCCGCGGCTCGACTCGCCGACGCGCGTATCAACCGCGTGGTGACCGTGCACGATGGCTATGGCTACCTCATGCAAGAGTTCGGCATCGACGTCGTCGGCGTTGTCGAACCAGCGCACGGGCTCATTCCATCAGCGAAAGAGCTCGGCGACATGGTCGATCTGATCAAGCGGGAGAAGATCCAGGTGGTCTTCAGCGAAGAGAGCTTCCCTGAGCCGTTGCTCAAGGTGCTGCGTGACGAGGCACACGCGCGCGTCTATCTCATCACTCACATTGCCTCCGGTGCCTACACGCCCGACAAATTCGAAGTGGAGATGCAGAAGAACGTCGATTCCATGGTCAAAGCATTGGTCACCGACCCGCAGGGGTGAAGCGTTGAACCGCACGCCAGTTCTGCAAATCCAAGACGTCACCATCACGCGTGGCGGCAGCTGCGCAGTTGCCGACGTCACACTGGACGTCGCACCCGGCTGCGTCCACCTGCTGGTCGGACCGAACGGTGCGGGGAAGAGCACGCTGTTCGGCGCGGTGCTCGGCCTCATCAACTTCAACGGTACGATCCGTTTCAACTGGAGGGCGTCCGGACGCATTGGGTACGTGCCGCAGTCCTTCGCAGTCGACCCCACCCTCCCGCTGACCGTTCGCGAATTTCTCGCCTTGTCGCGACAACGGCGCCCGGTGTGTCTCGGGATCGGACGCTCGGTGCGAACCCGCATCGGCGCGGCGCTCGAGCGCGTCGGCCTGGCGGACTTCCTGAAGCGCCCCCTCGGCGCACTCTCCGGGGGCGAATTGCAGCGAGTACTACTGGCCAACGCCATCGACCCAGCGCCCGAGCTGCTGCTCTTGGACGAGCCAGCGAGCGGACTCGATGAAACCGCCGTCAAGCAGTTCGAGGAGGCAGTGATCGCCCTGCGGCAAAAGCACGGCACCAGCGTGCTCATGGTGTCGCACGACCTCGACCAGGTGCGACGCATCGCGGATCGTGTGACGCTCATCGACAAGACCGTACGGCGCAGTGGTGCGCCGGCGCGCGTTCTAGCTGACAACCTCGCCCGTTCGTTGGCGATCGACAGCGGGTTCGCGGCGCCGTGACTGCCTTCTACGACTGGCTCGCCGCCCTCGCGACGCGCGGCGCTTTGCCCGAGGTCTTCCAATACGCCTTCTTCGCGCGCGGTTTGCTTTCCGTGCTGCTCCTCGCGCCGCTGCTCGGGGGCCTCAGCCACCTCGTTGTGGCCCGCCGTCTGTCGTTCTTCTCTGCCGCGCTCGGCCAAGCAGCGCTCACCGGCCTGACGATCGGCATCGTCCTTGGCGAACCGCTAAACGCCGCATACGGAGGAATATTCGGCTTCTGCTTCCTCTCGGCGTTAGCCATGGTCTACGTGAAGCGTCACGCCTCCTTGCCATCGGACACCCTAGTCGGCGTGTTTCTTTCGATGAGCCTCGGCCTCGGCATCTGTCTGCTGGTGGCCGTGACCAAGCGGTTCAACATCCACCAGGTCGAGGCGGTGATGTTCGGCAGCTTGCTCACCGTCACCGATGCCGACCTCGCGCTGCTCCTGGGTATCGGCATCGCCGTCGCGGTGATTCTCACGCTCGTGTACAACCAGCTCTTGCTCGACAGCCTCGATCCATCGCTCGGGCGCGTCAGTGGGGTTCCGTCGGCCTTCGTCGACTATCTCTTCGTCATGTTGCTCACCGCGGCGATCATCGTCAGCCTCAAGATCATTGGCGCACTGTTGGTCGAGTCGATGGTGGTCGTGCCGGCAGCGGCCGCCCGCAACTTGGCGCGAACGACGCGAAGTTACCTGGCGCTGAGCATTCTCACCGCTTTCGTCGCGGGCGTGGGTGGGCTGTTCATCTCCAGCCGCCTACTCGTGCCCAGCGGTGGTGCCGTGGTCCTGGCGATGAGCGTTTTATTCTTCGTGACGCTGGCGCTCGGGTGGTTGCGAAGCGCCTGACGCTGCCCGGCGTCGGTCGCCCTGGTGGCAGGAGCTGTGAAGGCAGTGCACACATATCTGGGGTGATCCGGGCGGTGGCGTCGACGCTCGTTGAGCGCGCCGACAGCCCGCTAATTCGGCCGATGCGGCGCCGCCGGCGCGTGTGGCTGGTGCGGGGCGTGAACTCCGCTGGCGTTGCCGGTTTCTGGCGTCGGCGTCGCCGTGGCCTTTGATTCGACCGGACGCGTACGCGTCGGCGTGGGGTCATTGTTCCGTACGGGGCGCGCCGCGCGTGGCGGCCGCGTCGGGCGTATGCGTCCGGGGCGCAAGCGGGGAAGCTGCGGGTTCCGCGACGGGCCGGGAGTCGGGGTTGGCGGCATCTCGCCGGGAAGGACCATGGGTGGAAGCGACACACCGACGGAGGCGAAGCTGGTGTTGTTGTTCAGGTTGGCTTCCCAGATCCTGCCGTCCGGGTTCACTTTGTTGATCAGAAAGTATGTGCCTTCGGGAACTTGATGCTCCGGGTCCGGATCCAAGTTGATGGATTGTCCTGCCAGAAAATGCTCGTACACGTCTTCCCAGCCGACCGAGATACCATAGATGCCCTCGGCGCTGTTGCAGGTCTGCGTCAACACCGTCCGCGGGTACTTCAGCGGGTTGAATCCGCGCACGGATTGGATGTCGAGCAGGCAGAAGGACATCTTCTCGCCGCCACCGATAAGCTCGCCGTTGGTTGGATCGTCACGGCGCAGTTCGTAGCCGACGAAGCGGTCGAAGTGCCAGTGCTTGTGCTGCGGGTGATAGACGAACAATCCGGCGGTGTGCGCGCACTGCGTGCCGTCGGTACGATTGATGCGCTGGTAGGCGGCGGTAAAGACGCCAGCTGCAGTCGAGGTGGTGATGCCCTCCAGGATCAAGGGACCGGGGCCGACGTTGCCGACCGCAGTGGTGAAGTCCATCTCCCGATAGGAACTCTTCACCAGGGTACGCACGTCCGATGGAACTTCCGGCACCAGGTCCGGCTTCAGCAATGTCGGATCATCCGCCTGGCATTCCGACAGCGTCGGATGAGGTGGGATGTCGTCCTGCGGAATACTCTGCTGTGCTTGGCTGCTCGCTGCCAGCAGAACGGTGAGGAACACCGCAACTGATGATCGCACACTGCCCTCCTAACCCACAGCGCCCTTCTCCCTCGCCCCCAACTGAAGGAGGAACATGCGCCGGTGATTCGAGGCCGCCCCTACTGATTGGTGTCCTTAACACCTTGCGCGGACCTTCGTCAACAGAATTCTGGGCCCCATTGCGCGGACCCCTTCACAGCGGCGATAGCGCCTGCTGCATGTCGCCACGGCAGATCGACAACTCGGCGCCTTTGGGAAGGCGCTGGTGTTCGCGCGCCTTGGCACCGACGCAGCCAACGACGATCTCGCTCGTGTGATCGCTGACGTTGCGGCAAACCGTGCATCGCTCCTCATCCTCACCGACGCAGCGCCAGTCGCTCGGAGTGAGGAACTCGATCGCCATCTCGCAAGGTGCAGTCGTGCCGTCGGACACCATGAGACCGGGGGTCGACGTAGTGGTCGTCAGCACTCCAGCGGCGATCGACACAGCGAGCGCGGCTCTCCATGCCCTGGGAAGGCGCTCAGCACCTCTGCGCACGTGAAGATCGACCAGCGTCAGCACCAGCGCGCTCATCAGTCACGCGTACCAGATACCCTTCAGGTGCTGGAATGCGGCAGGTTGTCGCAGGGACCCATCGCGAGTTCGGCGAGGCGGCAACGTCGCCGGCGATTCATGGCGCGCCAGCCGCAAACGGATCGGACAGGTCGGGATTCTCGACAAACGACGGATCCGTGAGCGACTCGAGGAACGACACGAGGTCATCGATATCGTCCTCCGTCGCCTCGAAGCCGCGGAGGAGACCCGATTTCAGTGGGCTCAGCCGGCCGTCCCCTGCGTAGGGGCCGGATTCGATCAAGCGGCCGCCGCGCGCATAGTGCATGACGACATCACGCAAGGTGGCCAGACTGCCGTCGTGCATGTACGGCGCGGTCAAGGCGACGTTTCTGAGCCCCTGCGGACGAAACAACCCGCGATCGAAGAAGTCCTGCGTCAGCTCGAAGATGCCTTGGTTACCAACAGGGTAACTCCCATCGCCGCCGATATTGTAGAGCCCGTTGTTGAAAAACGGGAAGATGATCGTCCCTGCCGTCGTATGCACGTCGCGATACGAAATCGAGAAGTTGATGCCGTTATGGCAATGGAAACACTCGCCACGCTCGGAATTGAAGAACCGCAGCCCGCGGATCTGCTGTTCCGTCAGCGCCGTCTTGTCCCCTTGGTAGTAGCGGTCATATGGACTATCGCCTGAAATGAGGGTTCGGCAGAAGCTTGCGAGCGCGAAGACGATTCGGTTGATACTCACGGCGCTCCCGCTCTCGGGAAAAGCCGCCGCGAACAAGCGGCGGTAGGGGTCGTCCGCTTCGAAGCGATCCAGGACCGCTTCGCGAATCCCATCGACGACGCCAAGCTCCACCGGATTGTCCGACTCGATGGGCACGTGGATCTGATCCTCGATCTCGCGCAGGACGTTGTTTCCCCACGCGTACGTCGTGTAGTACGCAACGTTCGCCAAGCCTTGACTGTTGCGCAGGAGCACATCCCCCGTCGAGCCGCTGGGGGTCATCCGTCCGTCCGCAAAGGCCAGGCGCTGCTGGTGACACGATCCACACGACTGCGTCTCGTTCCCGGACAGCCGCTTGTCATAGAAGAGCCGCCGTCCGAGCGCGATCTTCTCGGCGGTGAGCGGATTGTACTCGGGAATTGCCGGCTCGGAAAAGTGCTCCGGCAACTTCAGGAGATCGCGCAGGGACCGGGCGCTCGAGGCCGGCGGGGGCTCGGACGAACCACCGCAGGCACTGAGAGCGGCCAGGGCAACCGCGACCCACCGAGCAGGGTTCAGCCAACGGAGGCGTAGCACGCGCACCTCGAATACGGGGGGATGTGCTCCTTACCGAGGGTCACATCATCGAGAAGACCGTATTGAGCTGAGCGCTGGCTCCCCCGGTCGCCTGATTGAGACCGAAGTTTCCAAAAATCATCGCGCAATCGGGTTGCTCAATGGAGGAGTGGCAGGCCACACCTGGCACCGCCGCGTCGCCCGAACCCATCTCGAACGCAACGTTCGAAAGAACCCGGCGAATGTTGACCGCCACCGTATTCTTGGCCGGGTCGAATCCGGTGAGTGACACGGCGGGCGTATTGAGCTTCCCGCACGCCTCGCGGTCGGTCAGAGCCTTGGTCCCGTCGCCGCCGCAATCGGTGCTGCCGACGTGAACATAGCCTTCACCCGGCTGTCCAGCGCCGTCGACAATGACGAAGTTCATGACGAAGTAGCGATACGCAAACGCCCACGACCAGTGCATTTCTGCAAACGGTGACGGCGCGTCCTCTGCGGTGTGCTCCGCGATCACCTTCTTCATCAAATGTTGTGGCAAGCCGATGTTGAAGCTTACGCGGTCGACCTGTCCCGTCTCCACGTGCCCTGTGAGCGCGGCGTTGGTGCGTGCCGTACCTTCAGGGTAGCTGAGACCAGTCCCCGAGCATGCTCCGACACTCGTGCCTGTCAGGTCGATCAGCGCTGCGGTTCCGTCCGGGCTGACATATTGGAGGTCGTTGCGATCGATCTCGACCGTCAGGCTTCGACCATCGGCGGTGAAGAACTGCAGGTCGCTGACGTAGAAACGAAGGTCACTGATCTCTACACTGTCGGCCTGGTCTGCTCCGAAGCCACTCATGACGGTGCCGCAGCTGACGTTGTGGCTACCGTCCACGGCTGCAAAGCGCAGGGAAAATGCTTGCATGGCAGACGTGGTGCTTCCGTTGTCACTTCCGTCACCGCCACAACCCATCACCGCCAATAGTGTTGCGATACCCACGGCGGACAGCACGCCGCGGCCCGTGTTCAAGTTCTTCATGTTAGCCCCCTAATCTAAGAGAATCTGGCGATAGCCGGCCCCGTCGCCGCCATCACGGATAGCCTGAGTCAACGGAGCCTGGAATGCGACATATTGTCGCAGCGCGCGACCTGTCGCGCAGGCGTTTGCTGCCCTCACATTTGCTGCCCTCACAGACGAGAATCGAAGTGGCGCGGCCGCCGGGTTCCTTCCGGGGCCGGAGTGAAGACCTTGTGACCGACCTGGCGACCCTGTGCAATTCCTCCTGGTCCGGAGCGCAAGCGCGTCGACTCGGCAACTGTCGCCGCTGTTGCCGCGCACGCTGCACTCTGTTCTGCGACAATTCACCGCATCCCATCAACCGTCGTCGGTTGATAAGGATCGTTGAGTGAAACGCAGGCTGCCATCCATCGACCAAGCCGTGTCCGGCAGCAAGGCGGCATGATGGCGACACGCCCCTGCCATGTGCCAAATGGGGGGTGGCGCGTGCGGATGCGGTGTGGCGCGCTCCTCACCGTGCTGGTGGCCAGCGGTGCCGCTTGGCAGACGCTGGCGGCACCCACACTCACAGCAGAGCAAGAAGCGACCGCCCGACGGGTCGAGGAGAAGCTCATGGCACCGTGCTGTTTCGGCAGCACGGTGGCCACGCATCACAGTCCGGCGGCCGACGCAATCCGCAATGAAGTGCGCTCGCTCGTCGCACAGGGAAGAAGCGAGCAGGAGATTCTCGACCAATACCTGGATCGATACGGCGAGCGTATCTTGGCGCTGCCCGTTGCGCGTGGGTTCAACCTCCTAGCCTACTGGGTGCCGGCAATCGGGTGGCTGTGCGGAACGGCGGTAGTCGTAGCATGGCTCGTGCGCAGGCGGAAAACCGCTTCCGCAAACGGTCGCTTCCCCAGTCGGTCCGATGACTCCGAGGAGGCGAGGCGGCGGCAACATCAGATGCAGGAGGAGCTGGCCGCATTCGACCCTAGTTGAGTTAACGAGTCCACCGAAACCACGCAGGAGAAGGCACGCATGACAGACTTCAAGAACGAGCGCCGCTCCTTCCTGAAGCGCGCCGTAGGTGTAGCCGCGATGGCGGTCGGCGGCACCGTCCTGGCAACCCGAGCGCGGGCCGGTGAACCGAACGGGCACGAAGGCCACGGCGGCACACTGGGAAGGGGAGGTGTGGACGGCTACGAAATGAGCAGCGGCGTGGAGGGTCGCTGTGCCACATGCGAATTTTGGGGCGGCCAGCGTCGGCTCTCCGAGAATGGAACCGCCATCACCGTCACCGGTTTGGGCTGGTGCAACAATCCCAAGAGTCCCAACTACCGAAAGATGACCTCCCCGGAGCACGGGCCTATGGGAGGGGTGTGGAAAAAGTGGGCGCCGCTGGGCTGATCTGAGGGAGTTCTCCCGGCAAGGTCGCGTGGCGGCATCGGGAATCGAACACAGGTGTGAGAAGGACAGATGTCGAGTCTCGATGGGGGTTTCTCGCGCCGAGAGGTTCTCAAACTCGGCGGCGCCGCCCTTGGCGCCTCAACGGTGAGCCAGATGACTGGAGCCATTGCGAGAGCTGCGGAAGCAATCACATTGCCGGCCTTGCCGTATGCCGAAAGCGCTTTGGCACCCGTGATCTCGGCAAACACCATCAGCTTCCACTACGGCAAGCATCACAAGGCCTACGTCGACAGTCTCAACAAGCTGATCGCGGGTACGGAGCTCGCCGATGCTCCCTTGGAGGAAATCATCAAGCGTACCGCCGGCAACGCCGAAAAAGTTGCGATCTTCAACAACGCGGCGCAGACCTGGAACCACACCTTCTACTGGCACAGCCTGAAGCCGAACGGCGGCGGCAAGCCGTCTGCCAAGCTGGGCCAGAAGATCGACACAGATCTGGGCGGCTATGACAAATTCAAGGAAGCACTCACGATGGCGGCGATGGCGCAATTCGGCAGCGGCTGGGTGTGGCTGGTTTCGGAAGGCGGCACCCTGAAGATCGTGAAGACCGCCAATGCCGACACCCCCCTCGTCACGGGCCGGACACCCCTGCTGACCATCGACGTCTGGGAGCACGCCTACTACCTCGATTACCAAAACAGGCGCGCCGACTACGCTGCCGCGGTGATCGACAAACTCCTCAACTGGGAATTCGCCGCGCAGAATCTG
>Ga0335082_10002953_pt1 | contig 18391 bp, 15 predicted proteins | sample Lox_Sample_41_FD_206718 | JGI IMG/M metagenome (GOLD analysis project Ga0335082, IMG submission 206718) | Soil microbial communities from Loxahatchee National Wildlife Refuge, Florida, United States - Lox_Sample_4.1 | ecosystem: Environmental > Terrestrial > Soil > Wetlands | place: USA... | reverse complement strand
CTGCGGAGGCTGGAAGACGGCGCACGCCTCATTCGCCGACAGCTTGCCCGCCGCGGCGGGGGGCCTGTCGCACTACTTTTTGGTTCGGAAAAAGTGGGGCTTTCCAACCAGGACCTCAGCTATTGCCAGTGGCTGATGCGCATCCCGACGCGGGAGCAACACATCTCCATGAACCTCGGCCAGGCGGTCGCAGTTTGTCTTTATGAACTGGTGCGGCAGGGAAGAGCGGCGGGGCCCTCCCGGGAGAAAACGCAGTGTGCAAAGGCGGACGAACTGGAGCGCCTTACGGCACTTCTGCTGCAGGCGCTACGCGACAGCGGTTACACGAAGGCAAGCGCTGCTGCAACGGAAGTGAAGCTGCGCCGTCTTATACGCCGTCTTGACCTGAATGTCACCGACACAGAGGTCCTGCTCGGTATGCTGCGCCAGATTGCGTGGAAGCTCCGCCGTTGATTAGAACAGGCCCAGCTTCTTTTTCTTCTTCTGCTTCGAAGTGTCCTGTGCGGCAGCGGTAGTGTAGATCGGCTTGGTTTCGTTGGGGCTGGCTCCCGTATCAACGTAGCCGGGCTTGATGTCAATGTACGCATTCTCGCGCAGGCTGGTCAGATAGTCACGCAGTTTGGGCTGCATCTTCTGCATATAAATGTTTTCCTGGAGCCTGGCCTCGACGTCCTTCAGCGGAGGGATGCCGGCCTCCTGGTGCTCCGTAACTTTCAGAATGACAAAGCCCTGATTGGTCTGGATGGGCTTGGTATATTCGCCCGGCTTCAGCGCAAACACCTGCTGCTCCAAGTCCTTGGACATGGTGCCCCGCTTGAAGTATTCCAGGTCGCCCCCGTTTGCCGACGTCGGGCCATCCGAATACTGCTTGGCAAGCTCGTCGAACTTTCCCCCCTTCTGCAGCATCGCGTAAATCTGGTCGGCCTTGGCCTGGGCTTTGGCAATCACATCGGGATCGACCATAGCCGGCAGCACGGTCTTCCCCTTTTCGGTCTTCACCGGTGCGGATTGTGTCGAGACCAGGATTTCGCTCAGGCGCACCTGCTCCGGTCGCTCCATTTGCGCCTTATGCTGATCATAAGCCTGCTGGATTTCCTGCTGCGATACGGTAATATGCCCGCCGACCTCCTGGCCGATGACACGTTGCGTGATCAACTGGTTCTTCAGGTTCTGTTTGAATTCTTCAAACGAAACACCCTGCGCCTGCGCTGCTTTTTCCACGTCCTCCATGGAGTCGGCGTGCATCTGCTTGCGTATTTCATCCAGACGCTTTACGACCTCGGCATCGACATTGATGCCCAGTTCTTCGCCTTTTTGCAATAGTAGTTGCTGGTCAATCAGGTCGCGCAGCAGGTCTTTCTCGTGGTCCTTAATCTCCTGTGCGCCGGCGTTTGGGTCCTGCTGATGAACATCATTCAGCAATTGCTCACGGGCTCGGCGAAGATCAGCCCTGGTAATGATGTTGCTGTTGATGCGGGCGATGATTTCCTCGACCACAGTGTTATCTTGGCCGGGAAGCCAGAGAGTGCCGAAGAGCAAACCGAGAAGAAGAACAGCAAGCTTTTTCATCAAAAACCTGATCAGGCGGACTGCCATACAAGTTTCCACCTGGGATTTATAAGCAGGGCCGTGTCTGTTGATTTTACCGCGTCCCACAAACTTATGCCGACAAGATGAGGCTCTCCCGATAGGAGGAATCCTATCGTGAAGCCGTCGGAATCTTTGACGGGGATTCCGAGGCCGGCGCCAACGGCTCCTCGGTTGCGTTCCGATACGAAGCTTCCTTCCAGAGGCTGGTAGGAGATACAAAGTACACACGCACCGCTGCCAGCGAGGCTGCCATAAGGACAACGAAGGTCCGGATTGGAGAGGTCAGGTTCTTCAGTGCGAAGCGATCGGGCACAAGCGGGTCGAGTGCCGCCAAGCCATAGAAACTTAACTGCCCCCAGGCTGCCCAAATCCGCCAGGGCGACGGCAGGCCGAAGGTGGCCAATGCAATCGCGATCAGGCAGTACGGAATGATGGTGCGCCCGTACTTGGCAGAGAGGAAGTGCAGCCGCATGCGGTTGCGCGAGCTGAGCAACTCCGGCATCATCTTCAGCATCTGGTACAAGCCGGCCTGCAGGCGCACCTTGCGCCGAAATTCCGAGTGCAGCACCGTCGGGAAGTCGTACATGGTGGCCGTCGGCTCATACAGGATGCGATAGCCCTGAAAGAACGCCTTCAGCGGCACGTAGACGTCGTCGAGCAGCGTTCCATCAGGAAGCGGCACCCATAGAGACCGGCGCATAGCGGCGAACGCCCCGCTATAGCCGAAGGTTGAATCAATGCGAGTGTGGCGCTGGCGAATCCAGTCTTCGTATCGCCAATAAGCGCTGGTGGTAGCCTCCTCGTGGCTGTCGCCCTCCACAATGATGGTTTTGGGGCTAACCGAACCGACCTTGGGGTCGCTGAAGCAGGCGATGACATTGCGCAGGCAGTCCGGCTCAAGGGTCTGCCGAACGTCGCACAAAACGAGGATCTCGCCTGAGACCCTGGGAACAGCCGCATTGAGCGCTGCCGCCTTGCCACCGTGCGGTACTCGCATGAACTTGATACCTTCGCCCTCGAAGCTGCGCGCGATTTCGTCGGTGCGGTCGGTCGAGCCGTCGGAGACAACCAGAATGTCCATCAACTCGCGGGGATAGTTCAGGCCCAGGATCGTCTTGAGCTTGCGCTCGAGAAACTTCTCTCCGTTGTAAACCGCTATGACAAAGGAGACGGTGCGCAGCTTGTCATCTTTGTGAACGGGGTTGTTCGCTCGCCGCGCCATCCAGTTCAGCAGCAGGGGATAGGCAAACAGAACATAACAGACAGTTGCCCCGGCGACCGCGAAGACCGTGACACTGAGGAGTTGCAAAGGCTCGAGCGTGGTGGCGGTCAGGCTCAAGGAAGTCATTTCCTGGTCAACGACGGCGCGAAGGCTCCCGGTTGGAGACTGGACAAGAAATACGGCGCAATGACCTTGCCAGTGACACGCGGCCCAGCGTCGAGAGTAGTCCACGTGGCTAGCTGAGTCAACGTCACCCCTTTACCACGTCACCCCTTTACCAGATGTCCGCCAAGGACCATCCGATACAGATCAGGAACCCGATTAGAAACAGTACGAATTTCCCGACCCTCTCAAAAACCGGCGGCTGACCCTCCCCTGGGCCGTGCGCATTTGTCCCCGAACGTGTACCTATCGACAATCATGAGTATGGTAAACAAGCACATCCCTACCGCCGGCTCGCGAAGGCTCAGGTGTCCGGACAGCCTCGCCTGAAACTCGAAGGAATGGACAGGTTCACCCCATGAGAAGCATACGATGCCGGACGATTATAAGCCGTGTCGTGACCTCCAAAGATGCGGTCTTTGGGCGGGCATATGGCCTTAAAGGCATGATGCCGCTGGTGCAGTAAGAAGCGCCTGAGACTCAAAATCCGGCGAGATTCTCTGCCGCTCTGCGAGGCCGGGAATCCTGTTAGTGTCGCGCATTCTGCCAAGCCTGAAAAGCGCGTAACATGTTGTTACAGGTTTCGAGCTCAGATGAAGATGGCAGCACGGCGGCAATTCCTAGGTTCACAAAATCTTTAAAGGCAGGACGAGTATGGCCGAACCGACGTACGAGGAACTGAAAGCCAAATTAGCGGAGATGGAAAAGCAGGTCCAGGGACGAAAGCGAGGCGCCGTCGATTTCAAAGTCAGCGAAAAGGGCGGTGTCAGTGTCTATGGGCTGGGAAGGTTCCCGGTGACCCTTTATTACGAGCAGTGGATACGGCTGCTCGACCAGGCTGACCAGCTTCGAGAATTCCTCGAAGCCAACAAAAGCTCACTCAAAATGAAGGAGTCCTGAAGACCGTTTCGTTCGCAACTTGCCTGCAGGGTAGTCCACTCACTGTGGGTTTGCCGGGGCCTTCTGCGACATGCTCTGAATCTTCGACATCTCGCTGCGGACACGGTCGGCACGCGGTCCCGTCGGCTCCTCCTTCAGAAAGGTCTGCAATTCGTCCAGGGCCAGTTCCTGGCGGTTTTCCTGCTCATAGGCTTTGGCGGCAATAAAATGGACCACCGGCGGATGCTCGCCGGTCAGCGCATGTACCTTTTGTGCGTCGCTTATGGAAGCGTCGTAATGCCCCTCCATGTACTGCACATCTGCCATCAACATCAGGTACTCCCCATTATTGGGATCGGCACTGAGACCCTTGCTTAGCAAATTCTCCGCCTGAGCGTAGGATCTCTGCCGGAGGTAAACCTTAACCAGGTTCTGGCGGGCAGGAGAGCAGTGCTCGTCGAGGCTGAGCGCCTTTTCCAGCGCCTGTTGCTCATGCGTCGCGTCGTTCAGACGCGCGTAGACAACGCCAAGATTGTTGTAAGCCATCGCGTAGGAAGGATAGGCGGCGATGGCTTTGTTGAGTAACTCCACGGCTTGTGTCCAGTCTTGCCGTGCAATCGCTTCGTTTGCCTTATCGAGCTGCTTGCGCGCTTTCTCGGGAACCTGCAATTCAGAAGCGGAAACCGTGCCACGCCGCGAGACGGTTCTTTCAGCCTCCTGGCCGCCTGACTTATGCACCGTCACGTATTCCGACTGGGTGACCTGCCGGGCGTCAACGTCGAATAGAGGGCTCACCGTGGTTTCGATCCCATCCCCACTTACCACAACGTGGTATTCGCCAACCGTAACGTTCCGAAAATCCGCGCTACCGTTTGCATTGGTGAACGTGGTTGCAATCGGTGTACTGCTGGAGCCTTGCATCAATACGACCTTGAGATTGGCTCCGGTCCGCCTGTCGTCGGAGTAAATGACATGAACGTGTACGCTGCCTGTGCTCAGGCCTGCACTTCGTCCGCCGATGGTTTGCGCTTGCGCAGGAACAACACACGGGCAAAAAAGAGCGAGAGCGAGCCACCATGGATGCTGCATTTTCGCCTCCCAGAGCCTGCCAAGGAGGATGGCAGTCTCATGAGCTTCGAGCCGAACTTGTCTTAGGCGTCGAGCAGATCGACTCGGGAAATGTTGGTAGATCGCAAGCAGGACCTGGCCGCGTGGTCAGTCCACGGTCCACTTAGTGGACGCGATTCTACACCCTGCCGTGTGATTAGGAGCAGAAATTTTGTAAACAACCTGGGCTCACTCACCGTCGTGGGGTCAAGTCGAACCGGCGTTCACGGGCCGCTAACAGCCGGCTGTTAGAATTGGGTTGTGAAGCGTTCCGTCCGCCTCATCGCCATTGACATTGATGGGACACTGCTGGATTCCAAGGTGGAGATTTCCCCTGCCAATCTGAACGCACTACGCCGCGCGCATGAAGCTGGGGTCGAAATTGTGCTGGTCACCGGGCGCAGGCATAAGTTCGCGTTGCCGATCGCGCAGGGACTGGGCTTCGAACTGTGGCTTATCAGCTCTAACGGGGCGGTCACGCGCTCGACGCAAGGCGAGCTGTTTCATCAGGACCTTCTGCCGGTATCAACCGCCCTTCGGCTCTGCCGGCACATGCAGGCATATCGCAGCAACACCGTGCTGACGTTCGACCGCGAAGCCATGGGCGCTATCGTCTGCGAAAACCATGAGCAGCTCTACAGCGTCATCCAGCGCTGGATGGAGAAGAACGCACCGTACATCGAGTATGTCAGCCCGATCGAAAAGGCGCTCACGGAGGATCCTATTCAGGCCATGTTCTGTGGGCCGATTGCGCTGATGCAAGAGGCGCAGGAGCGCTTGCTGGCCTGCGACTTCACTGCCGATTTCACCCTGCTGCGCACACAGTACGACGCGCGCGACTTGTGTATCCTTGATATTCTGAACGCCGGCTGCTCCAAGGGACATGCGCTGGAGCGCTGGGCCGGCCATCGCGGCATCGATCGTTCCGAGGTCATGGCCATCGGCGATAATTACAACGACGTTGAGATGCTGGCCTTTGCCGGCCATCCGGTCATCATGGGCAACGCATCCGAAGACCTGAAGCGAGACGGCTGGACGGTAACCTTGCACAATGATGAGAGCGGTGTCGCCGCAGCCATCGAGCAGGTGCTTGACTCCAGGACTGCGAGCGTGAATGCGTAGGCTCCTGAAACTCGGACTGGTGATGACGGCGATCGTGCTGCCGCTGCACGCGGCTGAGATGGCGAACCTACGCAACGGATTCAGCATCCGCCACCAGCGTCACGAGACCGTCGGTGAAACTACGCGGCTCTATATGAGTGCAGCGCTGGACAGCGGCTACATTGATGTTCCGACGGCCCACATCGAGAGTTTCGAACCTGCGCCTCCTGATCCGGGGGAAATCGAGGCTCAGCGCCGTAATTCGCAGGACCTGAAGTCCATCGTCAGCAGCGCCAGCGACCGTCATCAGGTTGACGCCGACTTTATCGCCAGCGTCATACGAGCGGAAAGCGCCAACAACCCGCGTGCGGTCTCGGTCAAAGGTGCGCAGGGATTGATGCAGCTGATGCCGCATACGGCAAACATGCTTGGAGTAAAAAACAGCTTCGATCCAGCCGAAAACGTGGATGGCGGTGTCCGCTATCTGCGCGATCTCCTGCTGCTCTATAACAACGACATGATCAAGGCCCTGGCTGCCTACAACGCCGGGCCGCACCGCGTGCAGCAGTACAAGGGCCTGCCGCCCTACCGCGAGACCCATGCTTATGTCGCACGGGTCGTCAGAGATTACAACCGGACGAAGCTGGCCAAACGCAAACAGCAGCCATCCGCGACAGCCCGCCGCGAATCTGCGGGCGCGGCGGTGATCGCGCGAAGAACTGCTGAGGAAGCCAGCTCCGCACGTTGACCCTGTTGTGCCTCTCGTTTACTTTGACCTATGAGGGTCAATTTGGTGGGGCGTCTTTCGTTGGCCGCTGATCTTCCTCGATGAATACCAAACGCATTCTGGGCTTTGCCATCGTCCTGATTCTTCTGTGCCTGCTGATTTACCTGCAGGTACGAACGTGGAAGAACTTTGACTGGCATGTCTTCTGGAGCCGCACCGAAGGAGTCAACGTTGCTGGTCTTCTCGCCGGCGTTGCCCTGACATATATGGCCTATGTGCTGCGCGCTGTGCGCTGGCGCATCTTCCTGAAGCCGGTTTGTAAAACAACGGCGGCACGAATGCTGGCCCCGCAATTCATCGGGTTCACGGCCCTGGCGCTGCTGGGTCGGGCGGGCGAAATGATTCGCCCCTACGTCATCGCCAAGAAAGAGCGCCTCACGTTCACGTCCCAGATGGCGGTCTGGGGAGTGGAGCGCATCTTCGACATGGGCGCCTTCGCAGTGCTGCTGGCGATCACTCTTCTCTCTCCGGACGTGCGGTCTTTACCTTTCTATCACCACGTAATCACTATCCACGGGATTCAGGTTGACCTGGGTTTGCGCGATGGGGCGTTCGTGCTGATGGCTGCTGTAGCCGTGCTGGTTATAGGTTGCGTCGTCGTGCGCCGCTACGGTGAGCGCGTCGCGCAATTCCTGTACGGCCTTTTCCAAAGTCTGTCGCCCAAAGTCGCCCATCATCTCCGCGAGAAGGTTCGCTCCTTCAGCGAAGGTCTGAAGACGATCCACGACCTCACTTCCGCCCTGCAACTGATTGCTCTCTCCATCCTCATGTGGGTGTTGATAGCGTTTGCTTACTACACCATCACTCACGCCTATCCCGGCGAGCTCCGCAGCCTTGCACTCCCCCACCAGGTGGTGCTGATGGGGGCGAGCATGTTGGGCTCGATGCTGCAGCTGCCGGCGGTGGGCGGAGGCTCCCAACTGGCAGCCATCAGCATGCTCCACTCCGGTTTCGGTGTAGAGCAGGAACTCGCCGTGAGCTGCGGCATGCTGATCTGGGCCATCACCTTCATGGCCGTGATTCCCACGGGCCTCGCCCTGGCCCACCGTGAGCACCTTTCCATCCGCGCGGTTGCCGAAGCCGAGGAGAAAGCCGCCGCGCTGGTGGAACAGGGAAATTGAGAATCACCAGCTTGTAGGCGTCGTTGACCGGATTCTTCGCAGCTATACTTTAGACAGGAGGTCCGGGGTCCCATGAAGCCTCGAGGTTGGATTCTGATCGCCGCTCTAGCCAGCCTTAGCCTGGCTCTCCGCCCTGCGGCTGCGGCGACGCCTCCCACAGCCACCGCCAGCACCAGTAAGAGCATCACCATCAGCGGCAGCCCAAAGTGGGTTGACACCGGCATGGACGTCACGGCCGGTGACAAGCTGCACATCACCGCCAAAGGTACGGTCACCATGGGCAAGGAGGCGGGCATCACGCCGGCCGGAGCGCAGCGCGGCTGGGTGGATACGCTGCGTCCGCTGATGGTTCCCAGTGCCGGCCGCGGCGCGCTGGTGGGCCGCATCGGCAATAGCGATGCCGCGACGCCGTTCGTGGTCGGCGCCGATGGCACGGTGACCGTTCCGGTCGCCGGAAGGCTCTACCTCGGCATCAATCAGGACCTGACCGAAGCTCCGACCGGCAGTTACACCGTCAGCATCAATCGCACGCCCGCTGCCCCCGCGGCTGCCGGCAAGACCAATTACGACTTCAAGCCTCTGTTCGCGGAACTTGACGCCAAACTCCCTTACCGCGTAACCGACAAACCCAACGGCGGTAACCCCGGCGACCTGGTCAATTTTGTGCTTATTGGCTCGCAACAGCAGGTGACCAACGCCCTGAAGGCCGCAGGCTGGGTGCAGGCTGACAAAACCAACGCAGACGCTGTTGTTAGCGCGCTGATGGCCACCTTGCAGAAGAACTCCTACATGACCGTGCCCATGAGCATTCTGTATCTCTTCGGCCGGCCGCAGGACTTCGGCTACGAGCGCACCGATCCGGTCCTGGTTGCCGCCCAACGTCACCACTTCCGCATCTGGAACTCGCCGTTGAGCACCGCGAAACAAACGATATGGGCGGGCGCCGGCACGCACGACATCGGCATCGAGCAGGACCAGCGGAAGCAGGGCGCCATCACCCACAAGATCGACCAGGACGTGGACAACGAGCGCGACTTCATCGGCGCGACCTTGACACAGGCTGGAATGGTGGAGGCGATGGACTACATGACGCGCTCGCACCCGATTACTTCGGCCAAGACCGCGACCGGCGGCGAGATCAAATCCGACGGGCGTATGCTGGTTATCGTGCTTAAACCAACGGCGACCTCAGCATCAAAATAGACGACGCTCAATTCCCGCACTTTGGCGGACCGCCCAGCTGGTTGTATTCAAACAAGTCGTGCGGCTCCATGTCGAAGCCGCTCCAATGAATCAGCGTAACTCCGGTGCGGTTGTCGGAACCCTTTTGATTGTCCAGGTCGCTGGGATCGTGGTGCGCCGATCCGATGTACCAGATGGCGATGCCGTCGCCTGTTGATCCCACCGGCTGCATGTCCCCCACATATCGCAGCAGATAGTCGTCGGGCGAATACCAGCTATACCGCCAATTGTTCATGCCTGAGCCACTGCCGTCCTCGCCCGGGTTATCGTTGCTCACGTAGTAGTCTGCCAGCGTCCAGAGCTCCTTGTCCTGCGGACGCTGGGAAAATCGGCCTGTGCCGGTGCGATTGCCCGGCACGAACTCGTAGCCCATCAGGTCACCCCAGCCGTTGGTCTGGCTCTCACTCTGCACGATAACGGTATTGAACTTGAAGGGATCCCAGTCCAGCGCGGTCTCGTTCAGGATCTGTGGCTCCGAATCGGTCGCTGCTGTCCCATTGGAATTCTCCACGTGCTGGAACTGCAGCACCTGATTGTCGGTCCGGCCAAACAGTTTGGTGCTCACCCGCCACAGCCCGTTATGCACGTGGGACGCACTGGTTTTGCCAGGCAGGTTATAGCCGGTGGCGCCGTAACGAAAGCCGATGCTGCCATCTTCGCGAAAGGTGTACTCGATGATGTTGTCGTAATTGCCGCCGTCGTACACGCCCCACACCACAACTTCATTGACGCGCCGTCGGGTACGATTGTTGCCCTGCTTGCACAGCCACGCGATGCCCGCATCGCGGCACTCGACACCTACTTTGGGGTAGGGATCACGAATGTAGTTGTTGCCCTGCTGCTGGCGCAGGTAAACCAGGCTTCCCAACACCGGGAGGTCAGCCCGGTCCATCTGGTCCATGTTGTTGTAGCTGCCGCGCATATCGTAAGGACTGTAGCTCCCGTCGTCATAGGGAACGAAGATATCGGCCATGCCGGCGTGCTTGATGATGTATTGCCTGGACGTGAACTGCGCCGCCTGCAGCGAAACATCCACCAGGCTCAGGCCCTTGAGCCCGTCGTTGCGGAGCCCAAAACGCCAATGGGAATCGGGAAAATCAATGTCAAGATAGAGGTTTTGGTGCAGGAAGATGCCGATGGCGTCCTCCTCCGTTACCTGGCAACCGGCGCCGTTGATGATGATGCGGTCGGTGGCCTGCGCCGAAGGAACGAGGAAGAACGATGCCATGACGGCAAATGCCAGCGCGCCGGCAACGAATAGGGGAACAGAGGCAAACAATTTCCTGGAGACGCGGGGGTCCTGGGCTGGAATCATATTGGAGTCACCTCAAGGGTGCCCCGCATCTTAATACATTTTGCGCTAGAACGTCGCCAGCGCCGTCCCCGAATCGCGCCAGGTGTATGACCCCAGCATCTTCAGGTAATTGCCGCGCAGGAAAGCCCGCGGGTCTTCGACATTGACCATGCTCATCGCACCGCGCATCTGCCTCACAGAAACGTATTCGTGCTCGGTCATCCACGCTTCCACTCCCGACAGCACTACGCCGATGTGCTCGATGCCGTACTTGAGCAGCGCGGAGGTCATCATGGCAACATGCGCGCCCGCCATCATGCACTTCAGCACGTCCGTTGCGTCGTGCACCCCGCCAGTGATGGCGATGTAGGTCTCGACCTGATGGTAGAGAATGGCGGCCCAGTGCAAGCGCAACCGCAACTCGTGCGGGCTGCTGAGCACCAGATTGGGGACGACCTCCATCTCTTCGAGGTCGAAGTCGGGTTGATAGAACCGATTGAAGATGACGACACCGTCGGCGCCGGCCTCCGACAACCGCCGGGCGAAGTTCGCGCAAGAGGTGAAGTAAGGTCCAAGCTTGACCGCGATGGGAATGTGAATCTTCTTGCGGATGCTCCGCACCAGGTCGCAGTACCGGTTTTCCAGTTCGTCCGCGGCAATCGCCGGATCGGCGGGGACATCGAAGATATTGAGTTCGAGCGCGTCGGCGCCAGCCTCTTCCATGTACTCGGAGTAGCGCACCCACCCGCCGGGCGAAGCGCCGTTCAGGCTGGCGATGACCGGGATGCTGACTGACTCCTTGCCCTTGCGCAGCAGGTCGAGATATCGATCCGGGCCGACGTGGTACTTCGGCATGTCGGGCAGGTACGATGTGGACTCGGCGTAGCTGTTGGCGCCGTATTCCAGCGCGCTGTCAATGTTTTCGCTCTCCGCCTCAATCTGCTCCTCGAAAAGAGAGTACATCACGATGGCGGCGGCCCCGGCATCTTCCAGGCGGGGAAAGTTCTCCAGCTTCTCCGTCAGCGGCGAGGCCGAAACCACGACCGGATTCTTCAGCTTCAGTCCGAGATAATTGGTTGTCAGGTCAATCATTGGGATCCTCGTCTTCATCGAAATGGCCGGCATTCGGCCCCGATTCCGGGTTTGCCTTTGCGAGCTGGATTTCGTTCAACATCTCGGTCAGCTCGGCAGGGAACACTTCCTTCTTCAGCAGCTTTCTACCGTTGGCAGTCGGCAGTGCAGCAATCAGGATCGCCTCGATGCGGTCCAGGTCTTTCTTGTCAACGGCGAAGGCAGAGAAGTAGTTCCAATGACGGAAGTAATGAGATTGCGGAACGCGAGCATGGGCCGCAAGACTCGACCGCAGGTCTTGTGTCTGCCCGACGTAGTAGGGCACCCCGTCAAGATAAAGTACGTAGACACCTGGTTGCGCAAGCAGATCCATCGTCTTATACAACCATTGCGTTTGGGCTTGCGGAGTCTTCCTCGATCCCGCCATGGGTTTTGGCTTGGGCAGCCGGCGATAGAACACTTCTCTCGGCCACATCCGCGCGTACTTGAACGGAACCTTAAGCTCCACTTCTACCTTGTCAGCCACGTCGTTTCTCCTTGTTACGCCTTGTCAAAATTCATTGCTGCCATGTGCTGATACAGCTTCCAGCGCTCGTTCACGTTTTCCTGCGCTTGCTTCAGCAGCTTCTTGGCTTCGTCCGGATCGGCGTTCACCAGCATGGTGTAGCGGGTTTCGTTGTAGATGTACTTCTCCAGCGGAATGCTGGGCGCACGCGAATCCAGCACGAACGGGTTCTTGCCTTCCCTGGCCAGCATCGGGTTGTAGCGGAACAGCGGCCAGTGTCCGGAGTTTACTGCTGCCTTCTGCTGATCGATGCCGTACACCATGTCGTAGCCGTGCGCGATGCAGTGGCTGTAGGCGATGATGATCGACGGCCCGTCGTAAGCCTCGGCCTCGAGGAATGCTTTCATCGTCTGGGTGTCGCTGCCACCCATGGCAATGTGCGCCACGTATGCCCGGCCGTAGTTGATGGCCATCATGGCGATGTCCTTCTTGGGCGTGCGCTTCCCGCCGGCAGCGAACTTTGCCACGGCACCCAGCGGCGTAGCCTTCGACATCTGCCCGCCGGTGTTGGAGTACACCTCGGTGTCCAGCAGGAGTATGTTGACATTCGCTTGCGACGCCAGCACGTGGTCGAGTCCGCCGTAACCGATGTCGTAGCCCCAACCGTCGCCGCCGATGATCCACACGCTCTTCTTCACCAGCATGTCGGCGATGGCCATCAGGTCGCGGCCGGCAGGAGACTTGTCGTTGGCGATCTTCTCTTTCAGCCTCTCCACCCGCTCGCGCTGCGCGAAGATGCCTTCCTCCGTGGACTGGTCCGCGCTCAGGATCTCGACCGCAAGCTGGTCGCTGATGACCGGGGCCATCTGCTGCACCAGCACTTTGGCGTAGTCGTGCTGCTTGTCGACGGCCAGACGCATGCCCATGCCGAACTCGGCTGTGTCTTCGAAGAGCGAGTTGTTCCAGGTTGGCCCGCGGCCCTCAGCGTTGACGCTGTACGGCGTAGTCGGCAGATTGCCGCCGTAAATGGACGAGCAGCCGGTCGCGTTGGCGATGATCGCGCGGTCGCCAAACAGTCGCGTCATCAGCGAGATATACGGCGTCTCGCCGCAACCCGCGCATGCGCCCGAGAACTCGAACAGCGGCTCCAGCAACTGCTGGTCTTTTACCTGTCCGTGCGAGAGCTTGCCGCGCCCGAATTCAGGAATCTTCATGAAGTAATCCCACCACTCGTTATACTTCTCGCGCAGGGGCGCCTGCGGTTCCATGTTGATGGCGCGGTGCTTGGCTTCGCTCTTGCTCTTGGCCGGGCAGACCGCCACGCACAGCCCGCAGCCGGTGCAATCTTCCGGCGCTACCTGCAACGTGTACTTCAGTTCCGAGAACTCGCGCCATTTGGGCACCGCTGTCTGGAAGCCTTCCGGCGCGTGATTGATACTGCTGGGATCGTAGATTTTGGCGCGAATGACCGAGTGCGGGCAGACCATCACGCACTTACCGCATTGGATGCACAGCTCCTCGTCCCACACCGGGATCTCCAGCGCGATGTTGCGTTTCTCCCACTGCGTGGTAGCCGTGGGGAAGGTGCCGTCCACCGGCAGCGCGCTCACCGGCACATCGTCGCCCTCACCCGCGATGATCAACGCCTCCACGTTCTTTACGAAGTCGGGCGCGTTGGCCGGAACCGCGGGCCGGATATCGAACTTCGAGCTGACCGTGGTGGGCACCTTTACTTCGTAAAGATGCTCTAGCGCCGAATCCACCGCAGCGAAGTTTTTGCGTACGACGGATTCGCCGCGCTTGCCGTAGGTCTTCTCAATGGAGTGCTTGATGGCGGCGATAGCTTCCTCGCGCGGCAATACGCCGCTGATGGCAAAGAAGCAGGTCTGCATCACGGTGTTGATGCGACCACCCATGCCCGCCGCCTTCGCCACCTCCACCGCGTCAATCACGTAGAACTTCAGTTTCTTTTCGATGATCTGCTTTTGTGCCTCACGCGGTATGTTGTCCCACACCTCGTCGGGCCCGAAGGGGCTGTTCAGCAGGAAGACCGCGCCCGGATCGGCGGCCTTCAGCACATCCAGCCGCTCCATAAAGCTGAACTGATGACAACCGACGAAGTTGGCGCGCGAGATCAGATAGGTCGAGCGGATAGGCTTTTTGCTGAAGCGCAGGTGCGAAATCGTAACTGCGCCCGACTTCTTTGAGTCATAGACAAAGTAGCCCTGCACGTGCAGGTCGGTCTCTTCGCCCATGATCTTGATGGTGTTCTTGTTCGCGCCCACCGTGCCGTCGGCTCCCAGGCCGTAGAACATGGCCCGCACCGTTTCCGGCTCTTCGGTCGAGAACCGGGCGTCGTAGCTCAGGCTGGTATGGGTGACGTCATCAGTAATGCCGATGGTGAAGTGGTTCTGCGGATTCGGCTTCTTCAGCTCCTGGAAGATCCGCGCCACCATCGCCGGCGTGAATTCTTTCGATGACAACCCATAACGCCCGCCGATGACCCTCGGGAAGCTCGCGAAGCGAGACTTGCCATCGGTGAACGATTCCGCCAGCGCGGTGATGACGTCCTGATAGAGCGGCTCGCCGATCGCTCCGGGCTCCTTCGTGCGATCCAAAACCGCCATAGTCTTTACCGTCGGCGGCAGGGCCTCCAGGAAGTGCTCGACGGAAAACGGCCGCATCAGGTGAACCTTCAGCAAGCCCACTCTTTCACCTTTTCCAGTGAGGTACTCCACGGTCTCGTGGACAGCTTCTGCGCCTGAGCCCATGATAATGATGACGTGCTCAGCGTCCGGTGCGCCTTCGTACTGGAACAGCTTGTACTGGCGGCCGACAATCTTGGCGAATTTGTCCATGACATTCTGCACGATGGTTGGACAAGCCAGGTAGTAAGGATTCACCGTTTCCCGCGCCTGGAAGTAAATGTCGGGGTTCTGCGCCGAGCCGCGCAGCACGGGGTGATCGGGCGAGAGAGAGCGCGCACGATGCGCGCGTACCAGGTCGTCGTCAATCATGGCGCGCATGTCGTCCATGCTGAGTTGCTCGATTTTGGAAACTTCGTGCGAGGTGCGGAAGCCGTCGAAGAAGTGCAGGAACGGAATACGCGCTTCCAGGGTGGCGGCGTGCGCGATCAGCGCCAGGTCCATCGCCTCCTGGACCGAGTTGGAAGACAGCAGCGCAAACCCCGTGGGGCGAACCGCCATCGCATCCTGGTGATCGCCGAAAATTGACAGGGCGTGGGTGGCAAGCGAACGTGCGGCCACGTGAATGACCGTGCTGGTAAGCTCGCCCGCAATCTTGTACATGTTGGGGATCATCAGCAGCAGGCCCTGCGCCGACGTAAAGGTCGTGCCCAGCGCTCCCGCCTGAATCACGCCATGTAATGCCCCGGCGGCGCCAGCCTCGCTCTGCATCTCCACCACCTGCGGCACCGCGCCCCAGATGTTCTTCTCGCCGATGGCGGACCAGGCGTCGGACGACTCGCCCATGGGCGACGACGGCGTAATGGGATAAATCGCTGCAACTTCGCTGACGTGGTAGGCCACGTAGGCGACGGCCTCGTTGCCATCGAGCGTTACCTTACTTCTCGGCATTTTGCCTCCAGCAAAACCTTTGCGGTTCGTTTTTCACCGCGATTACATAAGCGGTCATCCCGAACAAAGTCGAGGGACCTGCTGCTTGGTCACGGGGCAGTCCGCATGTCGGCTGCGCCGGCTGCCGATGAATTGGTATGAAAGATGGCGGCCGGCGTAGCAGAAGGATCCATTGTTTTCACGTCGTTATCGTTTCCCCAGATCGGCTGGGGGTGAGGTCTGTGATTCAACCCAGGATCTGATACTTCCAACGATAGTCGGAGCTGCCATGTGCGGCTGTGATGGACGTACTAACCAATCTGTGACGCGCGTCACATACAGAGGTTTGGCAGTGTGGGCGGGGGTGGCGTTACCTACAGCGTAACAGGATAGATTTTCGCCGCCCCAACCGAACTGTTCACAGGGAAGCCACAGTCCGGTTGGAACGTCAACTCACTTAAACGGCAGGGCGCATGGGAACAGGTTGCCTGGTCTCCAGGCTCGGGCGTCCCACGCCACTTGCGGCCCCGCCCATGGCGGCCAGCCAGCCCAGCAGGAGAGTCCAAAATCCCGCCCATGCCATCCCGGAAGTCAGGCCGATCCACATGCTGTGGGTGGTCGCATTCACGCCGCCATGACTGAGCGTGCCTCCGGTCAGTGCCGCCAACACAATAAAGCCCACTGTTGAGAGACCAAACATCATCAAACCGTGAACGACGCCGTCATGGCGTGTCACGGCACCGGACATCCGTGCGGTCTCGACCCCAGCCACGTACATGGCAATGATGGTCAGGACAATGGTCCAGATGGCCATTCCTCCCCCATGCCGGATATTGCAGCCGGTACCCCGAAGATCGCCAGGGCCAGCAATTCGAAAACTGCCCAGATGGACGTAAATACGAAGACGCCACCCCAGACTGCGCGCCAGTCGGTGCGCCGCAGCAAGTGCGTCTCCGGGTGATTTGATTGCATTGATGTATCAGCCATAACCGATTCCTCCTTTGACGATTTCCACCATTGGTGGTTTCCTTCATCCTCATCGTGGTTTCTGCCACCCTAACTGGGAGGATGCATATATATCGTGGCAAGATGCAAACTCAATACGTAATAGTACCTATCCCAGCTTGACATTTTAATTAACATCGTAATACGATATGCTTGGGATGGTTCCCGGCGACGACTGAGATGGACAGACTGACTGTTGCAGATTGCCGGACGTTGGCGGATTTTCGCTATCAAATCAGGCGCTTTCTGCGCTTCAGCGAGCAGATTGTCCGTTGTGCCGGACTGGAGCCCCAACACCACCAGTTGATGCTGGCCATCAAGGGAGCGCCGGAAAACATCGCGCCCAAAATCAGCTATCTCGCGGAACGCCTGCAAATACACCACCACAGCGCGGTGGAACTGGTTGACCGGCTGGCCCGCCGTGGTCTCATCCAAAGGGTCCGCGGCCCGCGGGACCGGCGGGAGGTGCATGTCAAGCTGACCCCCAAAGGAGAGCGCCTTTTTAGGCAGCTGACTTTGCACAACCGGGAGGAGTTAAGAAGCGCAGCTCCAGCACTGGCCAGAACACTCAGAAAGATCATGGGCGCAGGCCACGGCGGTCAGAAAACGCCGGAACGGAAGCCCACAGCGGCAGTGCGACCTGCAAGCCGCAAATCCATGGTGGGAAGCAAGCCATCCAGATGAAGTTGAAGGAAGCCACCGCGTTCCTGCTGGGCCGCGGCAAACCCAGCGACCGGGCAGAAGAACTCGGCGATTTCACCACCACCCGTGACGTAATCCCCATCACCCTGCTGGCCATTGTCATTGGCATATTCAGCGCGTTTGTCGCTCTCGCCCTGTTGCGGCTGATCGGCTTCTTCACCAATCTGTTTTTCTTCGGACGCCTGAGCACCGCGCTGGTCTCGCCTGCGGGCAATCATCTCGGCTGGCTGGAAGTCCTGGTGCCGATGATTGGCGGGCTCATCATCGGACTGATGGCGCGCTACGGCTCCGAGCGCATCCGCGGTCACGGCATCCCCGAGGCCATAGAGGCCATTCTGCTGAAGGGCGGCCAGGTCGAACCCCGGGTCGCCATCCTGAAGCCGCTGTCGTCGGCCATCTCCATTGGCTCCGGTGGGCCGTTCGGCGCCGAGGGGCCAATCATCATGACCGGCGGCGCGTTTGGTTCCATGATCGCGCAGTTCTTCCATCTCACCAGCGCCGAGCGCAGGACGTTGCTGGTGGCCGGCGCTGCGGCGGGAATGTCCGCAACCTTTGCCTCGCCGCTGGCAGCGGTGCTGTTGTCGGTTGAGTTGCTGCTATTTGAGTGGAAGCCACGCAGCCTGATTCCGGTCGCGCTCGCTAGCGCCGCCGCAGCGGCAACGCGGCGCTACATCATCGGCATGGGACCGCTGTTTCCCACGCCGGCTCATTCTGCCTTCATCGGACCGCATGGGCTGCTGGGCTGCGTGCTGGTCGGGCTGCTGGCGGGCGCGTTGTCAGCACTGCTGACGCTGGCGGTGTACGCCGCCGAGGACCTGTTTCTCAAGCTTCCCATTCACTGGATGTGGTGGCCGATCATCGGCGGCTTCGTAGTGGGCATCGGCGGGCTGGTCTTCCCCCTGGCGCTGGGCGTCGGCTATGACACCATCGGCTCGCTCCTGCAAGGAGATGTACTGCTGAAGACCATTGCCGGCATTCTGTTGGTGAAATCCATTATCTGGGCAGTTTCGCTCGGTTCAGGTACGTCG
>Ga0335082_10002951_pt1 | contig 18399 bp, 18 predicted proteins | sample Lox_Sample_41_FD_206718 | JGI IMG/M metagenome (GOLD analysis project Ga0335082, IMG submission 206718) | Soil microbial communities from Loxahatchee National Wildlife Refuge, Florida, United States - Lox_Sample_4.1 | ecosystem: Environmental > Terrestrial > Soil > Wetlands | place: USA... | reverse complement strand
GGCAATTGTCCGCGACAAGGGAAATGACGTAGGACCGAGCGCTCCCCTGGAGTCCTTGCAGGCGCCTGGGACCCGTCCAAGTTCCCTGTAAAAAGTGTTGGAGTTTATCTCTAAGGGCAGCGTGACTCATGAAAAAAAACTGAAACCTTGCAGGCGAATCTTAGGAACAGAAAATGACAACTTCCCCCTTGCGGCTTCCGCCTCTTTGGCCCACGCCTCCATCATCTCGCACAGCTCTTTAACTTTAATCTCTAGATAGATCGGTTGGTAGTTCTCAAAACGAATCAAGGCTTGATGGATCATGCGCACCGGCCCTTTGACCTCGCCGAAGTCAGTAAATAGCCGGAACGCCGCACCCAACTCGACCAATCCCTCGAGAAACGGTTTATGGGCTTCTTCCGCCTCCTGATAGAGCTGCTCCCAGACCTCGTGGGACTCGAAGAAACGGCCTTTGTTAAACAGACTTATGCCCTCTCGGAGCCGAGCATCCATAAGATCAAGCAAGCAGTTAAACTACCAACTTCCGGTCATCGCCTCAAGATCGTGATGACGATGTCTATTGATCTTGCGCCCATAGCCGCTTGTCATAGCTAGCGACTGACGGAATCGAAGCCAACCAGATACAGATATCGGAGCCAGCCAGGACTATGGCCGACAGTGCAAATGAAACAAGATAGCTGCCTGTCCAATCATAAAAAGCACCGCCCAACCAGGAACCGAGAGCGCCGCCGACTCCAACTGCAACCGTGGAGTAGCCAAGGATCGAGCCAAAACCTTTGCCAGAAAAGATATCCGCCGTAAGCGCAGAGAAGATGACCGCGCGAGAGCCGAAGCCAATACCGAAAAAGATAACATAAATATAAAGGAGCCAGGTCTGACTCGGGTCACGGAGAACCATCAGAGCGCCGACACCGACGAGAGTCATCACTATGTTCAGGGTGTATGCGGCAGGTTTGGAAAGCAGATCGGCGATAAAACCGAAAATCACCCGACCGAAGCTACTGGTAATACCGGCCAAGCCAAAGATGGACGCGGCCAAAAGCTTGCTATAACCCACGTCCACGACATGGGCGACCTGGTGGGTAACAATGACCGTCGTACCCGAAGCGGCGCAAATGCGCGCGAAGAAGAGTAGCCAGAACTGCAAACTCCGCAGCGCCAGCTTCGCCGTCCACTGATTGCTAGCCGTCTTCGCCTCTTTCTTGGGGCGAAGCTTTTCGCCGTAGGGCCCATGCTGGTAAAAGAGCCATACTAAGGGCAAGAGTAAGAGCAGCACGATGCCGGCGAAAGTTTGAAAGGCGCGCTCCCAGCCCCAGGTCGAAAGCAACCGTTCACTCAGGGGCGCCAGAAGCAAAATGCCTGCGCCGGTGCCGGCATAGACAAAACCGATCGCCGAGGCCCGATTCGAGACAAACCACTCCGAAACCAAGAAAACATGCGGCACCATGCCCGTAAAGGTAATACCCACCGCGCACACCAGACCGAAAAATAGGTAGAGCTGCCACAGGTTGTCGATGGAGCTGCTCAGAAAAAGTCCAGCGGCGAGGGCGAGACAGCCGCCGGAAACGATTTTCTTGGTGCCGAAACGATCCAGGAGATAGCCGACGACGGGCGAAAGGATCGCGTCCACAATGAGAACCATGGAAAAAACGCCGGCGGTGGCGCCCCGGCTCCAGTGAAACGTGTCCAGCAACGCGACGTAGAAAACGCCAAACGAAGAATGCAATCCACGGGTAAATCCAAGAATCAGGAACGCGAGAACGGCGACAAGCCAAGGTCTGGGAGTCAAACGCATGATGGCAAGAACCTTCTCTTTAGCAAACCGACAGAACATCCTCAAGATGATGCTCCCAAAAAAAGCCAAGAAGTGTAAAGCTGATCCTTGGCCTAAATAAACTATACCCAAGTAACCGTTGAACGCCGGGGGCGCGAAAATTGTAATTGCGAAACGCAAATGAAAGACAAGACCCAGTTTGACCCCGTGCCAACGTCGGTGATAGACCGTGAATCAGAAAAAATTTAGGGAGACGCTCGATGGCCAACGAAACTCGAATTGAAGTTGATGTGGCGATTATTGGAGGCGGCGGCGCGGGAATCCCTGCTGCCATCGAAGTCGCTAGGGCCGGAGGCAAGGCCATCGTATTGGAGCAAGCGGATTCTTGCGGCGGAACCGCCGCTATATCCGGCGGCGGATGCTGTATTGTCGGAACGCCACTGCAAAAGGCACAGGGCATTAACGACACACCGGACCTGGCTTTCGAAGAGTGGGTGAAGTGGGGCCAAGGCGCTGCCGATGAGGTGTGGGCAAGGTTTTACCTCGAGCATACGCTCCATGACCTTTATCACTGGGCCGAGGGGTGTGGCGCAAAATGGGTTGACATGAAGTTTCAGGAAGGCAACCGGGTGTTTCGTTGGCACCGGCCGGACAATAACGGCCTGGGTCTCATGACTGCGTTCATCAAGACAGCCGAATCCCTGCCCAATATCAAGATCATGACCTCGACCACCGCCGGCAATTTGCTTACTCAAGATGGCCGGGTTTACGGCGTGACCGCGACCAAAGACCTGAAAGATCCGATTGAAATTCATAGCAAAGCGGCGGTAGTCGCTACGGGCGGATTTAACTCGAACCTGGATATGGTTCTAGAGAACCGGCCGGAGTTTAAATCATTCAAAGTCATGGAAGGTTCCGGCTTGGGAGCGACGGGCTCCGGACACAAAATGATCCGCGAGGTCAATGGCTATTTCACCCACATGGACGCCATATGGTTTTATGTTTACGCGACGCCGGATTATCGAGATCCGAAAGGCAGGCGCGGTTTGGTCTTTCGCTTAACTCCCGGTTACGTCTGGTTCAACCAGCAAGGCAAGCGCTTTCACAACGAATCGCTGACCGGCGGAGCGTCGGCGACGCCGGCGCTGCTGGCGCAAAAACCACCCCACGCTTGGGCGATCCTCGATACGCCGATGACAGCGAAGATGGAAATTGCCGATCCTTACTATCGTGACGGCGACAAAGTGCGGAGAGACAAGGTGCAAGAGCTGCTCGACAACTCGCCGTACATCAAGAAAGCCAACACCTTGGCGGAACTCGCGCGGAAGATAGAAGTGGACATCGAATCGTTCCTTTCCACCGTCGAGCGCTACAACAAGGCCTTCGACGACGGACTCGAGCGCGAGCCGGAGTTCGGCAAGTCACTCAAACAGTCCAAGAAGTTCGACACGCCGCCTTACTATGCGATTCAGTTATTTCCGCTGGCGCGCAAAAACTTTGGCGGTGTGAAGACGGATCTCCACTGCCGGGTGCTAAACAGGTACTTCGAGCCAATCCCGGGATTGTACGCCGCCGGCGAAGTGGCCGGCATGGCGGGCGGCCACATCAACGGCAAAGCGGGCCTCGAAGGAACGATGCTCGGCCCGTCGATCTTCAGCGGCCGAGTCGCCGGCGCCTGGGCGGCTCATGAAGCGGGATTCGGTCCCGGTTTTGTCGGCAAACCGAATCGGCCCTAACTCGACTGGAAAGATTTTGCTACCGCGTTCAGCCCAGAATTGGACGGTTCAAACGGCTGGAACCGTTTGAACGACTTGAACGGGCTACATCAGGCGAGAACTACCGAAGCATCGTGGTGACTATGTCAAACGTCGCTGAACCGATGAATCCCGTTCACACCGTCCGCGGCTACTGTGCGCTTTGCACCGCCCACTGCGCCACCATCGCCACAGTCAAGAATGGCCGGGTGACGCGGCTTGATCCAGATTTCCATCATCCCAACGGCGGAGTCATCTGTATCAAGGGCAAGGCTGCGCCGGAACTCGTCTATCATCCGGATCGGCTAAACTATCCGCTCAAGCGCACCCGTCCCAAGGGAGATCCTGATCCAGGGTGGCAGCGAGTCAGTTGGGACGAAGCGCTCAATGCCATTACCGAACGATTAAAGTCGATTCGCAAACGCTACGGCGCAAAAGCCTTGGCCCTGGCGAAAGGGACGAAGAGCGGCACGTCAGTCGATGATGTGGAACGGTGGCTCGGCCGTTTTCTCTACTTGTTCGGCAGTCCGAATTGGGTTTCCACGACCCACGTTTGTAACTGGCACAAGGACACGGGCTTTAGCTACACTTTCGGCACCAATCTCCCGACGCCCGACCTTGCGCATAGCAAAACCTTTCTTCTTTGGGGTCATAATCCGAGTTCAACATCGTTGATACTCGCCCACGACATCGTCGCCGCGCGATCGCGCGGAATGAAAACCGTTGTTGTTGACCCGCGTCGGGTCGGCATCGGCAGTCAAGCGGACATGCTGCTTCAAGTCCGCCCGGGTACCGACGGCGCGCTGGCGTTGGCTTTGATCCATTGTCTCATCGAAGAGAGCTGGTACGACGCGGGATTTGCTCGCCAATGGACCAATGGGCCTTTTCTTTTGGACAGCGCGACAGGAAAAATTGTCACGGAAGCGGATCTGACGGCGGAGGGAGCCTCCAACCGTTACGTCGTGTGGGATGAATCAAAGGATCAACCGGCGATCTACGATCCCACCACCGGCATCTACGAGGTTGACCGTGTGCTGCCGGCGCTTTTCGGCGCGCGCCCTCTCAAGGGAAAGGACGGTAAAGAAATAACGTGCAAACCCGTCTTTGAGCGTCTTGGCGAAATCGCTTCTGCTTTCGCTCCCGAGCGCTCGGAACAAATTACCTGGGTGCCCGCTAACAAAGTCTGGCAGACCGCCCTTTTCTTGGCGCACAACCGTCCGGTGAGCATGTACATGTGGAACGGTCTAGGCCAACACACGACTGCCACGCAGACCAGCCGCGCCATAGCATCGTTCTATGCGCTGCTCGGCGACATCGATCGGGCGGGCGGCAACGTGACGTTTCCCAAAGTACCGGTCAACGACGTCGGCGGAAAAGAATTCTTGCCAAAGGAAATGGCGGCGGTGCGCATCGGCCGGGAGACAAAACCTCTTGGGCCACCCGCGCAGCCGGGAAATTGCGCGGCTTACGATGTCTTCACTGCTATCCTGGAAGAGCGCCCTTACCCGATAAAAGCGCTGCTAAATTTTGGCTCCAATACTGTGATGTCGACTGCCGACTCGCGGCGAGCGCGCCAGGCGCTCTCGGCATTGGAGTTCGGCGTGGCCGTGGATCTTTTCATGACTCCCACCGCGGAGCTCTGCGATTATGTCCTTCCGGCCACGAGTTTTCTTGAGATGTCCAACCTCACAACCGCCTTTGAACATCGGCCTGCGGGCAAGACTCATTTGCAATACCGATCCGCGGTCGTAGAGCCGTTGGCGGAACGGCGCTCCGATACTTGGATCATTTTCGAATTGGCCAACCGGCTTGGTTTTGGCGCAGAGTTTTGGAATGGCGACATAGAAGCAGGTTACGCCTATGAACTCGCGCCCTCGGGCATATCACTGGAGCAGTTAAAAAATATGCCGGGAGGAATTTCAAAACCCGCTGGCCCAACGTATGAAAAGCACGCGAAGCCAACCAAAGCAGCGCCCTTGCGTGGCTTTGCCACACCGTCAAAGAGAGTCGAGCTCTATTGTCATAAGTTTGCAGCGCACGGATATCCCCCCATGCCTGAATACATCGAGCCGGCCTTGAGTCCAGTGAGTCAACCGGAGATCGCCTCGGATTACCCGCTCGTGCTCACCAACGCCAAGTTCACGACTTTCGTCCACAGCCAGCAGCGCGCTTTGCCGAGCCTACGGAAGGCTTCGCCGGAGCCCGCTGCGGACGTACATCCCGAAACGGCGGCACGCTATGGCCTCAAAAACAAGGAATGGATGATCGTGGAGAGTCCGCGAGGAGCTATCAAAGTCCGTGCCCGCGTGACTCCAAACATCGTGCCTGGCGTAGTTTGCTGCCAGCACGGGTGGTGGCAAGATTGTAAAGAACTTGAATTACCGGGATACGATCCCTACGAGGCGACCGGCGCCAACCCGGCAACGCTTATCGGCACCGATCTCGCCGACCCCGTCAGCGGCTCTCTTCCCCACCGTTCCTATCTCTGCCGCGTCCGCCCGGTAAGTGCCTAGGAATGGGCTGGAGTACGGGACTAGAGTTTGATGCATCACTCCACTACTCCATCATTCCAGTACTCCAGTCTAGAGCACAGTCTGTCAAAGCTTGGCGGCCTTCAGGTCCGCTATCAGGGAAGTCAAAATCGCTTCCAGGGCTTCATCCCAGCCTTTGACCAAGGCCTCCGGTGAACGGCCGTTTAACGGCTGCGATTTTGCGTAGCGTTTTTGCATGACGATCCCCGGTTTCGCGGGCAGCTCGCTCGTTAGGAAAAACTCGATCTCTAAAACAGCCATCGGCGCGTTGGTATTTCTAAAATCTCCATACAGCGCGTTGACCGTGCCTATCAAAACATAGGCCGGCGGCAAATCACTCGACGGGCTAATGACGTACTTAAACACCCGCGCCGCCGTTAAGCCTTTGCGGACTTCCTCCGTGATCAGCGAGGCCGGTGAGACCAAAAATTGGTTGTAGAAGTCAGCCTCGTAACTCGTGTCCGATGTGCGATAGACAAAACTTTTGTCTTCGTATCGCGGTGACACGCGCATATTTGAAACTTGTAAAATTTCGTCAGTCGTGGGGTCCAACGGATCGGCATCGGCACGAACTTCAAGAACAAAATAGTGCCTGTCCGGGTAGCTTTTTTCAAAACTTACACAACCGGAACACACCGCAAACAGCACAACCTGAGACAACAGGAGTAAGGCTTTCATCGCTGCATGACCTTTGAGGGGGGTGGCGGCGCGCCAAAAAGCAGTTGAGCCGGATATTTTTTGGAGTTGTCAGTGATTTCTTTCATATTCTCTGAAACCGCGCGTAGGTTTTCCACGATCTTTTCAACGTCTTGCTGCTGATTGGCAGTCAAACGGTTCAGCCTCTGGATCGTTTGTCTGAGCTGAGTACTGGTCTCCGGCAAATCCGCCGAGACGGAGTCCAGCCGCTTGGTCAGACGATCCAGAACCTCCGCCGCGCGGGAAAGATCAGCGACCATTTGATTCACGGGTTTTTCAGCCCGCTCGATGATCTGGCGCGCCCCACCGGCGGCCGCCGCCACATCGGTTAAGGTGGATTTAAGTTCCGAACTGCCGATAGTATCTTTTAATTGCCGATTCGTATCCCTCACCTCGCTCAACAAAGCGTTGGCTTGAGCACCGATTTTTTCCAGATTGGCGCTTTCCGCAAGCTTGGTCAGCGCGGCAAGGGATTTCTCAACGCTCGCCGTGAGCTGGGGGATGTTGAGTTGTTCGAAGTTGCGCAAGATGCGCTCCACGGATTCGCTCAACTGCGTAATCCTGCTCCGCGCCGACGGCACGTAGGGATAGCTCGGTTGCCAATCGATTGCGAGGGGAGGATTAAGATTAGGATCCAGATAGTCCACTTCCACATAAGCCGTTCCGGTTAGTCCCTGAGCGGCCAGGCGCATCCGCAGTCCTCTCTCGACTTCCATGCGGAAACTCGGGCTCGTGGGATCAGCCAACGGAAACTGAAACATGCTCGACGAGATCCCAACGCGCACCAGGACATAGCTGCGACGCGTCGGGTATTCCACGTTGGTGAGAGTGATCAGTTCTACCTTCCCTACCGACACCCCGCGTAATTTCACCGGCGAACCGACATCCAAACCCTGCACGGATTCGTCAATGTAGGTCTCCACCAAAGTTTTTTTCTGCAAGATCGAACCGACGCCGAGCACGACGATACCGATCACTCCGAGCACGGTAGCGCTGATGACGAAGAGCCCGATTTTGAAGTAACTCAGTTTTCCCATCGGCAGTTAAGCCATCGAGAAAGTCTGTCCGCGACCGTCGCGCTACTTGGCCGGAGCCGCTTGGCGCAAGAAAAACTGATGCACGGCGGGATCTTCGCTGTAGTCGCGCAAATATTCCGGCTTTCCGATGGCGATAATTCCTTTTTTTTGTTTATCCAACATAATGACGCGATCTGCAATCGTGAAGATGCTCGGCAGCTCGTGAGTCACGACCACGAAAGTGATTTTCAGACTGCGCGCCAAGCTCAAGACCAACTGGTCTAATTCAGCCGACGTGACGGGATCCAAACCGGCAGACAGCTCGTCAAGAAAAAGTATTCGTGGGTCGAGCGCCATGGCTCGGGCGATGGCGGCCCGCTTTTGCATCCCACCGCTAAGTTCAGACGGCATCAGATTGGCAACGCCGCTTAGGCCGACCCGCTGAAGCTTCATCATCGCAATCAAACGAATCGCGTCAGGCGGAAGGTCGGTAAATTCCTCCAACGGGAGGGAAACATTTTCAAGTATCGTCATGGAGCCAAACAAAGCGCCGCTTTGATACATCACGCCGAACTTTCTCAGGATCTCGAGACGCTCTTCCCCTTCCGCCCTTGTGATGTCTTTCCCATCGACCAGAATCCTGCCCGCGACAGGTTTGTAGAGGCCGATCATGTGCTTCAGCAAAGTGCTCTTGCCGGAGCCGGAGCCGCCGAGGATGGCGAACACTTCGCCGGCATAGATTTCGAAATTAATATGGGACAGGATGATCTGTCCGTCGTAGCCAGCGGTGAAATCTTCCACCCGGATGATCGCCTCGCGCTCTGAATCCGGCGTCATTTAAACTCCGAGGTAATAGTAAACCACCGAAAAGATCCCATCGGTGATGGTAATGAGAACGATGCCGCTCACCACGGCGCGCGTCGTTGATTCTCCCACCGCGGTGGCACCGGTTTGGGTTTGCAAACCGCGCAGGCAACCGATGGCCGCAACCAGAATCCCGAACACGAAGGCCTTCAGCAATCCGCCCAGCAGTGAGCCATAGCTCACCGCGTACTGGATTTGGTGAAAAAAGGTGATCAAGGGAAACCCCAACGAGAGCATTACCACGGAACCACCCATCAACCCCAAAAGATCAGAGAATACCGTCAGCAAAGGCGTCATAATCACCGCCGCGATGACACGCGTCACGACCAGGAAGCGAACCGGATCAAGCCCCATCGTTTTCAGCGCGTCGAGCTCCTCCCGAACCTTCATGGTCCCCAGCTCCGCGGCAAAAGCAGACCCCGAACGGCCGGCGAGAATAATGGCGGTCATCAGCGGGCCCAACTCGCGCAGCATCGACAGCCCGATCAAGTTCGCCACAAAGATTTCCGCGCCGAACTGACGCAGCGGAATCGCCGCCTGAAACGCCATAATGAGGCCCATCAAAAAACTGATCAGCGCTACGATGGGTAACGCATTTATCCCCGCCGCCTCCGCTACCACGAGCATGTCCCTCCAGCGCACGCTTCGAGGATGGCAAGCGGCCCTGACGAGCGCCACTCCCAGTTCACCGACGAAACTGATCAGTGTACGGATATCCTGCCAAACCTCCACCACCGCTCGACCCATCTCTTCGGGAAAGCTGGCGGGTGGCGGCGGTTGACTCTCCAACCGCGCCAGATCTCCGGGTTCCCACGCGTCCAAGAGTTCTCGGAACTCAGGATGGAGTCCTCGGATTTCCAGCGTTCCTCCTTCTTGATGTTGCTGATGGCGCAGTTGGACCAATAACGCGATGCCCGAGCCGTCGCAGTACTCAATACCTGATGCTTCAAGGATAATTTTAGCAGCCTTCGCTTGGGCAACCGTTGTCGTTGCCTCACGCCAGATTTTACCCGTGCTGCTGGAATCCAAGCGCCCTTCGATCGCGAGCGTAAGAAAACCGTCACGCCTTTCTCCTGGTCGGAACGTGACCGTTGAAGCGGGTGCTTGCTTCATATTAAGGAGTTCATTGGTTAGCAGACGTGCGATGACTGAGGGGTGAGTACTGGAGAGCCCGGCCACCGAACGTGACGGGCGAGGCCAGGCACGCGGCGCTGGACTGACCACCCCTGGAGTGGATGGGGCGGTGGCCGATAAAGCACAGGCCCATTGGCCGCGCTCGGAAGGGCTCGCCCCTTGGTTTTTGAGAAATGCGACCTGTCGAGATACCAATGAACTGATTGATAAAACGCCTCGCTAACGTTCGATTCAAAAGTCCGCAGCATCACCCATAGACTTCACTGTGTATGAACCGTAATCGGCTTCTGTGGTGCGCGAGCCCTTAGGCACAAAAGCGCTGAGACGCGCAACAGGATGTGCGACAAACACCAGCCCCGACAATAGTCCAGCCGTAAAAGATCCCCGGTAGCATAACGTCGGCAAGAGCGCGCGCCTTAGAGTTCATCTTGCAGCGGTCACCACGGGGCGTTTTCCAAACTATCAGGGATTGCGGGGGTTGTAAAAGTGGGTTGACACTTCCGAGCTTGATTACAGCACTCGTGACAAGTTATATGAAAGCCAAAGACCCCACGATTTACTTCGCTTCAGAGGAGTAGATTTTTATGGCAAGTCATGGCCTGCTTCACATCGCGCTGCTTACCCGCAATCTTAAAAAAACGGAGCAGTTTTACACGGGCGTTCTGAGACTGAGGGTCGCCTTCCGCGTCCCACCCAGCATGGTTTTTCTCCGTTCACCCGGAAGCAAAGATCTCTTGAACTTTGTCGCCACGAAGAAGAGAATTGCTCCCGACCGTGCATTACAGCACTTCGGATTTAAGACAACGAACACCGGGCTGAAACACTTGGAAAAGCGGCTTAAGGAGAACCAGGTCGCAATCGACGGCAGACGCGGCAAGAACGCCATCTATTTCCGCGATCCAAACGGCTACACTATCGAATACTACTGCGACTGAAAATTCGCGAGCAATAACAATCAAGAAAGGTTTAAGATTTTTGTCCAGGCGTAGAGCGATGAGTAAACCGGCGGGACACGCGAGTCAATTTACGACCCATCGGAATCAGCCTCGAATAGGCTGAGCTGAAAAATTCCCAACCGGCGGAAATGCTGTGTTGTCAATTCCGGCCACCGTTTGTTGATGCCCGCTTTCTTGCAGGCCAATTGAAAAAGCTCCGCCATTTGCTGTGCAAAAATTCCTTCGCCGCGCATTCTAGTCTTGAAGTTCGGATCGTTGAGCTTGCCGCCGCGGATGGCACGGATACGATTTAGAACTTTGTCCTTTCGTTCGGGAAAATGCTGCTCCAGCCACCGTTCGAAGAGCGTCTTGACTGCGAACGGGAGCCGCAAGGCAACATAACCGGCGAAGCTCGCTCCGGCTTTGGCCGCCGCTTGAGCGATGGCCGGAGCCTCAGAATCCGTCAGACCAGGAATCATAGGCGCTTGGAGGTAGCCCACAGGAATATCGGCTTCGGACAGAGTCTTGATCGCCGCTAGCCTTCGAGAGGGGCTCGAAGCGCGCGGTTCCATTAATGGGGCTAAGTTTGGGTCCAGTGTTGTCAATGAGATCATCACACCCGCGCACTGATGGCGTGCCAACTCACCGAGAATGTCTATGTCTCGCGTGACTAAATAGTTTTTCGTGACAATTACGACGGGGTTGCGAAATTCTAACAATACTTCCAAGCAGCGCCGCGTAATCTGCCGCTTTTTCTCGATGGGTTGATAACAATCAGTAACGCCGCTCATGGCGAGCACCTGCGGTTTCCATTTCGGACTGGAAAGCTCCTGGCGCAAAAGCTCCGGCGCGTCTTCTTTGACCATAATCTTGGTCTCGAAGTCCAAGCCTGAAGAGAAGCCGAGATATTCGTGGGTTGGACGCGCGTAACAATAAACGCAACCATGTTCACAGCCGCGGTAGGCGTTGACGCTGGCATCGAAGCCGACGTCCGGGCTGTCGTTGTAAGCGATGATGCTTCTAGAGGTATCGGTCAGAAACTGCGTCTGCGGAGATGAGGTCTCGTCGTTGTCATCCGGCGGCTCCGGTATTCGCTCCACGGACTCGAAGCGATTCTTGGGATTGCTTGCCGATCCACGGCCGCGCACCGGACGCGGAGTTTCCATGACGTACTATCCAGCCGTCGGCGGGGCCGCGGCGGGTGCCGTGGGTTGCGCGGGCGCTGCGGGCTGCGCGGCTTTCGCTGCGGCGGCGGTTTTGGCTTCGTGCGCCAGATGGCGCGTTAATCGTTTCAGCAATTTGACCTTTCGCTTAATCTTTTTGAGTTTCTTCGGGTCGCCGCTCGATGCTATCAGTTCCGCCTTCTGTTTCTTGAGCGCGCGAATATCCTGTTTGACGGCATGAATTGCGTTTAGGTCTTTCGTCGACTCGTCATAGGCGATTCCCTTGGCCTCTGCAAAGGCCTTGATCAGCGCCTCTTTTTCCATGCCACCGACGCCCTTAAGATCGGTCTCCTGTTTCGCCAGATCTCGCAACTTCGTTATCGTCAACTTTCTAAGTTCTTTCAGCTCCACTTGACGTTTCCTCCCTTTGACAACCTATCTCCTGCTAGCATATTTTTGGTTAAAACCAAAATGGCAACAGCACGCAAAAGAAGCTCAAAACCTTCCGGTAAGACGAATGGGGTCAAGCGAATTCTAGCACGGCTCGAGAAAGTCCATCCCGACGCTAAACTCGATCTTGATTTCACCAATCCGCTCGAACTTCTCATCGCTTTGATCCTGGCGGCCCAGGCGCGGGACGATCTCGTGAACCAGGTAACCGTCGAACTCTTCAAGAAGTATCGAACCGCAGAAGACTACGCCAGAACGCCGGTGGAGCAGCTTCAAGAGCAAATCCGAAGGATCAATTTCTATCGCAACAAGGCGCGCTCGATATGCGATTGCTGCAACGAAATCGTCAAGCGCTTTGGTGGGAAGGTGCCCGACAGCTTGGAAAATCTTCTCACTCTCCCAGGCGTCGGGAGAAAAACCGCTAACATTGTTCTAGGCAACGCCTTCGGCCGGCAAGCCATCGGCGTCGACACGCACGTCATGCGCCTCTCGCAGCGCTTGGGGCTTACGAAGAATACCAACCCCGACAAAATCGAATTCGACTTGACAGAGCTGGTTACAGAAAAACAGCGCGTCCGCTTCTGCCATCTGCTCCAATACCACGGCCGCCGCCTCTGCTTCGCCAAAAAGCCGCGGTGCCCCGAATGTACGCTCTGCTCGCTGTGCCCGTATCCCGGGAAAACGAAAAGCTGACTAAAACGAGTGTTTTTGAAGTCACCGAACCCAAGCGTTGGACAGTTCGTTTATTGTCAATGCTAAATGTTTTACTGCAAAACGCATGAGAAGATGGTATAATCATTTTTCTTTGCTAAATTGAGACACGGTGATGCATCAAACCAGATGCGAGTTAAAATTACCTTATGATCGACGTCCTTAAGCCGCCGCCCTCCAAGGGACTCATTCGGGAAGCTCGCGCGTTCCTCGAATTCCCACGTCTCATGCTGCGCTTCCCCGATCTCGCCCGGCAGCCCCGAGGATTGGGTCAACCCGTTATTATTCTTCCCGGTTACGGCGCCGGAGATGGATCAACGATCATTCTAAAGAGCTACCTGCGCATTTTGGGCTATCGGGCGCGTGGCTGGGGGCTCGGGAGGAACTCGGGCGATGTGCGAGATTTGCTGCCACGGATCCTAAAAAAAATTGTCTCCTTTACTCGCAGGGCGCAGCAGGAAGTTCACCTCATCGGCTGGAGTCTGGGAGGCTATCTGGCGCGAGAAGCAGCTCGAGAACGCCCCGATCTCATCCGACAAGTCATTACTCTCGGAACACCTGTCGTTGGCGGTCCCAAATATACAGTTGTGGCTCGCAGTTTCCATCGCCGCGGTATCGACATCGAAGCGATTGAGGCAGAGATCGAAGCGCGCAATCAAATCTCCCTCAATACCCGTGTAACGGCTATCTATTCGCGTGCGGACGCCGTCGTTTCCTGGGAAGCCTGTATCGACCACGATGCCGCAAACGTCGAGCACGTCGAAGTCAAAACGACACATTGCGGATTTGGCTTTTCTCCAGACGTATACAAGATCATCGCAAAGCGACTCGCGGGCGGCCCTGATCCGTCTTTGATCCATCGCCGTTTAAATCATCATCGTACCGGACCGAGACAGGAATAAGCCGTCGCCATTACTACCAGCCAAAACACCGCCCCTCGACGACTACTCGGATGGAACCGAATCTACTAATTTGGTTTCTCGCGATCGCTCTTGTTCTAGCCGGTGTGGCCGGGTTGATTCTTCCGGCGATTCCCGGCGCCCCTTTACTGTTTATCGCTGCGCTGCTCGCGGCATGGGCCGAGAACTTTGAGTACGTCGGGATTGGCACTCTCGCCATCCTCGCCGTGCTCGCCATCCTCACTTACGGGGTAGACTTATGGGCAACCATGTTCGGCGCCAAACGATTCGGCGCATCTAAACGCGCGATCATCGGCGCCCTGGTCGGCGCGCTTGCCGGAATCTTCTTAGGTTTTCCCGGGGTCCTGTTTGGCCCCTTTATCGGAGCAGTCATAGGAGAATTGTTAGCCCAACGTGGCCTCAGCGCGGCAGCCCGCTCGGGTATCGGCGCAACGATCGGCTTGGTCCTGGGCGCGGCGCTCAAGCTGGCGCTGGCGTTTGCCATGATCGGGATTTTTGTCGTCGCTCGCTTTATGAGATAGTTGACCCTGATCCGACAAAAGTTGAGTACCGTCACCAGTGAGCGAGGACGGCGAGACCGGAAGCCGTGGGCAGCCGAGCGCACAGTTTGCTCTAAGGCCCTGACGTACGAAACAACACCCTTAGGGGGGAATGCGGGGTGGCCTTCAAGGCAGTGTCTCATTGCCCATGGCTGTAGGGCTTGCTGGCCTCGCGGGTTCGAAATAATGTCGGATTAGGGTTGACTGAATCTAAAATTATGGACCTTCGAACAATGGCAATGAGATTTGCTCTGATTCTTGTAACGTTATGCTTCTACCAGCCAGCGACGGCATTGACGATTGCGACCGGCATGCCTGAAGGCACGTATTATCAGATCGCCCGTGACATTGAGCGGGTCGCCGAAAAAGATGGCATACCGATCGAAGTGATTCAAACGAAGGGCTCGTTCGATAATATTAACCTTCTGGGCTCCGGAAAAGTAGATCTCGCGATCTTGCAGGTGGATGCGCTGAAATTCGTCGCCGACACCCTCCAAGCCCGGGCGGGTCTCAATATGGCAGCCGAGGTGAAGGTGGTTCTTAACCTGTTTCCTGAAGAGATCCATGTCATCGCAAAGGACGCCAGCATTCGCTCCCTCGAACAGCTTAACGGAAAAAAAGTTGCCGTGGGACCGGAGGACGGTGGGTCGGCGCTGACCGCCGAGGTTTTGCTCACGCTGTATGGCGTCCGCGCGGAAAGAACTTTTGACGCGCCGGTGGAAGCGTTGCAGAAGCTCCAAAGTGGCGCGCTGGATGCGTTGATATTTGTTGGCGGTGCGCCAGTCCCGGCTTTTGAGAAGTTGGATCGAAGCTTTCATTTTGTGAGGCTGCCGGCCAATCCGCTCATGGAACAAATCTATCAAAAAAGAAAAATCCCGCCGGCGGTGTATCCCTGGGCCGGGGAAGCAGAGACCTACACGGTTCCTTCGGTAATCATGACGCGGGACCGCAAAGATGAAGTCTACGCCGCGGTGATCCAGAAACTCGTGTTGGCCATTTTAACTAACAAGGACAAGCTGGATGCCAGCGGCCATCCCAAGTGGAAAACTTCTGTGATCCGATACTTCCGCGACCCCGACGGCTATCCGCCGGCCAATGATATTATCCGGACTTATAATATGCTCGACGTTCTCGGATATGAGATCATCAAGAGACAACCGGGCGCAAAAAAGTAACCTGGTGAATTGCGCCGTGGCGACGTTACTTCTGATCTTCGGAATTGCGTTACTGCCTTTGCTTATCGATCAGGCTGTATCGCGATGAACCGTATTGGGTGAGAACGCCGGCAAACACACGGCGATGTACTCCGCGCCTTCCGGACCCGGCGTGCTATAACGCACCCATTCGCCGCGACTGACGATAATGGCTTGACCCGCGCCGACGCGATGCACGGCGTCACTCGTCTCCACCCGCAACTCCCCGCGCAAGACAACAGTATATTCGTCAAACTCTGGGGTCTGCCCCGGTTCGCTCCAACCAGATGGGCTCGTCATCTTGGCGATGCTGATGCCGGATGTTCCTGAATTCACCCGTCCGATAAATTCCTCGATGATCTTCGGCGGCTGTCCCACCGCCGGAATGACTGTCGGTGCTGAAATGAGTCGTATCATTATTGTGCGCTATTCCGCTCGGGTCGTCAGCTCGATCTTGTAGCCGTTAGGATCTTCAAGAAAAGCGATGGCATTGCTATTACTTCCATGTTTCATCGGTCCCGGCTCGCGCACAATCTTGACTCCTTTGGCGCGAAACTCATCGCAAGCTTTGTAAACATCGGGCACGCCCAACGCTATATGCCCAAAACCGTTGCCGATATCGTATGCGTGAGTATCCCAATTATAGGTAAGTTCGATGACCGCGTCGGTCTCTTCCGAACCATAACCAACAAAGGCATTGGTAAACCGGCCCGACTCATATTCTCGTTTCTTTAAGAGTTTCATACCGAGCCCATCGCAATAGAACTTCAGGCTCTCATCGAGATCATTCACCCGGATCATCGTATGGACGATTTTCATAGGCTCCCCCCTTTTTACCGAAACATTCAGCGTCGTCGAAAACCTTTACCGTGACGCCGGATTTCAACTCATTGCCTTCGCAAATCCCCTGAGCGTTTCTTCTCTACTTCCCCCCGGCGCGCTGTAGGGAATAATCGCGATTTGCTGGATGCCGCTTTTTTTGATGCGAGCGATCTGCGCGCGGCACTGAAGGACCGTTCCGGCGATGGCGAATTTGTCCACGAGCCAGTCGGGAATGACTTCGGCGTGGTTCGCCTCTTGGTCCATGTGGTGGTAGTAGTCGTAGGTCCTGCGAATCTCTTCCAAAACCTTCTGCTCTTGCGGATCGAGCACGTAGGGAAGCGGATGGGCCACGACCCGCGCAACGTGCGCTTTCACTGCGTCTTTCGCAGGCGCTTTGTCTGAAACTGCGCAAGGAACCCACAAAACTAAATTAATATCTTCCAGCTTTCTTCCAGCGGCTTTTGCTCCGGCGGCGATTTTCTCCGTTGCATGAGCGATATATTCATCAGCTACACCAACAAGAACGATGATGCCGTCGGCGATGCGACCGGAGAGCTCGAGCATTTTCGGTCCGCTGGCTGCGATGTAAATAGGGACCTTACTTTTACACGGATGCAACAGGTGGATCTTGCCCGTCTCCAGTTGCACTTCCTTTCCGGCGAAAAGGTCACGCATATGCTGCATCGTCTTCTCGAAGAACGAAAGTTTGGCCGGTTTCATGCCCATGGTCTCGACGGAACTGTCGCCTAAACCGATGCCCACAATCATGCGTCCGGGTGAATATTCTTCCAACGTCGCGTAGGCGCTGGCGACGACTGACGGATGGCGCGTTAAAGGATTTGTCACGCCGGTACCAATCTTGACCTTGCTCGTATTCAAGGCAACGGCGGCCATGTTCACATAAGCTTCGCGCCAGATGAGATGGGAATCACCGACCCAAACGTGGCTAAAGCCCAGCTCTTCGGAGAGCTTGGCGAGATGGATTATCTTCTGTAGCGGCTCCGTCGGAAACAGCCCGACCCCGAATTCGAAGGCGCTCACGAACTCTCCCCTTTCAACAACACGTTTCACTCGCGACCCGCTCTGGTGGCGGCGTTTGCTGGCTGCGGCCGGCAACCCGGATCTCACCGTCGATGATCACCATCGAGATGCCAGGGAGATCGCCTTTGGCAAATGAGTCCAGCGCGTCTCTTGCAACGGAACCGGTGATTTTGTGCATCAACACGATGTCCGCGGGCCGTCCCTCTTCCAGTGTGCCCAGGTTGAGACCGTGCGCGCGTCCGACATTGCCAGTCGCCATGCAAATAGCAGTTTCCGGCGGCACTTCACCCACCGACGAGATAAAAGCAACCTCGCGCAGAATGCCGCGCGGGATGATCCCCGTCCCTCCCGGCGTGTCGGTGCCGATGAGCACGCGGTGATAGATACCTTTCGCCTTCACGGCGCGTATCAAGCTGAGCGCGAGGCGGTAGTTGCCCGAACTGCAAATCTCGACAAAGTATTCGGTGTCATTAGCGATACGAATCATCTCTTCTTCCGGCATCGGGATCGGCCCGCCGGTGATGTGACCGATAATGTCTGGATCGATCTTCTTCACGATTTCCCATCCCGCCACCTGGCTCACGCCAGAGCGCGAAACACCACCGGAATGAATTTTTATTTTGATGCCGCGGGCTCTGGCCCACTTGACGTACTGCTCCGCTTCGCCATTGGGCAGCAGACTGTAATCGTAGAAAATGAATTTCACCAACTTTATCCCAAGCGCGGCGATTTCCTCGAAGTCCTTTTCTTGTAGCCCGGGAACCAACAGCAATGTACCGGCAAGAACCTTCACTCCCGACGGCCGCAGGTTGTCGTAGCAGCGCTTGGTCACCATCGCCACCGACAACGCCGTTCG
>Ga0335082_10002950_pt1 | contig 18405 bp, 20 predicted proteins | sample Lox_Sample_41_FD_206718 | JGI IMG/M metagenome (GOLD analysis project Ga0335082, IMG submission 206718) | Soil microbial communities from Loxahatchee National Wildlife Refuge, Florida, United States - Lox_Sample_4.1 | ecosystem: Environmental > Terrestrial > Soil > Wetlands | place: USA... | reverse complement strand
GTCCGCTTCAACGAGGCGATATCGGATAACGATTTGCGCGACGGTCAGCAGCAATTCGAGGGCTTCAGCGTGCAGTCCAAGGAGGAGTTGTTCTACATTCGCAAACTTGCGCAGGTAATGGATATTCGCCGGGTGCCCCATTTGCGCGATCGCGCCTGGATCTCATTCCCGGTTATGCAAAATCTCGAGAAGCTCAAAGCCTTCGCGCACTTCAGCTTATAGCGTGTGGATCAATTCTCGCTGGGCTTGCCCTCGATCTTCGGCAACTGGTCGGCATTTGGCGTTTTGGGCTGTGGGCTCGCCCGATTGGCAAGTTCGACGGTAAGGCGCTCGGCTGATTCCGGCGACATTTGGCCGAGGATATCCGACATCTTGCGTGGATTGATCTGGGTCGAGACGTCGACCAGGATTTTCATGTCGAGGCGATCGAAGATGCGAGCGGCGTCTTTCGGCTTCATGTTCTCGTACATGGAGACGATGCTCTTGAAGCGGTCAGTCCCTATCTTGTCGCGAGTGCCCATCGCGGTATTGACGCGGTTCTCCGTATCCTTGAGTTCGGTAACTTTGTCTTCCAACCGTTTTTCGGCCGCTTTAATCAGGCTCTCGCGCATTTCCAGTTCGCGATTGCGCGTATCGAGTTCTTGCCGCCGCGTTTGCAGGCGTTCAAGGACCGCTCGTTCGCCGGGGGACGCAATGCGGCCAGGTTCAAGAGGGATCGCCGCGCCGGCGACCTCAAGCTTGGGCGCTTCCGGCGGCTTGTCGCTGACTTTAAGGGCCGGCTCGCTCGGGTTTCCTTCCGTGGCAGCGGTTGAGCCGGTAATGTCGCCGTTTGCGGGCGCACTGAAATTGAACATCTCCTGCGCCCAGGGTTGCTTGCGCCCGGAAGTTATTTTGTCAGTGACAACGACCCGCGGATATTCAGGCACGCTTTCCGGAGAGGCGATCTGCAAGTCCGTGTTGTAACGTGCCTGCATTCGCGCGGCTAACGTATAGCCGCCATCGAACACCAGGCCTGACACTTTGAGCGCGAGCAGGCTGACCGTGGCAAACAGCACGATCGGAATCAGCCGCACATCTCGCGCCCAGCGGGTCATGCCGCCTGGCCGCTCAGCCGGGACCGCGTGCGATCGGCGAAGGCCTGGGCCGCGGCAGCGACGGCATTGGCGTTCTGGATCGCGGGTGACTCAGGTGGCGGCTGCGAAACGCCGGCAATGCGCATCAGCCGGGCCAATAGTTGATTGCCCGCGGTCAGATGCAAGTCGAGTTCCGCGGAGAGGACTTCGCCGCGCTCCAGCCGCTCGCTCAAGGCTTGCTCGCCCTGCTGCATCGTCGACTTCAGGCCGCTGATGGCACGGTCGGCGATTTCGGTGGCAGTCACGAGTTCCGAAATAGTCGCGCGCAGCGATTGCTCGTCAGCTTTAAGCAGACGAAGTTGCTTGTTGAGACGAACGCAATACAGAATCGTGAGTAGCAGCAGGACCGAGACCATGGTCTCGACCAGTACACCGTAATGTGAGCTCACGGCACCTCCAATGGAGTGGTGGTTGTTGCCTCGTCAGCTTTTTCGAACATGGCGAAGGTGGTCCGCGGCTTACGAAGTGGCTTGGCGACACGGACAGCAACCCGATCGCCAACCCGTCCCATACGGCCTTCGGTTAGCGGGATGTCGCCGCAACGCACCGTCACCATCGCATCCGGCTTGATCTCGAGCATCAGCGTGTCGCCAACGTTAAGGCCCATCATCCGCCGCAACGGCAATCGCGCCTCGTAGAGCACGGCGTCGACGCCAATAAGTGCCTGGCCGATTTCTGTCGCGAGATGGCCTTCCCAGATCGGGTCGCGGCCAAATTTCTCGCCCATGAACATTTGCAGCAAGACCGCGCGGATCGGCTCGATTGTGGCATAGGGCAGCAACAATTCGATCGTGCCGCCGCGATCCTCCATATCGATGCGCAAACGCACCAAAATCGCAGCATTGGCCGGTCGCGAGATGGCGGCAAACCGCGGGTTGGTTTCCAGTCGATCGATGTTGAATTTGACCGGCGACAGCGGCTTGAAAGCCAATTCGGCGTCGGCCAGCACGACCTCGATCATTCGCTTGACCAGATTGGTTTCAATCGTGGTGTAGGGCCGGCCCTCAACGCGGATCGTGCTCTGTCCGCGCCGGCCGCCGAGCAACACGTCGATTATCGAATAGATGAGGCTGGAATTGACGGTTGCCAGGCCGAAATTGTCCCACTCCTCCGCTTTGAAGACTGCGAGAATTGCCGGCAACGGGATCGAATTGAGATAGTCCCCGAAACGCACGGATGTAATGCGGTCGAGCGAGACTTCCACGTTATCGGACGTAAAATTACGCAGACTGGTCGTCATCAACCGCACAAGGCGATCGAAGACGATTTCCAGCATCGGCAACCGCTCGTATGACACCATCGCCGAGTCGATGATGGCCCGGATCCCGGAATTGTCGTTGAGCGAGACGTCTGCGAGACTAAAACCAAGAAGGCTGTCGATCTCTTCCTGATTGAGGATGCGTTCTGCACCGCCTTTGGCAGATTGCAGGCCGCCGGAATCGTCGACCATTGACGCCCATTGTGCGGCGGGTTCGTCGGTACCGGGAGTGGCAGGAGATTCCGCACTGGCAGGAGCCGCGCTCGAATCCGATTCCAATGCCAGGCCCCATTCAGCGGCCAATGCGTCTTGATCGATTTGGTCTTTTGTCGCCATCGGTCCGAGCCGCCAATCTTATTTTATAGAGTCGTCATTGAACGACGATCTCCTTAAACAGAACGGCCGTGATGCGGTTGGGCGCGACTGCGGCGTTGACCCTGCGCGTTAATTCTTCCTTCAGACGGTAAAGGCCGGCAGAACCATCGAGGTCAGTTGGGCGCAACTCACGCAGGTAGGTCTGAAAGGCGTCCATGACCCGGGGCATCAGCGGCTGAATTTGCGGCACCAGAGTTGCGTCCGGGAGTTCAAGCACGATCTTGACCTTGAGATATTGCGTTCGATCTGCGCCCGTACTCGACAGGTTGACCAACACGTCGGGCAGATCAACAAACGTTGCGGGTTTGACCGCGGCATGTGTTTCCTTGTGGTCGGGACCCTTCAGGAAAAAGTAGGCACCACCGCCGCCGCCGATGAGCACCAGAAGTCCTGCCCCGCCGATGATCATCCACTTCATCGATGGCAGCTTGAACTTCAAAAAAGCAAATCTTGATTTTGTCGCCGGCTGCTCGTTTTCACCTTCAGGCTTGTCGTCTTCTTCTTTTTCGACGTCCGCCTGCTTCGCCTTGGCTGCCATAGGTGACCCCGATTCACGACGTTTGGGGGGACGGCATGCGACGTCGTTTGGCGAAACGCCGCGGCTGCGCGATCCCACGCGCCCCTTGAATTTGAAGGTAGGTCGGTATGGTTAACAGATACTTTCCTGCGCCCCGCCGGCCGGAATCTTTTGCCGGGTTAGGGATCGAAACGGTTGTTTTTGCCCGCGCAAATCCCACCTGTCGAGCAATTAAATAATTGAAATTTCTTTATTTTTCGACTTGGCACGACGTCTGCAATCTTCCCTCCAGCCAAGAGCTTGGGAGAGCTCGTGGCAATCGCAAGCGGACAAGACCGGCCTCGGGAGGGCCGCCTTGCCCGACCGCAAGGGGAGTTACCGATGCAGAACGCACTTCTGGTCGGACTGTCAGCCCAGGTCGCGCTCGGGCGCGAACTGGACGTGATTGCCAACAACATCGCGAACCTGAACACCACGGGTTTCAAGACCGACGGCGCGGTATTTGAACAATTCATCAGCCCGACCGCCCGCGCCGAAAATTTCCTGAGCGCCGACCGGCCCATAAGCTTTGTCCAGGACCGCGCGACCTGGATCGACCACAGCCAGGGTCCGCTCGAGCGCACCGGAAATCCGCTCGACGTGGCAATCGACGGCCACGGATTTCTCGCCGTACAGACACCGGCCGGCGAGCGCTACACGCGCAACGGGGCGATGCAGATCAATAACAACGGCGAGCTCGTCACCAGCGAGGGCTATCAGGTGCTGGGCGAATCCGGACCCATCACGTTTCAACCTAAAGACCGCAATATCACCATCAGCCAGGATGGCACCATCAGCGTAGGCGAAGGAAATACGACCGCGACTGAATCGCAACGTGGCCAGCTGCGCATGGTCCGCTTTGATCAGCCCGGCCGCTTGCTGAAGGATGGCGGCAGCACTTTCAAGGCGCCGGCAAACGTTACACCACAAACCGACAAGACCTCTCGCATCGTGCAAGGCACGATCGAAAAATCCAACGTGCGCTCGGTCATGGAAATGACGCGCATGATTGAAGTGACACGCAGCTACACGCAGATTGCCAACTTGCTATCGCAACAAGCCGATCTGCAACGTACAGCGATCGAGAAACTTGCCGATGTGCCAAGCTGAATGCCGGTAACGGGAGATTAGTTTATGCGAGCGCTTCACACCGCGGCGACGGGGATGATGGCCCAGGAACTCAACGTCCAGGTCATTTCCAACAATATCGCCAACATGCGGACCACTGGCTACAAGCGCCAGCGCGCGGAATTTCAGGATCTCCTGTACGAACAAGTTACCCGCGTCGGCACGCAGACTTCCGCACAGGGCAATATCCTTCCGGCCGGTATCGAAATGGGGTCCGGCGTGAAGACCGCCGGCACACCACGATTGATGAGCCAGGGCGAACTGACACAGACCAGCAAGGACTTCGATCTCGCCATTCGTGGCGAGGGATTCTTCAAAATTCTCTTGCCCGATGGACGCACCGCCTACACGCGGGACGGCTCGTTCGAGCTCGACGCGCAAGGTCGACTTGTGACGTCGCAAGGCAATCTTGTACAGCCCGGGATCACCATTCCGCAGAACGCAACGGCGGTCACCGTCAATACGCAGGGCCAGGTTTTTGTAACAGTTCCCGGATCAAATACACCAAGCCAGGTAGGCCAACTTGAACTGTCGATTTTCGTCAATAAGGCGGGTCTGCAAAGCATGGGCGACAACCTCTATCTGGAAACTCCTGCTTCCGGAGCGCCGCAGAACGGCAACCCGACAACCGAAGGCTTCGGCAATCTGCAACAAGGTTATCTCGAGCAAGCCAACGTCGAAGCGGTCACCGAAATATCAGACCTTATTGCCGCGCAACGCGCTTACGAGATGAACGCGAAGGTCATCACCGCGGCCGACCAAATGCTCTCGACGACTTCCAACCTGATGCGCTGAGGTCTCGCCATGATCCGTTCAATTATTGCCGCATTCATAGCGCTCACCGTAGTTGGCGCCGTCGCCAAAGCGGAAGAAGCTGCCCAGCCCGCGCTAAAATCCGAAGCGATCGTTAGTGGCGACATCGTGCGCATCGGCGACCTCATCGAAAATGCCGGCATCGTCGCTTCGGTACCCATATTCCGTTCACCCGATCTCGGCTGCACAGGTACGATTTCAGCCGACGCCGTGCTTGAGGCGGTCCGCAGCCATGCGCTTATCGGTGTGGCCACCGCGGGCATTCGCGACGTGGTCGTTACGCGAGCAAGCCGAAGCATTCCGGCCAAAGATGTTGAAGACGTGATCGCCCGAGCATTGTCCGCGCGATTCGATCTCGGTCCGACGAAAGACATCGTCGTGAATTTCACGCGTGACATGCAGGCGATGTACGTGGAGCCCTCCTCACTGGGTGCACCACGCGTGACACATATTGATTTCGATGCGCGCAGTGGGCGTTTCGATACGCTGCTCGAAATTCCCACAAGCGGGGGCAAACGTACGACGGTGCGACTCTCCGGCCGTGCGGTTGCGACAGTAGAGGTCGCGACCGTAACGCGAGCGATCGATCGCGGCGGCGTGCTCAAGGAGGCGGACGTCCTGATGGATCGGCGGCCGCGTGCTGAAATCGGTCGCGACGTCATCACAAGGCGAGACCAGGCGGTTAACTTCGCTGCGCGCAACGGCTTGCAGCCGGGCCGGCCGCTTCGCGTCGTCGACCTGATGAAGCCGGACCTGGTTCAGCGCAATGAAACCGTGACGCTGGTTTACGAGGTGCCGGGCATCATGGTCACCGTGCGTGGCAAGGCCGGTGACGGTGGCGCCGAAGGTGACGTCATCACTGTCCTCAACGAGCAATCCAAGCGCACGGTACAGGGCACCATCATTGGTCCTGGCCGCGTGCTCGTGAGCAACGGCTCACCGCGTATCGCGTCGAACAATGCATCGAGAGAGGGCGCCGATGCCGCTGCACGCTAAATCTTGAGTTCCACACGTTAATGCAGTCCCGTGGTCTATTAGTGAAAGCAAGGTCATGAAAGTTGTCATGGTTATGCGTCACGCGGTTCTCGCCGCGCTCGCTAGTGCTCTTCTTAACGGTTGCGCTTATATCGATCGACTTAAATCGGTCGGGCAACAACCGCCGTTGGCCTCCGTCGATAATCCGACCACGCGACCGGGCTACAAACCGGTTCAGATGCCTATGCCGGCGGCGCAGCCGGCCGCCTATAATCCGAATTCGTTATGGCGCAATGGCTCGCGCGCATTCTTCAAGGATCAGCGTGCGCACCAAATCGGTGACATTCTAACGGTGAAGGTCAACATCACCGACAAGGCCAATATCGAGAACGAAACTAAACGAACCCGAACCATGACGGAGGATTCCGGAATTGCCAACTTCTTTGGCAAGCCCAAAGTGCCGATCATGAATACTCCGGTGCCGACGCGCATTTTCACAGCCGATTCAAGTACCACGGGCAACGGCAAAGGTTCGGTTGATCGAACGGAAGAATTACGCACCAATGTCGCAGGCGTGGTCACGCAGGTACTTCCCAATGGAAATCTCGTGATCGAAGGCAAGCAGGAAATCCGAGTCAACTTCGAGATACGTGAACTGATTGTCGCTGGCATTGTGCGCCCGGAAGACATCGAGAGCGACAACACCATCGATTCCAACAAGATCGCGCAGGCACGTATCGCCTATGGCGGGCGTGGCCAGATCACCGACATACAACAAAGCCGCTACGGCGAACAATTGTTTGATGTGTTCCTGCCGTTCTAGTGAGTGGCGTAAGTTTGTAGCTCCCGCGCCGTTTTCGCATCGCGCGAGCGTGAGACGGCGTTAACGACGCGGCCTCCGGCTGCTCCCCGGCCGGAGGCCGCGAGCTTTTTGGAAAGCAAATAACAATGCCCGGCTAAAAAGCCGGGCATGATTATTCCGACAATTAATGTCGCGTGTTCAGTCGTCGCGGTAAACGCGCTCGCGCCGTTCGTGCCGTTCCTGCGCTTCAACAGACAAAGTCGCGATCGGGCGGGCTTCCAGCCGGCGCAGGGAGATCGGCTCGCCGGTCTCCTCGCAATAGCCATAGGTGCCGTCATCGATGCGTGTGAGTGCTTCGTCGATCTTGGCGATCAGCTTCCGCTGCCGATCGCGCGCCCGCAGCTCAATTGCCCGGTCAGTTTCAGAAGAGGCACGGTCGGCAAGGTCGGGGTGATTCTGGTTCTCTTCCTGGAGGTGCTGCAACGTTTCCTTGGCTTCCTTAAGTATATCTTCCCGCCAAGCGAGCAGTTTCGCGCGGAAATACTCGCGCTGGCGCTCGTTCATGAACGGCTCTTTGTCGGTCGGCCGATAGTTCTTGGTCTTGGCCAGCATCCCACCTACTCCCTGTTTCTTATGTTCTTGGGGGCGTGCTTCGCTCCCTCGCGCGGCAGGCTTATATACGTCCCCCTAGCGGCGGACAATACGCGAGTGGGGCCGCGCGATATGTCAAATATTAATGACAGTTCAATGGCTTCGGACGATTTACGGCATCCGTGGGGGCTTGGGCCTCGACTAGCGCACCCCTGCCTTGGCGAGCTCTACCGCGACGCGCAGGTCGATCTCGCTCAATACCGTATCAAGCCCTGCATCGCCTGACGCGTCAGCCAGGCCGTCAGATGCAACCTTCAGGCGCCCGAGCGTCGATTGGTCGATACTCCCATCAAGCAGTCCGAGTTTGAGGGTGTCGAGCACATCGAGGGCGTTGCGGCCCTTGGCAACTGCCCTCTTCTTGCGTTCCGTCGGGTCTTCCACCCCTTGCAGCGCAATCAATGCGTCAACGGTCGAAACCGCGCGCAATGACCCGGCGGAAGTGGAATTTCTTGGCGCTTCCTGCTCACTGACAGTAAAGGATCCGCCCCCGGTTCGGCGGGCTGCCGTCGGCGTTGCCGCGAGAGCGGTCCCATTCGGCCCGTAAATGCGCATGACGATTGATCCCCCACCGAAAGATGGATCGGTTCCCGAATACCTTGAGCCTGAGCCGGTATGGTTAATCCGCAGTAAATAAGCCGGCAAAAATTGCCGTCGAGGAGCATTCATGCCCCATCGCCGGATCGAGTCCTGTTGATCGTCGGGGGGAAAATCGTAGCGCTGCCAGAGTCTTGGGTGGCATGCCGATATTGGCACGCCGTTCGCATAACTGTTTGCAGTCAAACGTCACATTGGGGAGCAGTGATGACGAGGACGTTGCAAGCCGCATGCTTGGCGGTGATTTTGGCCCTGTGTGTCCCGGTGAATGCCGGGGCGACCTCGCGCATCAAGGACCTCGCCAATATTGAGGGCGTGCGCCAAAACCAGCTGATTGGCTACGGTTTGGTGGTCGGATTAAACGGGACCGGCGACACTCTCAACAACATCCCCTTCACAAAGCAGTCGCTCACCGCGATGCTGGAGCGACTCGGGGTCAACATCCGCGGCCAGACAATCAGAACGGGCAACGTGGCCGCGGTTATGGTGACGAGCAACCTGCCTGCTTTCGGCACGCAAGGAACTCGTATCGACGTGACGGTTTCCGCCATGGGCGACGCGAAGAGCCTCCAGGGCGGCACTCTCCTGGTAACGCCGCTGCTCGGTGCAGACGGCAACGTCTACGCGGTAGCGCAGGGATCATTGGCGATCGGCGGCTTTCAGGCTGAAGGCGACGCCGCCAAGATCACGCGTGGTGTTCCGACCGTCGGCCGCATCGCCAACGGCGCGCTGATCGAGCGCGAGATCGAGTTCACCCTGAACCGCTTGAGCCAGCTACGGATGGCCTTGCGTAATCCCGATTTCACGACTGCCAAGCGCATCGCGGCCGCTATCAACGATTATATCGGGGCGCCGACAGCCGAGCCGCTGGATCCATCGACGGTCGGAATTACCATTCCCCAACAATACCGCGGCAACGTGGTCTCACTGCTGACTGAAGTTGAACAGCTGCAGATCGAGCCGGACCTCGGCGCCAAGATCGTCATTGACGAACGATCCGGCATCATCGTCATGGGTCGAGATGTGCGGGTTTCGATGGTTGCGGTCGCACAGGGCAATCTGACAGTCACCATCAGCGAAACTCCGGAAGTAAGCCAGCCGTTGCCGTTTACACGCGGCGGCACCACCAAAGTCGTCCCGCGCACCCGCATTGGTGTGCAGGAGGACGGCAAGAAACTCGCGGTGGTCAGAGAAGGCGTGTCGTTGCAACAACTGGTCGATGGCCTCAACGCATTGGGCATCGGTCCGCGCGACATGATCGCTATCTTGCAGGCGATCAAGGCGTCAGGCGCAATTCAGGCAGATATCGAGGTGATGTGATGACAAGCGCAGTGGCCCTGCCCGGCCCGGGCCTAAACCCACTCGACCTCCTTACAAACAGCAGGGAGCCGGGCAAGATCAATTTGACGAAACAAACGAAGGCACGCGCGGCGGCACAGGATTTCGAAGCCGTGTTTCTTAACTCGATGTTTCAGCACATGTTCACCGGCATCAGCGGCGAAGGCCCATTTGGCGGCAGCGGCGCGTCTGGCGTCTGGCGCTCAATGCTCACCGACGAATACTCCAAATCATTCGCAAAAGCGGGCGGAATAGGCATCGCCGATCAGGTCTATCGGACGCTGATGGCGCGACAAGAGGCAAACTCATGACTTCGTCCAACGTCAGACTACCCATTGCCAATGCGCGTGAGGCCGAGCTGGCAGTCGCGAGCCTGGAAAAGATCATGGATCAGCTGGAGCAAGCCGTCACCGAAGAGACTTCGCGCGTGCGCTCCGGAAGGCTGCGTGACGCAATGAACCTGGATGGCAAAATTGAATGCGCCCGCCTTTACGCCGCGGAAAGCCAGCATGTGAAGGCGGCCAGGGCTGCGATCGCGCAACTGGCGCCCGAGGCCCTCGATCGTCTGCGTCGACGGCATGACACCTTCGAAAAAGTGCTGCGGACCAACCTGACAGTGCTGGCGACAGCACATGCCGTCTCGGAAGGGATTATACGTGGCGTCTCCGGCGAGCTTGCCCGGAAACAGGCGCCGTCGACTTATGGTGCCTCTGGCCGCGCGCAACCACCGAGCAGCAAGGCAAGCCCTCCCCTCGCGGTCAGCCGGACGCTTTAGCTGGTCGTCTATCGGACGTCATTGCGACCCGTCATGGACGGCCGCTAAATAGTCATGCTGTCACTGAAACTTTCAAACCCGTGACCGTATCGATCTGGCTGCCATCGGGCATGGTGAGGATGTTGTTTGCCGTGTCGAGATAGGCGCCGTTCGCCATCTGGATCAACGACGACGTATCGACGACTTTGGCCCCAGTGGTCGTATCGATTTGGGTGCCATCCGACATTGTCAGGATGTTGCTATTGGTATCGAGCGTCGATCCATCTGCGAAGAAAATGGTGGGATCGAGTACGTTTTTCGGCTGAACCATTTGTTGTGTCAGCGACAGCGCATCAATCGAGTCCTGCAGCTTCTGCGAATTTGCTTGCTGTGCATTCTGCGCGGCCATCTGTGCGACAAGGCTGGACGTATTTGTGACGCTGTTCTGCGAAATCAGGGCAAATTGCCCCGCAGTGATCGCGCTGGAGGCGAGAAATGAGCTGACGCTGCCATCCCCGCCGGAATGTTGCAGCATGCCCAAAAGGCCGCCGGCATTGCTCTGGTTTTGGATGGAATTAAGGGCGTCGTTCAGCCAACTCTGGGCGGAGTCCGCGTTCAGAAACAGGCTCGCTTGGTTGAGTGACGCGCTGATGACCGTCATACTGACAAACGCAATTTGAACTGCGAAATAGTATGGCGAAAAAATTAACAGATTCTCAATGTTAGCAACTTGCTAACCACGTGCATTCGGTCCCGGCAATCCTGAGCCGCTTGTTTTTGCGCTCGATCAAATCTCGACCATGGCCGTAACCCGGCGATAACTCATTAACCATGAACTTTTACGGGCCGTTGGCGGGATTGTGCGATGAATTTCCCGATCCACTGGATCACACATGTGTAACTGCCAGTACGGCAATTAGACCAGAAAGGTACGCAAGATGTCTGACATCGTTCTATCCGCAGGCGTGCGGTCGAACCTGCTGCAGTTGCAGCAGACTTCGGACCTGATCACGCAGACCCAAACCCGGCTCGCGACCGGTAAAAAGGTCAATTCGGCTCTCGATAACGCGATCAACTTTTTCACCGCCCAGGGTCTCGACAATCGCGCCAACGACCTCAGCGGGTTGCTGGATTCCATGTCCAACGCCATCAATACAATTCAGGCGGCGAACAATGGCATCACCGCAATCACCAAGCTGGTGCAGTCGCAACAATCACTGGCCAGCCAGGCGCAACAGACGAGCGACACCAACGTGCGTGCGACCTTGGCTGCGCAGTTTGACGCCCTCACGAGCCAGATCGCCCAGCTCGCTGGCGACTCCGGTTTCAATGGCGTCAATCTGCTCGCCGGCAACACCCTGACCGTCACATTCGATGAAACGAATAGTTCGAGCACCAACGTGACTGGCGTCGACTATAGCACCGTAGCCGCCGTCCAAACCAACCTCACCATCGACAGCGCCGTGTCCGCCCACAACGCCTGGGCAAGTAGCGGTGACATCACCGCCTCGACAGGCGTGCTGACAACAGCGCTGACCAACCTGCGGTCGGAATCCCAGACCCTCAGCGCCAATCTGTCGACTGTGCAGATCCGTCAGGATTTCACGAAGGCGACAATCAATACGCTGCAGACTGGTTCTGCTGCCCTTACCCTCGCCGATTCGAACGAGGAAGGCGCAAACCTGCTTGCCTTGCAAACCCGGCAGCAGCTGTCGACCACTGCGCTGTCACTTGCTTCGCAGGCCGACCAGAACGTGTTGCGCCTGTTCCAATAATCGCAATCCAAGCACACAAAACGGCGGCCTTCGGGCCGCCGTTTTTTTGTTCGCTTCGTAATCGTGGTTAACCAATTCTTAATTTTCAGTTTTAACTGTCTATCAACCCTAACGTTTCATTATCGGCGCTAAGCGATTTGGCCATATGCAGGCAAGGAGTTTGCCATGAGTGACATTGTACTGTCTCCAGGTGTTCGTTCCAATCTTCTGCAATTGCAGCAGACGTCGGACCTGATCACGCAGACGCAGACCCGGCTCGCCACTGGCAAGAAGGTCAATTCAGCACTGGACAATCCGATCAACTTTTTCACCGCTCAAGGCCTGTCCGTGCGCGCCAATGACCTCAATTCGCTGCTCGACGCGATGTCTAACGGCATCAATACAATACAGGCCGCCAACAACGGCATTTCAGCCATAACCAAGCTGGTACAGTCGATGCAGGCGCTTACCAGCCAAGCGCAACAGACTGCAGATACGACCGTACGCGCAACATTGGCGAGCCAATTCGACTCGTTGCTGACGCAGATCGATCAGCTCGCCGCCGATTCCGGCTTCAATGGCATCAATTTGCTCGGCGGCAATGACCTTACGATCACGATGAACCCCGACGATACCTCGAAGGTGGTCGTGTCGGCCTTCAACGACAGCACTGCCGGCGACCTGGCGATCAGCGCTTCACAGAACGCCTGGGCGGGCACGCTCGACATCCAAGCTGCGAGCGACAATCTGAAGACTGCGCTGACGACATTACGATCACAGGCTCAGTCACTGAGTTCCAATTTGTCGACTGTGCAGATCCGCCAGGACTTCACCAAGGCGATGGTCAATACGCTGCAATCAGGCGCAGATAGTCTCACGCTTGCCGACAGCAACGAAGAGGGCGCGAATTTGCTCGCCTTGCAGACCCGCCAACAGCTCTCGACCACGGCCCTGTCGCTGGCCTCGCAAGCCGATCAAAACGTGTTGCGGCTGTTCCAGTAGGTGCATCCTCCTGACGCGGCCCCGCTGACGTAACGTTCGCCGCGACAGGTTCACCAGGTGGCCGCAAGGAGCGGCATCAAATGGGTCTCAAAGTCGAGCTGAAAGCCGGCGAACGCTTCATTCTCGGCGATTCCCTGGTGACCAACGGCAGCCAGCGCACGCGATTGCTCATCGAAGGCGATGCGCCGATCCTGCGCGAAAAGGACATCATGACTGCACAGCAGGCTAATACTCCTGCCAAGCGGATCTATCTCGTTGTCCAGTTGATGTACACCGCGCGCGATCCCCGGCTTCACCATGAAACCTACTTCATATTGATGCGCGATCTCGTGCAGTCTGCGCCCAGCGCATGGCCGCACATCGCGGCGGTCAGTAATCACATCATGGCCGGTGAAATGTACAAGGCGCTCAAGAGCGCCAGGGCCCTCATTGCCTACGAAAAGGAGCTGATTGATCATGCAACACGCGGCACAAACCTACGACGCGGTCGCCAAGCAGATCGCAAAACCGCGTGAGTTGGAAGCCGACCTGCTGCTGAACGCGGCTGCGCGGTTACAAGCGATCTATGACGGCTGGGATGCCAAGTGGTCCGAGCTGGATGCTGCGCTTGTCTATAACCGCAGGCTTTGGTCGATATTCGTGTCTTCGGCGACCAGCCCGGACAATCCACTGCCACCCGGCGTTCGGCAAAACGTCGCGAACCTGGGGATATTCGTTTTCAACCATACTCTGGAAATCATGGCTAACCCCCGGCCCGAAAGTCTCGGCTCGCTCATCAGCATCAATCGTGAACTGGCAGCAGGACTGCTCGGCCGCGCCTAAGTCACAACATCGAGTGTCAGAAAAAGACCGCGGCTTGGGCCGCGGTCTTTTTGTTTTGGCAAACGCCGGAACGTTTTTCAGCTATTTGAGATAATTTACGAGGCTGGTCTGGAACAGCATCGAGGTAACCTGCATCGATGCCTGCATGCGTGTCTGGAGCGTCAGCAGCTGCGCCCCGACGTCCTCGTTCGACACGCCATCGATCTGCTGGAGGAAATCGTTCAATGTCGCACTGGTCTGCTGATGCCGGGTTTTCGCCGCTTGCAAGGAAGTCTGGGCCGTGGCGAGGTCCGTTTCGATATCAGTGATTGACTGGGTGCCAGGCGCACCAAGGTTGACTGTCAGGCGCTGGTCCATCGCACTGCTTAAGGCCACCCCGTTCGGATTACTCGGCGAAATTGTCACAGCTGCGAGCGTTGCGACATTTTGTACCAGCGTGCGTATGGCATCCTCGTTGGCACGGGCACCGTACGAAACTGACAAAGACGGATCGATTTGGGCTGTCGCGGTGGAACGCGCGGGATCGGTGCCGGTTTCGCCCGTGTACCAGATCACCGTATTGGCAGCAGTCCCTGGGACCATTCCCGTCGCGGCATAAAACGGCGGCGAGCCGCCCACGCGTTGCGGTGGATTGCTGGCATCGGCATTGAAGAAATTGTTTGACGCTGCGACAGCGGACGCCGCCGTCAAGGACGTGCCGGCGAGTTTTCCGACCGCGGTCGTGAGTGCCGCCTGAAAATTGGAGGCGGTTTCCGTCGGATCGGCGCCGATGGTGAACTGGTTTGCTCCCGGTGGCGAATCCGTCGTGGCCGTCAATGTCAAATTCTCGTTTGTGCCGTCTGGCAAATTCAAGCGCATAGTCACTGTCTCGCCGGGGTCTGGAACGGCGGAGAAGTCAATTCCCATCGACGCGGGTGAACCGCTCGGAGCAGACACGGTAGCACCGGTGACGTTCGTGGTGATGGATGCCAGTTTAAAGCCGAACGGCGATGTCGAATCTTCCGCCAGCGATACAGACGTCGGGGACGATGAACTTATAAACAGACGGCCCAGCCCATCGGCGCCAAGGTCCGCCTGGTTACGTTCGGCAATAAGCTGTTTAAGGCCGGCACGCGTGCCATCACCGTTGAGAACGTGATCAAGTGTCTCTACCGCCGGCTGATCCGTGGCGCGGCCCGAAAACAGATAGCGATCTCCAGCCTGCGTGTTCAGCAACCCCAGCAATTGATCAAGCGAAGACTGCGCAGTTTGCTGCGCTATCGCGGCGCCGCTACTGTCACCACTGACGCCGTTAGCTTGTACCATCGCACTCTTCACGGTGCTGGTAATGCTGGTCATGTTAGTGAGCGCGGTGTTCATAAGATTAATGCGCGTCATGACGTTGTCGATCGTATTGTCGAACCCACCGATCGCCGACAGTTGTGCATTCAAACTTACGGTAACGCCACGATCGATACCGAGGCCTGCATACGTCGAAGACTTCAGGCCGGTGCTGAGCTGACGTTGTAGATCGTCAAACTGCGCGCGCATCTGCGTCAGCTGCTGGATTGCAAGCTGCGACTGCGCACCGATCGATGAGACGCTCATGCCGTCCTCACATATTGATCAGGGCGTCAAACATATCCTTCACCGCCGAAAGAACCCGCGCGTTGGCAGCATAGGAATTCTGCAATGTGAGCAAGTTCGCCATTTCCTGGTCCACGTTGACGCCTGACGTATCGTTGAAACTCTGCTGCAGCGCGTTAAGCACCACATCCTGGCCCTGCTTGAGGTTGCTGGCGGATGTCGCCGCCTCACCTTGCTGGCTGATAACCTGGCGCAAATAGGTCGTGAGTGACCCAGTGAACGGAGCCGTGGCGGTGCCGATGCCTGTGTTGGGCGAGAACGTCAGCGAAGCGCCGGTTAATCGCTGATAAATAAAATCAGGTCGCGTGCTGTCGCCTGCGGCGGTACTGGGCTGAAAGACGACGAGAGAGGACGGGTCGGCGGCGACCGCGGGGTTCACGGCGATCCGCCCTGCCAAACCGAGGCTTTGGGAGCCGCGGGCAGTGATCGCCCCCGTATACGGACTCGACCCGTCGGTAAACAGCGGAAGTTCGGCGCTGCCGCCCGCAAGCGTCGTGACCGTCGCGGTTGAGGAGACCGAATTCACATCGACTGTATTGCCAGCGCCATCGTCGAGAATTTCAAGGGTATTCCCGGCCGGATTCGACGCCGTCATTCCCGTTCCGGTGAGCGCGGTGTTGATTTGCGCAACTACCGAACCCATTCCACCTGAAAAATCGATGCCGAACACTGTATCGTTTGCGGTTGCGGTCGCGGTGTTGGACAGCGGCAAAGCCGACGGATCGTCGACCCGCACCAGCGTCATCGTATGCGGCGTATTTGTCAGTGTGTCCGTGTAGTTGATCGTAATCGAGTTGCCGGCTGACAGGTTTCCGATATCGATGTCGAAACCGCTTTGCGGCGATGGAGAGACTGGCGTGCCCGCGGTTGTCTTGTCCGAGAGTGCCGACGCCATGCCGGCGGCAAGCGCATCGAGCTGATTTTGTGCTTGAACCAGATCCTGATCGCGCATCGAGAGGTAGGCAGCGATGGTTCCGGAACGGATAGCGTGGTCCTCGATCAGGTCAACGGGCGCGCCATCAGGGGGAATGAGCGTAATCGTGCCAACACCCCGTTGGGCAGGATTCGCGCTCCACTGCGAGGCTGGCGTAATGGTGCCTACCGCGTCAAAGCTCAATTGTCCCGCCTGTGCACCGACCAGCTGAGTGCCCGAATTGGTGAAGATGCCAACCTGCCCGCGGTCTCCCTGCACCACGTTGATATCCATCAGCTGCGACAGCTGGTCGATATAGGAATCGCGCTGGTCCATAAGGGTCGCCGTGGCACTGTCGCCCGGGGTCGAAGCCGCGATTTGCTGGTTGAGCGCAGCGATCTGGCTCATCGCGTTATTGGCTTTGTTTACAGCATCCGCGATTCCAAGCTCAGCGTTCGCACGCAGTGCCTGCACGTTGCCGCTCATCTGATTGAGTTGCTGTGTCAACAGCTGTGCACTGCTGATGACAGCGCTGCGCGCGCCCGGGTCATCCGGGCTGGTCGAGAGTGCCTGCAGGGCGGACGTGAAGTTGTTGTAAACTGACTCTAAAGAGGTGCTCGAGCCAGGTTGACCGTAGAGGTTCTGTAACTGCGAATACATATCCGCACGCGTATCGGCATAAGATGCGCCGGCATTCTCGACACGCAGTTGCCGCTGTACATAGAGATCAATTTCACGCTGGATGTCGCTGACACGAACGCCAATGCTTGTATTTGCGCCCGTTGCAATCTGATTGACGACTTTGCGCGTATAGCCTGGCGTATCGGCGTTGGCGACGTTGCCCGCCACCATCGCAATGCTGGCCTGAGTGACCTGCAGACCGGACAGTGCGGAATTGAGCGCTTGCGTCAGACTCATGTGCCGATCTCGATCACTCTATGATCACGCCCGACGCTCACGGATGACTATCGAATGACGTTCAGCAGGTCTTGCGACATCTGGTTCGCGGTCGTTATCACCTTTGTATTTGCTGAATAGGCTTGCTGCGTCACGATCAGCTTTGTGAACTCGGTTGCGATATCGGTATTCGAGGCTTCGAGCGACTGTCCGATGATCTTGCCCGACGAGCCCGCAATCGCCGGACCGGATTCGTTCGTCAGTTGATAAGCACCGCCGTCGAGAGCCTTCAGATTGTTAGGGCTGTTAAAATGGACCAGGGGAACTTGAGCAAGCGCAACGTTTTGCCCGTTAGAGAACGTGCCAATGATATTGCCCGCATCGCTCACCGCGATGGACTTCAACTGACCGGCCGCATAGCCGTTTTGCTGCAGGTTGTTGACGGTTGCTACGCCACTCACGTTCGCGAATTGCGTAATGCCGCCCGTAGGACTGTTTATCGTAATATTGCCGAGCGCCGTGCCGTTGATTGTCACTCCGTTGAGCGCGATATTGGTGACTGGCGGATTCAGTTGCCCGGTTGAATCGAACGTGAAATTGATGCCGGCGTTTTGCCAGGCGACCTGTGCCGGGGTTGCGGTAGAGTTTGTCTGATAAAACAGCTGCCAGGTGTCCGCACCCCCTGCAGCGACGCTGTCTGTCTTGGCCCATCGCATCTGAAGATTGGCCGGGGTTCCAATGGCGTCGTAGATCGTTACAGAGCCGCCATCGATCGACTCATTGACGAAAGTGGATACGTCGCTTCCAACTACGGTTCCTGCTCCGGCAACTGTTGGATCCGTGCCGAAGTCTCCGGGATTGAGAAGTTCGGAGTTCGGCGTCGTAGTCGTAAACGCGTTGGTGGCCGGATTTGACGGCAGATTTATCCCGTAATTGACCTGACTCGTTGCGCTGGCGGGCAAAAAATTGCCCTGGAATTGCAGGGGAGCAGCGACACTGCCAACCGGATTGCCC
>Ga0335082_10002949_pt1 | contig 18406 bp, 14 predicted proteins | sample Lox_Sample_41_FD_206718 | JGI IMG/M metagenome (GOLD analysis project Ga0335082, IMG submission 206718) | Soil microbial communities from Loxahatchee National Wildlife Refuge, Florida, United States - Lox_Sample_4.1 | ecosystem: Environmental > Terrestrial > Soil > Wetlands | place: USA... | reverse complement strand
GTCCACGGCGCGGCGCTCGCGCCGGTAGATGGCTGCGAGCAGGATTTCGGCGTCGACGCGATTGGTCTTGCCCTCGCGCGCGACCGTTTGCAGAGTGCGGATACCGCGGCTGCGATCGCCGTGATATCCGGCGAGAAAGCCGAGGATGCGGTACCCCATCGGCAAACTTCCGGCGACGTAATCGTAGACACCGGGGATCAGCCGTGCGTCGACGTTATCGGGTTCCAGTTCAGAAAGGCGCTTGTGCGCTTTGCGGCCTTCGGTGGCGTCGTGGAGTGCATCGGTCCAGGCTTTGCGGACCAGGAAGTTGTAGTTCCCGCGCACTGCGTAAGCGACGCCGAGCGGTGCGAGGCCGTGCGGGTCGTCGGGATTCTCTTGCAATAGCTTCTGGGAAAGTTCAATTGCCTTGTTGACGGCGTCGTGGAAAGCCTGATTGTCTTCGGGTGTGATCTCGACCTTGGAGCGGCGAAGGAAGGGATTGGAACCGCTGACCAATTCGCTTTCGAGTGCACCGCAGCGATACATGGCGCGATAGAGGAGTGCGTGTGCGAGATGATTCCATGCACCCGGATCATCGGGGTGCTGCCCGGTATCGGCGGTGAATGCGGCGATCGCTTGGTCGTATTCAAGGTTGTAGAAGTGGTCGTAGGCAGAGATGACGGGTGCATCCTGGCCGGCGAGGCGCGTCGCCGCGAGCAGAGTCAAAAAGGCAGCGATCGGGGCGCGGGGCATCTAATCTGATTTTAGAGTCCTCAGACTCGCAGGAACCACCGACGGCGGTACATCGCGTAGACAATCAGGAAGAAGAACAGAACGTTGGCGATCGCGTAGAGCAGGGAAGAGTTGATGGGGCTGGCGAGCGGGGCGAAGATGGTTTGATAGATCCATGTGGCGAGCGTGCGGTTGTCTACTTTGATGATGCCGAGCAGCCGGCCGATCATACCGGTGGAGATGAAGACGGCGAGGGCGTTTAATCCGTAAATGGCGAAGAAGCGCGCCCAACGCTGGTGTTTCTTGACGTCGACGATCCAGTAGAATATGGCAAACACTACCGACGCGAGGCCGGCCATGAAGACGGAGTAGGAACTGGTCCAGAGGTTCTTGTTGATGGGCAGCCAGATGTTCATGACTTGGCCTGCGATGATGAGCACACCTCCGATGGCGAGTAAGCGCGCGGTTTTCTGGACCGGCGTTCGCTCGATCCGCAGCAGGTAGCCGGTGAGGATTCCGAAGAGCATCGTGGCGATTGCGGGGAGCGTGCTGACCAGGCCTTCCGGGTCCCACACTTTCGTCTGCGACCACATGTGGCCACTGAGGACCAAGCCGTCAACGTATCTCGCGAAGTTGCAGTCCTTATCGAGATGACCAGCGCCGCAACCGGGAACCGGGACGAGTATCATCAACAGCCAGTAAGTTGTGAGCAACGTGATGATGGCGACGATGAGACCGCGGACCTTGACCGCCAGAAAGAGACTGGCGGAGATGAGATAGCACATCGCGATTCTTTGCAGGACGCCGAGGTAGCGAATGCGACTCAAATGGAAATATGGGAAGCCGTTCAGGAAAAGGCCCACGGCGAAGATGAGCAGGGCGCGACGCAGAACGTGCAGGAAGAGGGTGCGGCGACTTTCGCCACGTTCAACGCGCTGGGCGAATGAAATTGTGAGGGCGACGCCTGCGATCCAGACGAAGAACGGGAACACCGTATCGGTGAATGTCCAACCGTTCCAGGCGGCGTGATCGAGCTGCGCGTAGACGTGTTCCCAGGAACCAGGGTCGTTGACGAGCACCATGGAGGCGAGCGTCGCGCCGCGGAAGACATCGAGCGACAGCAGGCGTTCCGCTGGACCGGGCGGCTTCATTTCTTCGAAGCCGCGATATCGAGGACCGTGTACCAGAGATATTGAACCATGCTGTGGATGGAGCTTTCGAGCATCCGCTCCTGATCGGAGTGCGCCCCGTGCAGTTCGTTCTCGCCCTCATCCGCGATGGGGCCGAAGCCGTATGCCTGGACGCCTTTTGTGCGGAGCTGCGCATTATCGGTCGCGCCCGTCAACATGCTGGGGAGCGTGAGGGCGTCGGGATACATGAGCTTCTGAGTGCGCTCCAGGGCTTGAAACATTTCTGTGTCGAGACGTGAGGGCTGGCTCACCGGGCGATTGTGCGAAGTGTCGTACGCGATCTCGACTGCAGGGTCGGCGATCACGCGTCGCATTTCGTCGTAGAGCTTGGGCATGTCTTCGTCGGGAAGCGCGCGAATGTCGAGCGTGGCTTCCGCTTGCGAGGGAATGACATTCGAACGGAAGCCGCCTTGAATAATGGTCGGAACGATGGAGGTGCGCAAGACCGAATAGTTGCCTTGCTCGTGTTGCGCGAAATAGCGCTGGATCTCTTCAGTGTGCGCGGGATCCGTGACGTGGTTGTAGCGGTAGGCCTGGTCGGGCGGGCTGATGGTGGCCAGGCGCTCAAAGTAGGCGCGCGTGGTGTCGTTCAGGCGCAGGGGTGGCTGCCAGGTTTGGAATTTCGAAACGGCGGCGGCGAGGTGGAGCACGGCGTTGTCAGGGCGAGGCCGCGAGCCGTGACCTGCCGTTCCGCGGGCGACAAGCTTGGTGGTGCGCGGCGATTTTTCTGTAGTGGCGATCTCGACGTAGCGGACTTTGCCGTTGCGTGAGGTGATGCGGCCGCCCTCGGCCAGCGAGTATTCGGCGGCGATGTCATTCCAGTGTTGATCCACCAGGAAGCCTATGCCGAATCTTGAAGTGCCCTCTTCGCCCGCTTCGGCAATGAAGATGACATCGCGATCGAGCGGCACGTTGAGGCGCTTCAGGAGCAGCATGGTCATCAGGCAGGAGGCGACGTGCGATTTGTCGTCGGAAGAGCCTCGGCCCCATACGAAGCCGTCCTTGCGGATTGCGGCGAACGGGTCCACCGGCCACTTGTCGCGTTGGACGCCAACAACGTCGGTGTGGCCCATGATGATGATTGGTTTCTTTGTGCCGTTGCCTTTGATTCGCGCGACCAGGTTGGCGCGGTTGGGATCGAGGGCGAGGACTTCCGTGGCGATCCCGGCGCGGTCGAGGATGGGCTTGAGGTAATTGACTACCTTCGTTTCGTCGCCTGGTGGGTTGCTGGTGTCGATGCGGAGGACGGAGAGGTAGTGTTCCATGGTCTCGGCTTCGAGTTTTTTCCAGTCGACGGGGTAGCGGTCGGCTGCTTGTAGGACTAGGACGGAAAGCAGTAAAAGGCCGACGGGTTTGGTCATGGGATACAGGATATCGTACGGGCAAGCCTTCGGCTTGATCTGGACAAGCCGGAGGCATGTCCTACTTTTCTACTAGGAAGTTGCCGACGAATAAGGCGTCGATGCCGGAGGAGTAGAAGCTGCGGACCGCGTCACGCGGGGTACAGACCAGCGGATCGCCGAAGAGGTTGAAGCTGGTGTTGTAGAGCACGGGCAGGCCGGTTGTTTTGCCGGCGGCGTGGAGCAGTCGATGGTAGAGCGGATTGTCTTCGGCGGAGACGGTGTGGACGCGGACGAGGTTTTTGCCCAGGATGGCCGTCTCGAACGTTTTCCGATGTTTCTCGTGGACGCGGCCTACCGTGGCCAGGTAGCGCGCGTTGGGACCGACTTCGAAATACTCGTTGACCAGCTCGGCTGGAACGGAAGCGGCGAACTTGCGGAAGGGCTCGCGGTGCTTGATGTAGATGTTCAGGTTTTCGGTGGAATAGGCGTTCAACGGTGAGGCCAGGATACTGCGGTTCCCCAGCGCGCGTGGACCGAACTCCATGCGGCCTTGCATCCAGGCGATGATTTTTTCATCGTCGATGCAAGCGACCGCGTTGTCGATCAGTTCTTCCGTCGTCAGCAAGTAGCGGAACCGCAGCTTGCAATTTTCGAGGACTTGCTTGACGTCCTCGGCTGAATAACCGGGCCCCAGGCACATGTCGTTCAGACTCGCGCGATGGAATTGCTGGTAGACACTATGCCAGGCGTGAAGTACAGCGCCTATGGCCGTTCCCGTGTTTCCTGAAGCGGGCTGGACGAAGACGTTTTTCGATTGCTCGAGCGTGTTTATCAGGAGTGCGTTGAAGCCGAGGCCGCCTGCCAGGCACACGTTGGTGGCACCGCCGGCCATACGTAGCACCGCGCCTTCGATCGCCTTTTGCAAGCCGGCGGCGAGTGATGGCGCCAACGACTGTGGAATGGCCGCGTCATCTTCGAGCTTCAGGCGATGGTAAAACTTGGCGCTGAATCCGCCTTGGCTGACCCGATCGGAATCGAAGAAGCTGCGATCAATGCGGGGCCAGTCCTGATTGCCGAGGATCTCCGTGAAGAGATGGCAGAACTCTTGGGGATCGCCCGCGGTGGAAAGCCACTGGACTTTGTGTTCGTCAGCTTTGGCGTGAAATCCCAGCAGCTCGGTGACGCGGCCGTAAAGATCGCCAAGGGAATCGGGATAATACAGCTCCTTTTCGAGACGCAGTTCATTGCCTTTGCCCTGCCAGCGCGCGCCACAGCGGAAGTCACCCATGCGGTCGAGCGTCAGAACGGTTGCTTCGGTGAAAGGCGACGCGAAGTAGGCCGACGCCGCGTGAGCGGTGTGGTGTTCGACGAGGGCCAGTTGGCTGGATGGGAATATGGAACGCAGCTCCATGTGCAGCGCGCTCTCGCGCCCAGAAGCAAATGGGGGTACCAAGGCCACGCAATCCACCTGCTGAGCCGAGACCCCGGCCAAGCTGAGTGCAGACTCGATCGCTTCCTCAGGTACCTCTCCTGGTTCGAGACGCCGCGAGACTTTTTTCTGCTCGACTGCTGAAGCGAGAGTGCCGTTCTTGAGCACTGCACACGCGGGTTCATTCAGAAGACCGCCGAGACCGAGGATGATCATTTCGATTTCTTTTCGATCTTAGCCCAGGTGTCGCGCAGAGCTACAGTGCGGTTGAAGACCGGCTTCTCGGGCGTCGTGTCCGGGTCGACGGAGAAGTAGCCGATGCGCTCGAATTGATAGCGGCTGCCCGGCGGTGCACCGCGCAGGCTTGGTTCGAGCTTGCACCCGGTGAGAACCTCGAGCGAGTTTGGATTGAGGTTCACCGTGAAGTCCTGTCCTTCGGGAGCGACGTTGGGATCTTCGCAGGTGAATAGGTTATCGTAGAGCCGCACTTCCGCATCGATTGCGTGCTCGGCGGATACCCAATGGATCGTCGATTTCACCTTGCGGCCGTCGGGTGCGTTGCCGCCGCGTGTTGCCGGGTCGTAGGTGCAGTGGACTTCGATCACTTTGCCGCTCGCATCTTTGACGACGTTGGTGCAGGTGATGAAGTAGCCGTAGCGAAGACGGACCTCCCGCCCGGGAGAGAGGCGGAAATATTGCTTGGGCGGATCCTCACGGAAGTCTTCGTCCTCGATGTACAACACACGTGAGAACGGAACCTGACGGGCGCCGGCGCTCTCGTCTTCCGGATTGTTGATGGCCTCCATTTGCTCGACTTGACCTTCGGGGTAGTTGTCGATGACGACTCGCAACGGCCGGATCACGGCCATCACGCGTTGAGCACGCTTGTTGAGGTCTTCGCGGAGAAAATATTCGAGTAACCCGAGTTCGGTAGAGCCGTTGGTTTTCGAGACACCGACCCTGCGGCAGAAGTTACGAATCGCTTCGGGCGAGTAGCCGCGGCGGCGCAGACCGGAGATGGTGGGCATGCGCGGGTCGTCCCAGCCTTTCACTAACCCTTGCTGCACTAGCGCGAGGAGCTTGCGCTTGCTCAACAATGTGTAGGTGAGATTCAAGCGGTCGAACTCGATTTGCTGCGGATGGTAGATGCCTAGCTGCTCGACGTACCAATCGTAAAGGGGGCGATGGTCTTCGAACTCCAGCGTGCAGATGGAGTGGGTGATGCGTTCGATGGAATCGGATTCACCATGCGCGAAGTCGTACATCGGGTAGATGCACCATTTGTCGCCGGTGCGGTGATGCTCGGCGTGGAGGATACGATACATGATCGGGTCACGCAGGTTCAGGTTCGGCGAGGTCATGTCGATCCTGGCGCGGAGGGTCCTTACGCCGTCGGGGAATTCACCGTTCTTCATGCGTTCGAACAGAGCCAGATTCTCTTCGACGGTGCGGTTGCGGTAGGGACTCTCTTGCCCGGGTTCGGTCAGAGTACCGCGCTGTTTGCGTACTTCGTCGGCGGATAGATCGCAGACGTAAGCTTTGCCGGCTTTGATGAGTTGGACGGCCCATTCATAGAGCTGCTGGAAATAATCGGATGCGTAGAAAAGCCGGTCTTCAAAATCGCCGCCAAGCCAGCGGACGTCTTCGATGATGGAGTCGACGTATTCGGTTTCTTCTTTGGACGGATTGGTGTCGTCGAAGCGGAGATTGCACTTGCCGCCAAACTCGGTGGCGAGCCCGAAGTTTAAGTTGATCGACTTGGCGTGGCCGATGTGCAGATAGCCGTTCGGCTCCGGCGGGAAGCGCGTGTGCACGCGGCCGCCGTATTTGTTGGTTTTCAAGTCGTCAATGATGATGTCGCGAACGAAGTTAGAGGGCGCCGGCGCGGCTTCGGGGGCCGGGGCCACCACTGGTTCGGACGCTTTCTTTGGTTCCATTATTTGGGTCCTAATGTTCTATCGTAATCGAGCGGGGTGTGATTGCGCGCCTCGCTTCGCGCGAACGCAAGCCGGAGACATGCGCAACGGCTATTTGAGCATTGGGATTGCTTGGGTGATGCGCTTGACTGCGGTCTCGCGGCCTAGCACCTCGAGGGTTTCAAAGAGCGGTGGGGCGTTCTTGCGGCCGCAGACCGCTACGCGAATTGGTTGAAACATTTGGCCAGGTTTGATTTTCATTTCGGCGGCAGCGGCGCGCAGGGCGGAGTCTAGCGATTTGTGATTGAAGTCGACCGTGGCCAGGATTTGGTGCGCGCGTTCGAGTACGGTCAGTGCCATTGCCTGGTCGCCTTTTTGCGGGATCAGTTCTGCCGGGTCGTACGGCGGTAATTCATCCAAGAAGAAGAAATCGGCGATCCCTGCAACGTCGCGCAGGAGTTTGATGCGCTCCTGGATTAACGGAGCGACTTGCAGCATTTTACCGGGCTCGGCGTGGAGGCCTGCGGCACAGGCGAAAGGAAGCAATTGCGTGGCGAGGTCCGGGAGCGGCATGGCGCGGATCATCTCGGCGTTGAGCCAGACGGCTTTGGGGTCGAACGGATCTTCTTCGGTGAAATTCACCACTGCGTTGCTGTGATTAATTCCTTCAAAGGAGAAGGCATCTATCAATTCCTGGCGGGTCATTTGTTCACGATTGTCCTTGGGCGACCAGCCGAGCAGGCATAGGAAGTTGATGAACGCGTGCGGCAGAAAACCAGCATCGCGATACGTTGTGACGCTTACCACGGGGCCGTGCTTGCGCTTTGAAAGCTTGGATCCATCCGGCGCGATTAGCAGAGGCAGGTGCGCGAATTCAGGAGGCTCGGCGTCGAGAGCTTTGAAGATCAACACATGCTTAAAGGTGTTGGTGAGGTGGTCCTGGCCGCGGATGATGTGACTGATGCGGAGGTCGAGATCGTCGGCGCAAGAAGCCATGTGGTACGTGGGAATGCCGTTGCTGCGAAGGAGCGCGAAGTCTTCGATGTCAGCGGTCATTTTCGATTGGTGGCCGTACACGGAATCGCGGAATTCTACCGTACGCGCTTGGGTGCGGGGGACGCGATAGCGCAGGACGAACGGCTCTCCGGCGTCTGCGCGGCGCTGGCTCTCGTCGACGGCAAGATCGCGCATGCCGGCGTTGAAGAGCCACGGGCCACCATCGTGCGTCTTCTCTTCGTCGGTTGCCGCCGAGGGCGTAAAGTCGCGATACGCGAGTCCTTTTTCGAAGATCGCCCAGGCCATGCGCTGGTGCAGTTCAAGCCGATCCGACTGGCGATATTCTTCGTCCCACCCGAGATCGAGCCACTTCAAGCCTTCAAAGATCGAGTCGACCGAGGCTTGCGTGTTGCGATCTACATCGGTGTCGTCAAGGCGCAGGATCATGGTCCCGTTATTGCGCCGGGCGTACAACCAATTGAAAATGAATGTTCTCGCGCTACCGATGTGCAGAAAGCCAGTAGGGGAAGGGGCAAAACGGACTCGAAGCATGGAATTTTCAGGATACAGGAGTTCCGGGAGTGAGTTGCCTGTGCAGTTCGATGAAATCCGCAATGGACAGTTGTTCGGCGCGCCTGGCAGTTGCTGGAATCGAGTCCAGCAGCGCACGGTCGAAAATGTCAATCAGGTTATTGCGAATTTTCTTCCGCTTTTGACGAAAGCAGTGACTGACGAAGTTGAGGAATCCTTTGGGGGCCGGGGAGTCTTGCCTGGCGATGAGCCGCACGACCGCGGAGTCGACTTTAGGTGGCGGATGGAAGGCTGAGGCTGGAACTGTGAAGAGAAGCTCAGGCGTCGAATGGAGTTGCGTTTGGACGCTGAGGTAGCCCCAGGCGCGCGTGCCAGGGCTCGCGGTCAACCGTTCGGCGACTTCTTTCTGGACCAGGAAGACGGCGCGGGTGAGCAACGGGCCGAGCGCTAGCGTCTTTTCGATAATCGGGGACGTGATGTAGTACGGGATGTTCCCGGTAACGGCGGCTTGGCCCCATTGAGCGAGGTCGGTTTTTAACACGTCGGCGTCTACCAGGGTAAGACGCGGTTCATCGCGAAACTTGGCGCGAAGGTATTGGACCAGGACAGGGTCGATTTCGATGGCGATGGTGCGGGCGGCGCGTGCGAGCAAGTGTGATGTCAGGGAGCCTTTGCCTGGTCCGATTTCGATGACTGTGCTGGTGCGATCCGGGCACGCAGCTTCGGCGATGCGATCGAGGATGGATTTATTGGCTAGAAAATGCTGTCCGAGGCGTCGGCCCAATTTTTCGAGAAACTCCAATTGGCAGGTCGGTGACCTGCACAGGCGCTAGCCGCGGACTTCCAGGTGGCTGCTGCGGAACGATACGCGGACGGTGCCCGATACCGGATGGCCGAAAGCTGTCGCCGGCCAGAACTCCGTGAACAACAGATTGTTCTCGATCCTGTGGCGCAATTCCGCTGTCTGCGCGCCCGACGCACTGACGATCGAGTAATCGACCACGCGGCCTTGATCGTCGATCTTCAAATCAACGATCGCGTCTGAATCGAAGGCAACGGGCGCCATGTACTTTACCGTAGGCTCGGTATTGAGCATTGTTGGCACATCCCACGGGGCGACTGCAGTATTTGCCGCGTACGTGGAATTAAAGGTCGGAACCAAGGAACTGAACAGGATCACGGCCGCGCCCAGTCCGCCAGCCAAGGGCAGCGCGAGAGGCTTCATGAGGTTGGTGACAGCTAACTGGAAATGCTCCAGCCAGCGACTCAAAACGGATCGCCCGTCGGTGGCTTGGGCTCGCGCCTTCGAAGCAGCTACTCGCAGACGCAATGCCAGATCGGGCGGCGGAGTACGCTGCGGAAGCGACCGCAGAGCCTCGCGGATGCGCTGGTGCCGCTCCGATTCGCGGGCGCAATTGCGGCATTCATACATGTGCTGCCTCATTTCTCCGCGTTCTTTATCCGTAACGGCGTGATCCAAGTAAGCCGAGATTCTGCCTTTGACCTTCGAGCACTGCATACTAATCCGCCAGCGGTTGCGCCGACCATTGCATCTTCTGATCAGGCTCCAACCGTCCTTCTAAAATCTTTCGTAGACTCTCGCGTCCCCGGAGGATGCGAGATTTCACCGTACCGAGGGAAACATCGAGAACAGTGGCGATCTCCTCATAAGTCAAGTCTTCGATGTCCCTTAAAACCACTGCCGCGCGAAACTTGGGGTTCAGTTTCTCGAGCGCCTCTTCTACTAAGGCGCGTGTTTCACGGTCTGCGGCCTGATCGAACGGAGTGCGGCTAGGATCGGCCAGACTATCCTCGAAGCTGGGAAGACCTTCCTCGGCCGCGAGGGCGACCTCCTGCCGTTGATGTCGCGAAAACCAGCGGCGGTGATTGTAAGCCTCGTTGACCGCGATGCGATAAATCCACGTTTTCAAACTGCTCTTTCCGCGAAATGCGCCGATGTTGCGGAACACTTTCAAGAAGACTTCCTGAACGATGTCAGACGCGTCGCCGGGATCATTCATCAAGCGGCAGACTAAGTTATATACGGGCTGCTGGTAACGCTGGATCAAACTTTCGTAGGCTTCCTCGGCACCCTGGCACAGAGCCGTGACGAGTGCATCCTCCTCCGGGAAGGAGAAGATGCAGGCATCCAGATGTAGACCAACAGTCGTGTCTGCCACGGTCGTCTACCTCATTGTAGCTTCAAATCAGATGAAGCCCGTTCAGTGCTTTAGACCCCGGCTGGAGGGGGAAAGTTCCCAGTGCGGAAATCATTGATTCTGTTGATCAGACGCCTGTGACCTCGCGATAGTACTGCTCATACTGCGGGATGATCGTGGAACTGGCAAAACGGTCGACGGCGGTTCGGCGGGCGGCTGCGGACATTCGCTGGTGGAGGTCTTCGGAGGTAAGCAGTTCGATCACGCGGCGAGCTTGGGCTTGGATATCGCCGACGGGTTCGAGGAAACCGTCGACCCCATGCGTGATCAGTTCCGGAACGCCGCCGACGCGGGTCGCAACCGGTGGAACTCCACAGGCCATCCCTTCAAGCGCAGCCAGGCCGAACGACTCCATTTCACTCGGCATCAGGAGCACGTGCATCGTTGGGAAAATGCGCTGGACGTGATCCTGCTTACCCATGAACGTGACGTGCTTTTCGATGCCTAGGCGCTTGGCTAGGCCGTGGGCTGCCGGACGGTCCGGACCGTCGCCGACCATGTACAGATGGGCGGGCGTCTCGCGGAGTACTAGCTCCAGGATGCGGATGCAATCCTCGACCCGCTTCACGGGGCGGAAGTTAGAGATGTGCATCAGGCGCTTCTCTCCGGCCGGCCGGTGTTCGCAGGGCTTGTAGACGTCGACATTCACGAAGTTGTGAATCACGCGGATTTCGTTGCGGACGCCGAAGACCTCTGCGGTTTGCTCGCGCAGGTTGTTACTGATGCTGGTGATGCCGTTGGATTTTTCGATGGAGAATTTGGTGATCGGGAAGTAGGAGCGGTCGATGCCGATCAGCGTGATGTCGGTACCGTGGAGCGTGGTGATGAAGGGCAGGCGAACTCTGTCGGAAAGCATCTGTTGGGCGAGTAGCGCGGAGATGGAGTGCGGGATCGCGTAATGAACGTGCAGCAGGTCGAGGCTGTAGTATTCGGCGACCTCGGCCATGCGTGACGCGAGGGCGAGGCAGTAGGGCGGGTAGTGGAACAGCGGGTAATTCGATACCTCCACCTCGTGGTAGAAAATGCGCGGCGTGTCCGGATCGAGACGGATCGGGTTTGCGTAGCTGATGAAGTGGATCTCGTGGCCGCGGTTGGCCAATTCGAGGCCGAGTTCGGTGGCGACGATGCCGCTACCGCCGTAGGTGGGATAGCAGGTGATGCCGATCCTCATGGCAAATATGGTAACTGGCCGCGTGGATCACTTACCGGATTGTGGAGTTAGGGTCGCCAAGCCGATTTGGCCGTTGAGGTTTTGATCCGGTCTCGGCACATCGCCGCCGCCGAACCAGACGCGGATGCTACCGTTGTCTTTTACGATCGTTGGGTCGCAAACGACTTTCGAGTCCCACGGCTGATCGCCAGCAATTACTGATTGCTGCTTCTCCCAGGCAATGCCGTTACGCGATCTGGCCAAGCCTAATCGGCGGACTTGCGTGCGATCCGTGCCGGTGTAGAGCATCCAATAGTAGCCGTGCGATGTCCACACGGCGGGTTCGCCCAAGGCTTGTTCGTCGAACGCGCCATAGCCTCCGAGTTCGAGGATCGGGTTCGATCGAAGCTTGTGCCAGGTCAAGCCGTCAGGCGAATATGCAACGCCGATCCGTTGGCGTCGCGCGCGGTCCATGCCCAGGTAGAACATGTAGTAGGTGTGTCCGAGGCGAATTACGTAGGGGTCGGCCACGCCTCGCTCGTCCCAGCTTCCGCGGGGGCCCGTTTCGAGTACCGGAGCACCATTCTTTTGCCATTTGTGGCCATTGGCGGATCTTGCCAAGCCGATTCTTGGTGGCTGCCCGGCTTGGTAGTAATACAGGATTCCGTTTTCGTCGGCCCAAGCGGAGCCGTTCGCGGCGATCGCGTCGCCTTCCCAGGTTGCGGGATCTGGGGAAAGAATCTTTCCTTCTTTGTGCCAAGTGATTCCGTCTGCCGACACGGCGAGTCCTGTATGCCAGGTTTTGCCGTCGAAGCCGGAGTAGAGGTTGTAGTAGGCGTCGCCTTGCCGGATGACTGATGGATTGAGAACATCGACGGCGTCCCAATCATTTTGCGCACCGCGCGTCAAGACTGGTTCGGGGCGAGCTTCCCAGCGCCAGGTAACGTCTGGTCCGCCGGGTTCGACCGGCAAGGTGAAATCGGAATAGCGGGCGCAGCCGGTGAGGGCAAGGAGGGCGAGGATGAAGGGACTACGGTGCCTCATCTGTTTTGGGCGGCTGTTCTATTACATAACAAAGGCCCAGGGCATGGGACCCGGCTTGCTGGCGGACGAGGTTCTGTTGCGTAGGCCTGCGGCTTGCGCTGTCGCGCGCCGCGGCAAGCCGGAGGCATGCCAACGGCCTTAGGTTGCCAAGCGGATTTTTAGGCCGGCGCCTTGGCCTGGCTTCGAGTCCAAAGTCAGGTCGCCGCCTAGCGTGCGGACGCGGCGCTTGATGCTCATTGGACCTAGACGAAGCAACTCCAGCTCATCCAGTGTATATTTGCCGGTGAAGGGGAAGCCTGCGCCATTGTCTTCGATGCTGATTTCGAGCGCGTTGTCCGATTTGGCGATGCTGACAGCAACGCGGGTTGCTTGCGAGTGCTTCTGCACGTTGTAGAGGGCCTCGCGGACGATCTGCAGCAGTTCGAGCGAGACTTCGGGTTCCGACGGTTCGAGAAACTCGGCGCTGACGAACGTGGCCGGGATCCCGCTATCTTTCTGGAATTGTTCCACCACGCGACGCAGCGTCGCGTTGAGGCTGCCTTCGACGTCCACTGGCCGCATGCTCCGCACGAAGGAACGCAGCTCGTTCACCTGGTTCTTGCACAGCTCTTGCAACTGCACCAGTTCTTCGGTAGCTGCTCCTTGATCGCGCAACAGCAGCTTGCGAATAATTTCAAGCCGCATTTGAAAGCTGATGAAGCTCTGCAACGGTCCGTCGTGAAAATCGGCGGCGATGCGCTGCCGTTCGCTCTCTCGCGCTTTTTCGGCGTCATAGCGATAAAGCACGGTCTGGCGCGAGGCATTGGACAGGCGTTCTTCCAGATATTCACGTTGGATCGCCAGGACACAGCCCAAGATTCCGGCGGAGATCAATCCGGGCCGCAGAACTTCGGCGTGCAATGTGGGCACTACATAAGCGAGCACCAATGCGGCGACCGCGACTATTACGGTCTTCCACCAGTTATGCAGCATCACCGCGACGATCAGCACGTACGCGTAAAACACCGAGCTGATCCAATAACTGTACGAAGCGTTGCTGGTGGCCGAGAGAAAGAAGAACACGAAGTCGAGGATCAGGGCCAAGGTCAGGTAGCCTGAATCTTCGAGACTTCTCCAAAAGAGTGCGACACAGGCGTAGACGATGTAGCCGGCGAACAGGATGGCCGTGTCGGTCCAGGCAAAGCTGTAAGAAATGAGCTGGATGGTCAGGCAGCTCATGCCCAGCAGAATCCGTATCAGACTCAGGAGCCGGCGCCAGGAATTGGGGAGCATAGGCCGAAAAGCGCTATGGCTGGATGTACAGCCGCACGCGATTACTCTGTTGTCCCTCCGCTTCGAGAACTAATTCCGCCGGACCCGCGTTTACGATACGCGGCAGTTGGACTTCAACCAGGTAGAATCCAACGTACCCGGGCGCGAGCACGGCTTGAGTGACATCTACCGGCACGCGATCGAGATAGGCCCGAACCGTAGCGACGACGTGGGGCGAATCGGTAAGTGGCGCAGCGAGTCCTGCCGGCCAATCCGGCGCAACCCGGCCGAAGCCCGTGGCCAAAACCTGAACTCGTCCGTTGGCGTGCGCGGGTTTTGTCGCGTCCAAGAGCACACCGTCGGAGTCCAGGATTAAAGGTGTACCTTCCGGGTCGACGAAGATGGCCGGTGAGACACTTTGGAGTTGTAAGCCAACGCTGAAGGGTCCCGTCGCAGCTTGGAACGTCAAGGGAAGCACAGTGCCCTTGACGTCGAAAGGAACCTGGATCTGCGAAGCTTTGTCCGAAGCGTCAAGCACCGGTACGACGGTATTGGCGGTGCGCGCCGACTCGACGCGAGTTCCTATCACACTCAGCAAAGCGCCGGGCGCTGCCGGCCGGGCGCTGTAATCGGCGGCGCTGACGACTCGTGCCAGCCGGAAGCGATGCGGCGCAATGGTTGCATAGACTCCGTATCCATCGATTGCAGCGTAGAGTTGATTTGCGCCAGCATCTAACTTTACGTCGGTGGCCGCAGCCGCGGGAAGGTTCTCGTTCAGAGAGATCCATGATGTAGGGCGGCCAGCCGCACCCAAATCCGTTGTTGTGTAGAAGACACCCGCATCCGTGGCGATATAGATGGCGCCCGAAGTCCGGTCTGCGGTTATGCCGCGCGCCGCTGCGCCTTCGGGAAGGTTCTGAGTAATGTCTTCCCACCATGCTCCACCGTTCATAGTACGAAGCACATAAGTAGGCTTCGACTGGTGTTGCGAAGATGCAGAGCGCTCGCTCAGAGCGGCAATCGCCACGTGCTGATCGTTGGGATCCACCCAGATTCCTTCTACGCGGCCAGTGTCCGCCAGCTTGAACGGCTGCCAGGTTGTGCCTGCATCCGAAGACGCCACAAGCCGCCCTTCGCTATCGCCGGCATAAATATACTCCTTAGCTGTTGCAATTGCCGTGACCGCCATGCGCAACTTCTCGGCGAGCGCTGCTTTGGTCTCATACTCTGTCTTCAAATCGGTGGAGTCGGCAATCTTTCGCCATGCCGTCTTTTCGCCCGGGGCCCATTCAATTTCCGTCGCGCTGCTCGATAAAGAGAGCCGGACACCATGCAGGCCATTGGGAAGCCCCATGATATGCCGGGAAGGAAGGTTAGGCAGAGACTGGTTCAGCCCGATCCACGAAGTTCCGCCGTCGACCGAGCGCCAAATCCCGTTACGGGACGCTACAGTAACTTCATCGGGATCGCGCGGGGAGACCGCAACCGAAGTAAGTCCGTCGCCCAGGATGGACATTCCCTTGTAATCGGTTAGATTTAACCACGTAACTCCACCGTCATCTGACCGGTAAGCATGACGTCCGACGCCATAAAGCCGGCCCGCCGAAGTCGAGTTACTTGCGAGCCTGAGAGGACGCTCCGGCAAGCTGGTTAGCGATGGGTTTTCTTCCGGGGGCGCGACGATCCTCGGATCTTGAACGCGACGCCATCGCTCGAGGTCTTCGGTGGTGAATATCCGCCCGGAAGTTGTCCGGGCATAAAGGACGGAACCGTCCGCGGAATACCAAACACGGTCCATCGGACCAGTGGCAACAGATGGAAGCGCGAGTTCGATGGCGGAGTTGCCAATATGCCGCCAGTCCAGCGCTACAGGCTGGCCATAAGCGGTCCAGGCGACAGCCACTACTAAGCCAGCAGTGGCCGCGAATCGAGTTGGGTTCCTCCGACACATAGTACGGGTCTACAGTATCCTGTTTGACGTTCTAGCCCATTGGAAAGGTCTTGAATCTAGAACAGTTTTAATAAAAAAAGTGAAAGGACACCTTCTTGCTATGCACTTTTGATGGTAGACTATATTATTAAGTTTTGCCATATAGTACTCTAGGTACCCCTAGAGGTGGCATCGGCTATACCAGGGTATTTCTTTATGATGCGTCGGGGGATGCGCGGGCTGCAAATCACACTTCTAATAGTGCTTTCAGCCGTCGTGTGTTCGGCGCAGATCTTCCCTTCAGCACCAGAATATGCTGCCAAGGTAATCTCCTTGACGGGACAGGTATCTGTCCTCAAGGACACCACGCCTTGGGTGCTCAATCCCGGCGACATGGTCCAGGTGAGGCAAGTAATCATCACCGGTCCAGACGGTTTTGCCAAGTTCCAAGTTTCCGACGGTAGTACTTTCGAGGTGTACCCCAATTCGAATGTTGTCTTCCGCAAGAACCCTCCGAACTGGAAGGACCTGCTGGATGTCCTAGTGGGTAAAGTTCGGGTGCACATTGAAAAATTGGGTGGGCAACCGAATAACAATCGGGTGATAACACCCACTGCCGTGATTTCGGTTCGGGGTACCACCTTTGACGTCGCGGTCAACGATGACGACGAGTCAACCGTTGTCAGTGTCGAAGAGGGCATCGTCGACGTTTACAATGCCCTGAAGCCGGGGATTACAAAGACGCTGAATCCTGGCGACGAGATCGTTGTTTATAAGGACCGGCCGCTGGCGCAGACCTTGATTGATCGGGGGGCGCTGGTTCGCCGGATACTGCACAGTCTGGGTGACGCGGTCTACACGGCAGTAACGAATGCGGGTCGTGGATCTACCGGTGGTGTTGGCGGAACTGGCGGTGGCTCACCACTTCCAGGCCAAACACCTCCCCCCAAAGCGCCGCCTACACCGCCTCCGGCTCCTCCGCCACCGCCTCCGCACTAGGAACGGGTCGCACGAATAAACAACGGCGTATTTGCGTGCCGCGCCTGCGCAAGCCAGAGGCATGCGCAACAGGAGACGGTACTACCCGAACTGTGCCAAACTAGCCTTAGGAACGTTGTCGATGAGGCTTGTCATCCTTGCGTGCCTGGGAATCTCGTCCGTTGCGATGGGTCAGACCTCGCAACCTGGTGGCGTCAATTCTGAATGGGACGTTCAGAAGCTGCTCGACAGCCTCAAGCTTCAAGCTCAGCACCTGCAACCGATCATTGAGCAGGTAAAGCCTGAGAGTTGGGTAGCCAACGGTGCGCCTCAGGCCTACGTGACGCAATGGAAGACGGCGCAGGCGGAAATACAATACTTGCTCACTTCCTGCGACGCGCTGGCAAAGCAGCCGGAAAGACTCACACTAGCGCTCGATACTTTTTTCCGGATGCAGGCTATGGAATCGACGCTCGGATCGGTGATTGAGGGCGTCCGAAAGTATCAGAATCCGGCGTTGGCCGACCTGGTGCGCGCGGTCATGGGCGAGAACAGTTCGAATCGCGAGAGGCTGCGGCAATACCTCACGGATCTAGCGTCTCAAAAAGAGCAGGAATTCACTATCGCCGACCGTGAGGCACAACGGTGCCGTGAGACATTGATGCAACAGAAAGGGAAACCCGTCCGCAAATGACGGCCGAAACAGCAATCTTTACTTGCAGTATCTGCAGCGAGCCATCATCGCAGATCTGTGTTTATTGCACCAAGGATGTTTGCGGGAATCATCGCTGCGATCGCTGCAAGCGCTGCAGCGATTGTTGCGGGTGTGATCTACCGTTATCGGCGGCAGAGCCGGAGCCGGTACACCCGCCGGAAGCCGAGGCCCCGCCCCCTGCTTTTGTCGAACCGGCTGTCGAGCAGAATGTGGTCTTTGTCGAGCCTTCTACGCCGGAGACGCACAGCGAGCATGGTTTTGATGAAGGAATAATTCCTTAGCCGTGCGCCGCTCGCTGGGTTCCATCGCTCTTCTGGGACTATCGCTTAGCCTTCTCCCCTTCATGACCACACGCGCTGCTCCACGAATTCTGGTCCATGGACATAGGGGCGCGCGTGCGTTCCGGCCCGAGAATACGGTTCCGGCTTTCGAGTTCGCCATCCAGGCGGGCGTCGATTTCCTGGAGATGGATATTGCAGTCACCAAGGACAACGTACTCGTGGTCTCGCACGACCCGCACATCAATCCCGAGATCTGCACGGGACCCCATCCAGGTGCCGCCATCCACGAGATGACGCTGGCGGAGCTGCGCCAATACGACTGCGGCGCTCTGAAGAATCCTCATTTCCCAAAGCAACAGCCAGTCCCGGGAACTCGTATTCCTACGCTCGATGAAGTGCTCGATCTTTCCGGTCATGGATCGATTCAGTTCAACATTGAGACTAAGAGTTTTGCCGATCATCCCGAGTTAACGCCGCCGCCGGACGTTTTCTCGAAGCTGATGCTGGATGTGATTCGCAAACACAAACTTGAATCGCGGGTAATTGTTCAATCTTTCGACTTTCGAACCTTACGCGCGATGAAGCGCCTGGCGCCTGAGATCCGGCTGGCTGCATTGTGGGAAGGCAGGGTGCGTCCGTTCGTGGATATCGCGCACGAGGGCGAAGCCGGCATCATATCGCCGTTGTTCCGGCTAGTTACGTCAGAGCAGGTGAAGGCGGCG
>Ga0335082_10002946_pt1 | contig 18414 bp, 19 predicted proteins | sample Lox_Sample_41_FD_206718 | JGI IMG/M metagenome (GOLD analysis project Ga0335082, IMG submission 206718) | Soil microbial communities from Loxahatchee National Wildlife Refuge, Florida, United States - Lox_Sample_4.1 | ecosystem: Environmental > Terrestrial > Soil > Wetlands | place: USA... | reverse complement strand
CTTGGACACTCCTGACATCCTGCGCTTCGAGGACGTCGTCGCCGGCTACGGCAAGGAGACGATCCTCCGCGGGCTCTCGTTCGGCGTGCGCCGCGGCGCGATCACGACCGTCATCGGCCCGAACGGCGCCGGCAAGTCGACCGCGTTCAAAGCGGCGTTCGGCATGCTGCCGGTCCGCAGCGGCAGGATCCTGTTCGAGGGCCGCGAGATCACCAACCGCGAGCCGCGCGCGCTGATCGCCGACGGCATCTGCTACGTCCCGCAGGGGCGGAACATCTTTCCCGAGCTGTCGGTGGTGCACAACCTCGAGCTCGGCGGCGTCGCGGCGCCGAAGGGCTTCGACGTCGCGGCGCGCGTCGAATCCGTGATGGACCGCTTCCCGGTGCTCCGCAGCAAAGCGCGCCATCAGGCGTCGACGCTCTCCGGCGGCGAGCAGAAGATGCTCGAGATCGCGCGCGGGCTGATGCTGGAGCCCAAGCTGATGCTGATCGACGAGCCGTCGATCGGGCTCTCGCCGCTCCTGGTCGATTACCTGTTCGGCCTGATCAGGGGCCTGCGCGAGCGCGGCATCAGCCTGCTCATGATCGAGCAGAACGCCAAGCGGGCACTCGAGAATTCCGACGATGGCATCGTGCTCGAGCTCGGCCGAGCGCGGATGCAGGCCTCCGCGGGGAAGATCCTCGCCGATCCGCGCATCGGACAGCTCTTTCTCGGCGGCGGGCTGGCGTCGGCGCAGGCGTAGGCGCCGCGCTTTGGTGTTAGATTCGGACACGAACCCGGAGGACACAATGAACGCCGTTGCATCCCGCAACATCAAGTTCGTCAGCCACTCGGACCTCGGCGGCCGCGGCGACGGCGTGCAGATCATGGTCCATCGCGGCCACGCCTACGTCGGCCACGGCTTCAGCAACGGCATCACCACGGTCGACGTGCGCGATCCGAAGAATCCGAGGGTCGTCGACTTCATCGCCTGCCCGCCCGGCACGCGCGCGTTCCACCTGCAGACGCACGAGGACCTGCTGCTCGCGGTCAACGCGCCGAGCGTCTGGACCATGCAGGAGTTCCAGGGTGACCAGAAGGCCTACTTCGGCGGCTCGCCGGCGGACAAGCTGAAGGACCCGGCGAGCCGATTCACCGCCGGCATCCGCGTCTACGACATCTCGAAGCCGGAGAAGCCGGTCGAGATCGGCTTCACGCCGACGAGCGGCCTCGGGCCGCACCGGATCTGGTACACGGGCGGCCGCTACGCGTACGCGTCGATCCACTTCGCCGAGTTCACCGATCATGTCTTCGCGGTCCTCGACATGTCGAACCCGCGCAAGCCGGAGATCGTCGGCCGCTGGTGGATCCCCGGCATGTGGAAGGGCGGCGGCGAAACGCCGACCTGGCGCACCGGGCGGCGCTACGCCATGCACCACGCCCTCGTGACCGGCAACATCGCGTATACGGCCTGGCGCGACGGTGGTCTCACGGTGCTCGACGTCGCCGATCCCACGAAGCCGAAGCTGCTGTGCCATCGGAACACCGATCCGCCCTTCGGCGGCGGCACGCATTCGCCGCTGCCGCTGCCGGACCGCAACCTGCTCGTCCTCGCCGACGAGCCGACCACCGCCAACTGCAGCGAGGGGCTGCGCTATATCTGGATGTTCGACGTCCGCGCGCCGGCGAACCCGGTGAGCATAGCGACCTTCCCGCAGCCGGCGGAGGCCGACTACTGCGCGAAGGGCGGCAGCTTCGGCCCGCACAACCTGCACGAGAACCGGCCCGGGGCGTTCCAGAGCTCGCGGCTGATCTTCGCGACCTACTACAACGCCGGCGTGCGGGCCTACGACATCGAGGATCCGTTCCGGCCGCGCGAAGTCGGGTACTACGTGCCGCCGAACCCGGCGAAGATGATGGATCCACGGCCGAACCGGCCGCAGGTGATCCAGTCGTGCGACTGCTACGTGGACAAGAACGGGATCATGTATCTCACCGATCCCAATGCCGGCCTGAACATCCTCCAGTTCGAGGGGCTCTGAGCCGGGCGCGCGGCCGATCGGCCGCCCGACCGCCGCAGTAGTCAGACAACATGGCCCCCGCCCATGAGGCGGAGGCGGTCGAAGTGGTGAAGTGGGGGGTGGTCCGCCTCCCGTCGTATCGTGGGTTGCGCACCGAGGTGCGTAGAGCCACAAGCGGAACGCCGGCAGGCGATGTCCGCGTCGGTTAATCGAGGAGGCAGACCATACAAGACGATATCACCGTGTTCGTCGGCCCGAGCCGTGCAGCTCACGCGCTCGCCACCGCTCTCGCGCCCGTTGACATGCAGGGCCATATCAGTCGACCTTCGCGCCCGAATCCTTCACCGCCTTCGCCCACTTGGCGTTCTCGGCCTTGATAAAGGCGGTGAACTGCTCGGACGTGTCGCCGACCGGGATGAAGGCGAGCTCGCTCATGCGCTTTTGCATCTCCGGCGCCTCGAGCGCCTTCGCGATCGCCGCCTGCAGGGTCTTCAGGATCGGCTCGGGCGTGCGTGCGGGCGCCGCGATGCCGATCCAGCCGACCGCCTCGAACCCCGGATAACCCTGCTCGGCGATCGTCGGCAGGTCCGGCAGGAACGGCGAGCGCTTGGGCGAGGCGATCCCGAGCGCCTTCAGCTTCCCGGACTTGATCGCCGCGAGCACGCCGGGGATGGCGTCGAACATGATCGGAATCTCGCCGGCGAAGACCTGCGTCTGCGCCTCTGGGCTGCCCTTGAACGGCACGTGATTGAGCTTGACGCCGGACGCAGCCCGGAAGAGCTCCATCGAGAGATGGCTCGCCGAGCCGTTCCCCGACGATGCGTAGTTGAGCTCGCTCGTCTTCGCCTTTGCGACGAGGTCCTTCACCGAGGCGAAGCCCGCCTTCGGGCTCGCGACTAGGGTCTGCGGCGTGAGGCCGAGGTTCGAGATCGGCGCGAAGTCCCGGAGCGGCACGTAGCCGAGCTTCGGATAAAGGCTCGGGTTGATGCCGAACGTCGCGATGGTGGCCATCACCAGCGTGTAGCCGTCCGGCGCGGCCTTCGCCGCCGCATCGGTGCCGACGCTGCCGCCGGCGCCGGCCCGGTTCTCGGCGATGAACTGCTGGCCGAGCGACCTCGAGAGCTGATCGGCCAGCAGGCGCGCGAGGATGTCGGTCGCCTGGCCAGGCGGGAAGGGCACGATGATGCGTACCGGCTTCGCCGGGTACTGCTGCGCGGACGCGCTGGCCGCGAGCGCGAGCGACAGTGCGGCGAACAGCGATCGTGCGAGACGCATGGCGTGCTCCTCGGGGAGGAACTTCACTCGGCGCGGTGAGCGCGCGCTCACTTGACGAGACCCAGCCGGCGGGCGAGGGCGACGGTCGCCTCTGCGCGGACGACAAACGGCGCGTCCACCATCTTGCCGTCCACCATGTAGGCGCCGACGCCTTTCGCGCCCGCCTCGCGCGCGGCCGCGACCACGCGCAGCGAATGCGCGATTTCCTCGTCGCTCGGCCGGAAGACGGCGTTGATGACCGGGACCTGGCTCGGATGGATCGCGGACTTCCCGAGATAGCCGAGCCGGCGGGCCGTCTCCGCTTCGCGGCGTAGCGCTTCGGTGTCCTTCACGTTGGCGAACGCCGAATCGTAGGCGAAGACGCCCGCCTCGCCTGCGGCGAGGCGCACGCCGAGCTGGAACTGCAGGATCACCGCCGGATCGTAGCGGTCGATCCCCAGCGGCTCGAGGAGATCGCCGAAGCCGAGCTGCAGGCCGGCGACACGCCGGTCGGCGGCCGCGATCTCGGCGGCGAGACGGAAGGCTTTCGCGGTCTCGATGTTCGCGAGGATCCCGATCGGCTGCGCAAGGCCCTTCGCCTTCTCGGCGCGTGCGATGCCCGCGGCGGCCTTCCGCACGTCGTCGCCCGTCTGTGTCATCGGCACGTTGATGAGGTCGAGCCCCGGGCCGGCGATCGCTTCGACGTCGGCCTCGAAGTGCTCGGTGGCGATGCCGTTCACCCGGACGATGATCGTCTTCGTCTTGTCCGCGGGGAGCGAGTGCAGGAACGCCCTCACCGCGGCGCGCGCTTCGGCCTTGCGGTTCTCGTCGACGGCGTCCTCGAGGTCGATCGACAGCGCGTCGGCCTCGCCGGCCATCGCCTTGGCGAAGAGCTCCGGGCGCGATCCCGGCACGAACAGCTTGCTGCGCATGATCGGCGCGGACATCCTCATTCCTCCTCTTCCTTGGCCGGCGGCTCTCCCTCGCACGCGACGCCGGCGGCGACGAGCTTCGCGTACGCCGCGTCGTCCACGCCGACTTCGCGTAGCAGCGCCCGGTTGTGCTCGCCGAGGTGCGGCGCAAGCGTCCGGATCGAGCCGGGCGTCCCCGAGAGCCGCGGCACCACGTGGTGCATCGGCAGCGCGCCCATGTCGGGATCGGGATAGTCGGCGACGAGCTCGCGCTCGATCACGTGCCGGTCCTCGAGGATCTGGGGGACGTCGTAGATCGGCCCGATCGTGACCTCGGCCTGCTCGAAGAACGCGACGTTCTCGGCCTGTGTGCGCTCGGCGATGAACGCGCCGATGATCGCGTCGAGCTCGTCGGCGCGCGCCAGGCGGTCGGCGTTCGTCCGGTAGCGCGGATCCTCGACGAGATCCGGCCGGCCGATCGCGCGGAAGGTCCGCTCGGCCATCTTCTGCGTCGAGGCCGAGAGCCCGACGAACTTGCCGTCCTTGCAGCGATAGGCGTTCCGCGGCGCGGTGTTGGTCGAGCGGCTGCCGGTGCGCGGCTTCACCTTGCCGGTGAGCCGGTAATTCGCCGCCTGCGGGCTCATGATCGCGAATAGCGGGTCGAGCAGCGGGAGGTCGATCACCTGCCCGCGCCCGCCATTCTGCTCGACCTCTCGGAGCGCGATCATCGCCGCGGATGCCCCATAGATCCCCGCGACACCGTCTGCGAGATAAATCGGCGGCAGCACCGGCTCGCGGTCGGCGAAGCCGTTGATCGCCGCGAAGCCCGACATGCCCTCGATCAACGTCCCGAAGCCGGGACGGCGCCGGTAGGGCCCGTCCTGACCGAAGCCGGAGATGCGCACGATCACGAGCTTCGGGTTGCGTTCGAGCAGGATCTCGGGCCCGAGGCCCATCCTCTCCAGCGTGCCGGGGCGGAAGCTCTCGAGGAACATCGCGGCCGACGGCACGAGGTCGAGCAGCAGCTTGCGTGCCTCGGGCTTGCGGAGCTCCAGGCCGAGGCTCTTCTTGTTCCGGGCGTAGATCTTCCAGTGGGTCTGGACGTCTTTCGTGCGCCACGCGCGCAGCGTGTCGCCCGCGGGCGGCTCGACTTTGATCACCTCCGCGCCGAAGTCGCCGAGGATCTGCGTCAGCACGTTGCCGGCGAAGAGCCGGGACAGATCGAGAGCGCGCACGCCCGCGAGCGTTCCCCGCGCGTTCGGTGCGTAGTCCCGCTGTTTCAGTGCCATGGCCGTGCCTCCTCGCGTCCGGTCATTCGGGCTGAATGCCGGCGTCTTTCGCGACCTTCTGCCAGCGCTGGATGTCCGAGCGGATCAGGATACCGAACTGCTCCGCGCTCGTCGGCGCGGGCACCGCGCCTTCGCGCACCAGGAACTCCTTCATCTCGGCGGTGGCGAGCGCCCGGTTGATTTCCGCGTTGAGCTTCGCGACGATCTCCTTCGGCACGCCCGCAGGTGCGAGCACTCCCCACCAGAGCTCGACGTTGTAGCCCTTGGCGCCGGCATCGGCGAGCGGCGGCAGTCCGGGTGCGACCGGCGAAGCGCTCAGCGTCGTGACGCCGATCCCCCGTGCCTTCCCCGCCTTGAGCTGCGACATCAACGACGGAACGCTCGCGACGAGGACATCGACGTGGCCGGCGATGAGGTCGTTGACCGCCGGTCCCATCCCCTTGTACGGGACGTGCGTCATCTGGATGCCGGCGGCGCCGATCAGCAACTCGGTCGCGAACTGGTTGATGCTCCCCGGACCGGACGAGGCGTAGTTGAGCTTGCCCGGCTTCGATCGCGCGAGCGCAAAGAATTCCGCCGCCGTCTTCGCCGGCACCGTAGGGGCGACGGCGAGGATCATCGGTCCCTTGCCGACCAGCGCCACCGGCGTGAAGCTCTTCACCGGATCGAAGGCGAGGCCGCTCTGGACTGCAGCGTTGGTCGTGAAGGACGATGACACGATCACGAGCGTATGTCCGTCCGGCGCGGCCTTCGCGGCGAGCCCGGCACCCACCGATCCGCCGGCGCCAGAACGGTTGTCGACGATTACCGGCTTACCGAATGTCTCTGCGAGCCGCTTGCCGATTGCCCGCGCGAAGAGGTCGTTCGAACCGCCGGGCGGGTACGGCACGATGAATTGGATCGGCTTGGACGGAAACGTCGACTCGGCGAGGGCCGGACCGCAAGCCGCGGCCAGCGCGGGGATGACCGCAATGCAGCGCAACAGGGAAATCGCGCTCATCTGCTCTCCTTTGGTTGCGAGCGTTGCATCACATCACTGTTCCCGTCATTGTCGTGCCGTTTCGGCGGAATGGTTGAGCATCTGGCGGAGCGGTAACATCCGCCGTCCCTTGCCCATCCCTTCGACAGGAGCTCACCGCAATGATCCACGTTCTCGCCGTCATCACCGCCAAGCCCGGCATGCGCGATTCGATCCTGCAGGCATTCCGCGCGAACGTCCCCGCGGTCAGGGCCGAGAAAGGGTGTATCGAGTACGGCGCCGCGGTCGACGCCGAGAATGCCATGAGCATCCAGACGCGCTACGGGCCGGACACCTTCGTCGTCGTGGAAAAGTGGGAGAGCATGGACGCCCTCAAGGCCCACGCTGCCGCGCCGCACATGGCGGCCTATGGCGCGAAGACAAAGGAGATGATCGCGAGCCGCGTGATCCATATCCTCTCGCCGACATGACCGCTCGCGTCGCGCGCGCGGCCCTCGTCGCGCTCGCGCTCACCGTCCTCTCGAACGGCGGCGCTCTCGCGCAAGCCTAGCCCGCCAGGCCGCTGCGGCTGATCGTGCCGTTCCCGGCCGGCGGGCCGACCGACCTCGTCGGTCGCGCGGCGGCGGAGATCCTGCGGGACGACCTCGGCCAGCCGGTGATCGTCGACAACCGCGCCGGCGGGAACGGGACGATCGGACTGGGCGCGATTGCGAAATCGGCACCCGACGGCTACACGATCGGCCTGACCGCGATCACACTCGCGACCGCGCCGCACCTCGGGCCGGTGCCGTTCGATGCCCTGAACGATTTTTCGCCGATCTCGAACATCGCGTCGATGACGCCGGTGATCGTCGCGAATCCGGCGCTTCCGGCGAGCACGTTCACCGAGTTCGTGGCCTACGCGCGGGCGAATCCGGGCAAGCTCTCGTACGGCACGCCGGGGGTGGCGACGGTGCCGCACCTCGCGGCGGAGATGCTGCAGTCCGCGGCAGGGATCAAGCTCGTGCACGTCCCGTACAAGGGCGCCGCGCAGCAGATCCAGGATCTCCTCGCCGGCTCGATCCTCGTCGACTTCCAGAGCTCCCTCGTGCTCGCGCTGCCGCAGGTGAAGGCAGGGAAGCTGAGGCCGATCGCGGTGCTTACCCCGAGGCGTTCACCGCTCCTGGCCGAGGTGCCGACGGTCGCCGAATCCGGTTACCCCGGGATCACCGCGGCGCCCTGGTTCGGGCTTGGGGGCCCCGCCGGGCTGCCCCGCGAGAGCGTCACCCGGATGAACGCGGCGATAGTGAAGGGCATGCGGTCGAAGGAGCTGATCGACCGCTTCACCGCGATCGGCGCGACGGTGCAGACCTCGACGCCGGAGGAGTTCGCCGCGTACATCCGCAGCGAGTACGCCCGCTGGGGCGAGGTGATCGGCAAGGCGGCCATCAAGGCCGAGTGACACCCGGCGCGTTGACGCTGTGCAACAGAGGGGCGCCTTGCAGATCGTAAGCTAGGCAACTATCCTGTGCGGCGTGCTCCGCGAGGACCTGTCGCGCAACTTCGGCTTCCTGCTGACGGACGTGGCGCGCCTGATGCGCACGATCTACGACCGGCGCGTGAAGTCGCTCCGTCTGACGCGCTCGCAGTGGTGGGTGCTCAACAACCTGTTCCGCGGCGACGGGCTCACCCAGACCGAGCTCGCCGACCTGCTCGAGATCGAGAAGCCCACCCTCGGCCGTCTGCTCGACCGCCTGGAGGCAAAGGGATGGGTGCGCCGCGAAGCCGACGCGCGCGACGGCCGGGTCTGGCGCGTGTATCTCACCGCGGAGGTCGAGCCCGCGATGCGCACGCTGCGCACGGTCGCGGCCGAGCTGCGGCGCGACGCGCTCGCCGGGCTGAGCGCGGCCGAGTCCGAGCGCTTCGTCGACACGCTGCTCGCGATCAGGTCCAACCTGGTCCGGATGCAGGCGGGCGGAGCCGAGACGGCCGCGCGCCGGAGTCGCCGCAATGGCTGAGCCGGGCGCACCGCGACCGCGCGTCGGACGGAAGGGGCTTCGCGCCGTCCTCCTCGTCGGCGTGCCGATCGTCGCGGGGCTGGCAGCGCTCTACTTCTACGCCGCGGGCGGCCGGCACGTCGAGACCGACAATGCCTACGTCAAGGCCCACATCATCGCCGTCAGCGCCGAGGTCGCCGGGCGTGTGGTCGAGGTGGGGGTGCGCGACAACCAGCAGGTCGCAGCCGGTGCACTGCTGTTCCGGATCGATCCCGCGTCGTTCGAGGTGGCGATCGCCAAGGCCGACGCGCAGATGGCGGTCGTTCGCACCGACCTCGCGTCCCTGCGCGCGGACTATCGGGTTGCGCTCGCCGAAGCGAGAGAAGCCGAGGAGCGGATCGACTTCACCACCCGGCAGCTCGACCGCCAGCGGCAGCTGAAGGAGCGCGGCATGGGCCGCGAGGACACGTTCGACGAGGCGCGCCACAACCTCGACGTCGCGCGCGCCCGGCTCGCGGCCGTGCAGGAGCGCGCGGCGCGCGTGCTCGCGAGCCTCGGCGGCGAGCCGGGTCTTCCGGCGGACCGCCATCCGCGCTTCCTCGAAGCGCAGGCCGCCCGCAACGCCGCGCAGCTCGATCTCGCGCACACGCGCGTCACGGCCGCCGCCGCCGGCGTCGTGAGCAACATGAAGCTGCAGGTCGGCGAGTTCGTCACGCGCGGGGTGCCGGTCTTCAGCCTGATCGAGAGCCGCGACACCTGGGTCGAGGCGAACTTCAAGGAGACGCAGCTCGCCGGCGTGCGCGTCGGACAGCCCGCGAGGATCGTCGCCGACGCCTATCCCGGCGTCGAGTGGACCGCGCGGGTGAGCACGATCGCGCCGGCGACCGGCGCGGAATTCGCGCTGCTGCCGCCCCAGAACGCTACCGGCAACTGGGTGAAGGTGGTGCAGCGCGTGCCGGTGCTCCTCGCGATCGAGCAGGCCCCCGGCCAGCCGCCGCTGCGCGCGGGGATGACCGTGACCGTGAGCGTCGACACCGGCCACAGCCGCGGCCTGCCGGGGTTCCTGAGCGCGTTCGCGCGCTGAGGCGGGCCCTCCCGGTGAGCGCGCAGGCGATCCCGCTCGCCGACGATATTGGCGCCGGCGCGGGTTTGCGCCGCGCGCTGGTGCTCGGCACCTGCACCGCGGTAACGTTCCTGTACGCGATGACGGTCACCATCGCCAACTCGTCGCTGCCGCAGATGCAGGGCGCGCTCTCGGCGACGCAGGACCAGATCGCGTGGGTGCTGACCGCCAACCTCGCGGCCACCGCGGTGGCAACGCCGCTTGCGGGCTGGCTCGTGTCGCGGTTCGGGCGGCGCCGTCTGTGCACCGTCTGCGTGTTCGCGTTTGGCGCCGCGTCGCTTGCCTGCGGTCTGGCGGAGTCGCTCGAGCAGCTCGTGCTGTTCCGTGCGCTCCAGGGCGCGTTCGGGGCGCCGCTCGCGCCGGCCTCGCAGGCGATCGTGCTCGAGACCTACCCGCGGCGCCAGCACGGCGCGGTGATCGCGATCTACGGCATGGGCTCGGTCCTCGGCCCGATCGTCGGACCGGTCGTCGGCGGCTACCTGAGCGAGACCTACGACTGGCGTTACGTCTTCTACCTGATGGTGCCGTTCTGCGTGGCCGCACTGGCCGGTACCTGGCTCTTCATCCGCGACCGCGAGTCGCCCACGCGGGTGCGCCTCGACTGGCTCGGCTTCCTGCTTCTCGCCGCGGCGCTCGCGAGCCTGCAGGTCATGCTGGACCGCGGCGAGCGCGCCGACTGGTTCGACTCCGGCGAGATCATCGCCTATTGCCTGGTCGCCCTTGCTGCGTGCTACGCCTTCGTCGTGCACAGCGTGACGGCGGAGCGTCCGTTCCTTCAGCCGGCGATTCTCCGCGATCGCAACTTCACGATCGGCCTCCTCCTGATCTTCGTGTTCGGCATGCTCAACTTCACCCCGATGTCGCTCATCCCGCCGCTCCTGCAGGGCGTGAGCGGCTATCCGGAATCGGTCATCGGCTTCGTGCTCGGGGCGCGCGGCGTCGGGACGATGCTCGCGTTTGCCATGATGATCTTCGCGAGCCGCTTCGACCCGCGGGTGATGATCGTGCTCGGCTTCCTGCTGCAGGCATTCGCCGGCTGGCAGCTCACCGGGCTCGACATGAACCCGAGCGCAGCCGGCGTGTTCTGGCCGATGGCGCTGCAGGGGTTCGGCGTGGGCATGCTGTGGGTGCCGATCACGATGGTGACGTTCGCGACGATCAACCCTGCGGCGACGGCGGAGGGCTCGGCGGTCTATCACATGGTGCGCAACGTCGGCTCGAGCATCCACATCTCGCTCAGCACCGCGCTCGCCGTGCGCATGGCGCGCATGAACTACGCCGAGCTCGCGCCGGCGGTATCGCCCTACAACGAGGTGCTCCGGATGCCCTGGGTGACCGGCGGATGGAACGTCAACGATCCGGCCGGGCTCGCCGCGGTCGCGCGTGAGGTCGCCCGGCAGGCCGCGATGCTCGGCTACATCGACGCGTTCGTGTTCTACGTGGCAACCGCGCTCGTCGTGCTGCCGCTCGTCCTGCTCGTGCGCTGGAAGCGGTAGCGTCGAGACCGGCCGTCACCGCCGCGCGCGCTTCGCGGCGAGCCCCGCTCGTATCCACTCCGCGAACCGGTGGCAGTCGAACTCCTGGGGGACGAAGTGACCGTGCCGGAACTCGCGCGAGTGGATGCCCTGCTGCTGCCATTCGCAGTTGCGCGCATCCTGCCTGTTCGTGACGTCCCATAGCGCGACGTAGTGGTCGAGGTCGAAGCCCGGGTCCGCGAGCGCCGCCGGCTCGAACAGCCAGTCGTACACGATGCGCACGCTCTCCGGCCCGGTGGGGACCATCATGTGCGCGTTCACGTAGTCCGGCTGCACGTTCAGGAAGAGGCCCGGCGGCAGCATCGCCGGCACGTATAGCGCCGCGCGCTCCGCGGCGTTCAGGCCGCGAAACGGCGGGATCTTCGCCGTGCCGTCGAGCGTCAGGGTCCGCGCGCCCGCCTTGTATTCGGGCTTCGTCTCCGGCACCGCACGGCCGCGCCCGTCGCGCCGCAGACCCCATGCCCCCGCTTCGCGGTAAGCCGTCACGACGCGGCAGAGCTCCGGATGCACCGGCGGGCAGTGGAAGCACTCCGAGAAGTTCTCGCAGAGCAGCTTCCAGTTGGCGCGCACGTCGGCGACGATGCGTTTGCCGATCCGCAGTCCGGCGAGGCCGTACCGTTCGAAGCGCGCCGGGAGCCCGCCGAGGGAGGCGGCGAGCGGCCGCGCCTTGCGGCCGGCCAGATTCACGAACACGAAGCCGCCCCAGCCCTCGACCGCGACTGTGAACAGGGCGAACTTCTCGAACGCGAAGTCCGCTGTGGCCATCCGTCGCGGCGTGGCGATCAGGCGGCCGTCGAGGTCGTAGGTCCAGGCGTGATAGGGACAGACGATGCGGCTTCGGGCGAGGGCTCCCTGTTGCGCGGTGCAGAGGATCGAGCCGCGATGCCGGCAGGTGTTGTGGAAGGCGCGCAGACCACCGTCCTCCGCGCGCAGGACGACGACCGACTGGGTGCCGATCGCGACGACACGGTAATCGCCCGCCGCGGCGATCTCCTCCTCGCGCGCGACGGCGATCCAGCGGGCGTACCAGAACGCCTCCAGTTCCTGCCGGAAGTGCGCCGGATCGTGAAACCAGGCTGCGGGAAGCCCGGCTTCGAGCCGTCTCAGCGGCTCGCGCATCGGTGCGAGAGGGGGAATCGCCGCCGCAGGGTGGCGATGTCTCTCACTTCGGGGAGCGCGAGGGGGTGCGCCCTCTCGCGGTGTTTCAACGACAGGAATAGCCGCCCCGGTCCGGCGATTGCTCCGACTTTGGGCAGCACGAGAGGGTCTGCGACCGGCGCGCTTCACCCGGTCGAGTGTAGCGGATCAACCCGCGCCGGCGTCCTCGGTGACGTGATGCTGCGGTCGCGGGTCGGCCGGCGGCTCGCCCCCGTCGAACGTCCCGGGGGTCAGCTCGACGCGGTCGCGAACGAAGAGCGGGATCTCGTGCACGCCGACGAGCCGGCCGCCTTGATCGGCGGAGGTTGCGAGCGGCGGGACTCCCGTGGTCGAGAGGAGAAGCAGGCTGCAGAAGAGGCAATATCCCATGGCACGCGGTCCTGCTGGCGTGGTCCCGGGCGGCCGGCGCGAGGTTCCGCGCCGGCGGCCCGGGCAAGCAAGGCTTACGGCTGGGTGAAGGGCACGATCTCGTCGCCCATCGTGCGGCCACCGGCCTGCTGCACGTCGGCCTGGTAAGAGGTCGCTTCCGGCGCGTTGCGCTTCACGATGTGGTTCTCTTCCGCGTTGAGCGTCGGCTCGGCGACGGCAACGCTGGCGAGGCCGAGGGTGCAGAGGGCGATGGCGATCAGGTTGCGTTTCATTCGGTCAGTCCTTTCAGGTGGAGGTTGGGGTTACGGCTGGGTGAACGACGTGACTTCGTCTGCCATCGTGCGGCCACCGGCCTGTTGCACGTCGGCCTGGTAGGAAGTCGCTTCCGGCGCGTTCTTGACGATCGCGTTCCCTTCGATGTTGAGCGTGGGCTCGGCGACGGCAGCGGTGGCGAGGCCGAGGGTGCAGATGGCGATGGCGATCAGGTTGCGTTTCATTTGGTCGGTCCTTTCAATAAGAGTTGAGTGGGTAGGTTCGTTGCACCAGCGACGCCAGTATCGGGAAACGCGCCGCGCCCAGAAATCGGGCCGTCTCCTTAGTACCCACGGGTGAGTTCGGGGCGCACGGCGCTCCGCTCCCTATGGCGCGCCGCGATGTCCGATGGCGCCGCGCTGCGCAGGAGGAACTAGGCCATGTGGCCGGTGGCGTGCGAATCTGACGCGCTGCGCGGACTCGTGCCGATTCGGCGACGCCAATTTGTGCCGCTGCCGTCGGGCCGCCGCCGGCGGCGCGCCAGCGCACAGGCGGCGGGACCGTCTACTATTGCCTGTGCAAGCGGCTCCTAATCAACGGCTTGTAAGCCGGTGCGGCAGGTGCCTCGCGACCGCGCGTGAGGCGCTTCGCGCTGCCCGAGCGCCTTCGGTATCGTTCTTGCTACACATCCGGCGTCCGCGGTCGGGGCGGGGTTGCGGCACCGTGAAATTCCCGGTGCGATGCCCGCCCCCCCGCGCGACACCCGTTATCCGTGCCGCGCGCAGGCCGCGCGGAGTGAACCGAATCGGCCCTCGAGAATGGCGAATTCATCCCTGGTCTCGTCTCTCGGTCTTCGCCGTGCGAAGCTCGATCCGAACGCCGACGGCGGCGCGATGACCGACGACGACTACATCTCCTGGGGCAAGACGTCGAACAGCGGCGAGCTCGCCGCGGGCGAGACGAACCCGCTCTTCCGCCTCCTCGAGGAGGAGGAGGGGCTCGACTCGCTGGTCGACGTGCCGTTCGGTCTCAAGCATCTCAAGGACCTGCACGTCGTGATGCGCCACTCGGTCGCGGTCGCCGGCGAGCGGCGCGAGGACCTGACCCGCCACCCGCTCTTCCACCCGGCGTTCGCCGCGTTCACGCTCGGCTTCGCGATCGGGCTCGCCCAGGCGCACCGCTCGAAGCACATGGGCTTCCGCGCGAACCCGGCACGGCTCTCGAAGCGCCAGCTCGAGCTGTGCGACCAGTGGGGTGCGGAGGTCGCGACCTACTACCTCGCGGCCGTCGACTCCGACGGCATCTTCGGCAAGGACTCCGACGTCGACCTATACGGCATCTCGGACCGCTGGCGGCTCCTCTCGGACGAACGCCGGCTGGACGGGTTCGAGCGCCTGAAGGAGGGCGTGGAGTCCGGAAAGCGTGCGGCGCACCAGTGGTTCGAGGACGACACCTGCGACGTGCCGCCGTACTTCCTCGATGCGCTCGCGAACTTCGTCGACGCGCATCCCAACCGCGGCTTCGAGTGAGACCGGTCGCCTCCCGGTAACGGGAGGCGGGCGGCGCTACGACAGCCCGTACCCCCGCTCGTAGAGCACCCAGCGCCCGTCGCCGCTGCGGCGATAGTGCCGCTCGTCGCGGAGCGCGACGAGGTGGATGCGCCAGTCGCGCGCCGGCTCGCGCGCGGCGAGCTGCTCGGCGTCGCGCACCGTCCACACGTCCTCGAGCGCGAAGCATTCGGCTTCGTAGACCGGTACGCCGTCGCGCGTGAGCGCGGCGTAGCCGACGCCCACCGCGAGTTGCGCCTCTGGCGGGAGGAGGTCGTCGGAGCGCTGGCCGAGGAGGGTGCTCGCCGTGGCGCGCAGTGTGTCGTGGAGGAGTGACATAAGGTGATTGATCGTGTCGTCGGGGGCTGGCGGAACCTTACGCGTGCGTCATGACGGGCGCATGAAACCCGCCCGCGTCGGCACCTTTGGGGTAGAGTCCGCCCGGCCCCGATGAGTTCCCGACTGCTGCTCGATCGCAACGCCGGCGTGCTTCGCCACGCGGCCTTCGGCTGTTTCGATCCCGGGGCGCGCGTGTGGCGGCCCGGCCCCGCGTCCGGCACGCCGGTCGCGCTGCGCGAGGCGGTGCGCTGGTTACAGCGCGAAAGCGGCCGGCCCTGCCGGCCTCCGATCGGCGTGATCGGCGCGCGCGAGGCGACCGAGGCGCAGCTCGCCCATGCGCTCGCGCTCGGCCGCGGCCTTGCCGAGATGGGGCTTGCCCTTCTCTGCGGCGGTCTCGTCGGCGTGATGACCGCGGCGTCCAAAGGCGCCGCCGAGGCCGGCGGTACCGTCGTCGGCCTGCTGCCCGACGGCGACTGGCGCACGGCGAACCCGTGGGTGACGATTCCGATCGCGACCGGCATCGGCGTCGCGCGAAACGCACTGATCGCGCGCGCGGCGCTCGCGCTCGTCGCCGTCGGCGGCGGCTACGGCACGATCTCGGAGATGGCGTTCGGGCTGCAGTTCGGCAAGCCGGTGCTCGCCGTCGGCGGGGCCGCGCCCCTCGCGGGCGTCGAGCCGATGGCGACCGCGGACGAGGCGCTCGAGCGCATCGCGCGCGTCGTCCTCGAGCTGCCGGCGAAGGAGGCGTGAGCCGCGTGCCGCCGCCGGCGTGGCTCACGCAGGCGCTCGCGGTCGACTACAGCGAGTTTGTCCCGCTCCGCGCGGCGGCGCGCCGCTTCGGCTGGGTGCGGCCCGAATTCGCCGCGGTGCTTGCGCGCTTTCCCGAGGTGTTCAGGTGCGAGTCGCAGCGCGTGTCGCTCGTCGATTCGCTCGCGACGCCGGCGGCACGGACCGAGGCGCTCGCGCGAGTCGCCTCGTGGCTTCGCGACGAGGGGTTCGTGACCGGCTGGCGCGATGAGCCTTACGAGATCTACGCCGAGGCGAGCGGCGAGCCGCTGGCGCGGATCGAGCGCGCGGCGGTGAAGCGGTTCGGGATACGCGGCCGGGCAGCGCACCTGAACGGCATCGTCGAGACCGACGCCGGCCCTGCGATGTGGGTCGCCCGCCGCAGCGCCACCAAGCCGACCGACCCGGGCAAGCTCGACAACCTCGTCGGCGGCGGTGTCGCCGCCGGCCTCGACGCCTGGCAGACGCTGATGAAGGAGTGCCGCGAGGAGGCCGGGCTGCCGTTCGAACTCGCGCGGCGCGCCCGGCCGCGCGATGCGCTCGCGTTCGACTACGTGGTCGCAGACGGGCTCGACGCCAACGAGGTCGAGGCGTTCGACCTCGTGCTCGGGGCCGATTTCGAGCCCCGGAACGAGGACGGGGAAGTGGCCGGCTTCGAGCGCCTGCCGTTTGACGCCGTGCGCGAGCGGCTCGAGATCCCGCATCTCTTCACCGTCGATGCTGCGCTCGTCGCCTGGAGCTGCCTCCGGCGCTGGGAAGGGAGACCGCTATAGGCGATCGTCACCTCACCAGGGACACGCCTGTCGATTGTCAAAGATTGTCAAACCCCGGGCGGCCCGGAAACGGTCCGCGCCCGGGTACCAAGTTGTACCGCGCGGGGCACTTGCCGGTGGCATATACTTTGCGGCATTTTGAACTCCCGGATTCACGTGCCGATTCCGAAACTTAGCTTCCTCCCGCCGGCGTTCCCTCGGGGCCGGTCCGGTCACCCCGAGCGGAAGGCCCGCGGATGAGCGTCCAGGTCGGGACCTGGACCGCGGTCGCGAGACCGCTCCGCTACGCGGCGATCGCCATCCTGGCGATCCTCCTCTTCGGCGGCTGGGGTTACCTCTACGTCAAGGCGCGGGCGGTCGATCTCACGGCGGCGACCGACGTGCTCGCGAGCCTGCGCGAGCTGCGGGAAGTCGACGGCCGTTGGAACGATTGGCTGATCGGGACGCGGCTCGCGGTCGGCGCGGAGGCGGGCGCCGCCCCGCGCTCGTCGGTCGACCCGACGAAGCTCGCGCGGCTCCACGCCCTGCTCGCGCTGAAGGTCCACGACCTCGACAATCCCCTGCCGCCGACGATGCTCATCGGGCTGAAGGACGCGTTCGGCGCGAAGACGACGGCGGTCGAGGCCTTTGCGGCAGCGAGCACGGCCTATGCGCAGTCGCTCGCCGAGCTGAGGCGCGTGCATGATGCGTTCGGCGTATACGCGCGCGAGCGCTCGTCGGGGGTCGCCTCGGGCGTGGCCCGCGACGCCGAGCGGGTCCAAGAGGCGCTGCTCGCCTACGTGGGGCAGCCCTCCGCGGCGACCGCGAAGAGCGCGGAGGGCGCGATCGCCGACCTTGCCGCGGCGGACGTGCCGGACCTCGCCCGCGCGGAGGTCGAGCGCTTCGTCGCCGCAGCGCGCAAGGTCCTCGCCGACCGGGCGGCCGAGGACGCGCGCTTCCGAGAGGCCTACTTCACCTCGACCGGCCCGCGACTGGACACCGCGCTCCGCGCCTTCGAGGGCGGCTTCGGCGACTCGCTCGCCGACGCCGAGCGCTACCGCATGTATCTCCTCGTGTACTCGGGCCTGCTCCTCCTGCTCGCGGCGTGGCTCGCCTGGCGGCTCACCGCGAACTATCGCGTCATCAGCGGCCTCAACCGCAAGCTGCGCGAAGCGAACGAGTTCCTCGAGCATCGCGTCGAGGAGCGCACGCGCGACCTGAAGAACGCGATGGCGCAGCTCAAGGAGCAGGAGACGCTGCTGATCCAGAGCGAGAAGATGTCCTCGCTCGGGCAGATGGTCGCCGGCGTCGCGCACGAGGTGAACACGCCGCTCGCGTACGTGAAGGCGAGCCTGGAGACGGTGAAAGGCAGCATGCCGAAGGTGGCGCAGGCGCTCGCGGCGTCCGAGAAGCTGATCGGGATGCTGCACTCGGACAAGGTGAGCGAGGCCGAGCTGTCGGCGCAGTTCGCCACCGCGTCGCAGGCGCTCGCCGGCGCGCACTCCGGCGGCACCTTCCCCGACATCGACTCGCTGGTGAAGGACGGGCTGTACGGGATCGGCCAGATCGCGGAGCTCGTCACCAACCTCAAGAACTTCGCGCGCCTCGACCGCAGCAAGATCGCCGAGTTCGACCTGAACGAGGGCATCGCCTCGGCGCTGACGATCGCGAAGAACCAGCTGAAGAAGCGCACGGTCCGGCAGGTGCTCGGCCAGATCCCGAAGGTGCCGTGTGCGCCCTCGCAGATGAACCAGGTGTTCCTGAATCTCCTGACCAATGCCGCACAGGCGACGCCCGAGGAGGGCGGCGTGATCACGGTCCGGACCTTCCAGCCGGATCCGGGGCGGGTCGCGATCGAGATCGCCGACAACGGCCACGGCATTCCCGAGGACGTGCTGCCCAAGATCTTCGACCCCTTCTTCACCACCAAGGAGGTCGGCAAGGGGACCGGGCTCGGGCTCTCGATCACCTACAAGATCGTGGAGAGCCACGGCGGGCGGATCGACGTCGCCTCGAAAGTCGGCACCGGCACGAAGTTCACCGTCACGCTGCCGGTGAAGCCGGTGGTGGTCGCGGAAGCCGCCTGACGATGATCTACGAGCGCCCGCAGCAGGTCGGCAAGTACCTGATCACCGGCGAGCTCG
>Ga0335082_10002944_pt1 | contig 18422 bp, 14 predicted proteins | sample Lox_Sample_41_FD_206718 | JGI IMG/M metagenome (GOLD analysis project Ga0335082, IMG submission 206718) | Soil microbial communities from Loxahatchee National Wildlife Refuge, Florida, United States - Lox_Sample_4.1 | ecosystem: Environmental > Terrestrial > Soil > Wetlands | place: USA... | reverse complement strand
GAAGGAGCAGTTCTACATTCTTTCACATCCCGAATGGAGGGAAGTGATCAAACTCCGAACGGACAAGCTGCTTTCCATGGAGAACCCGCAGAATCCCATGGCATTGGTGATAAAGCTTCTCAATATGGCCAAGTGAAGTTACTCGACCCGGCAACAACGATTCAGGACTATGGTGTGCCGATGGCTCTGCACATGGCGAACTCTCCGGTTTCGGCGTATCCCAGCGTTCACGTAGCCGCGGCAACGAAGAATTTCCTGGTGCTGGAGAACCACTCGGTGGACGCGCCGACGTGGGGCGACATCGTTGAAGGTGTGGAGAAGCCGATTATCAACAAAGGCTTCATTGTTGTGCCGGAGGGTCTGGGGCTTGGTTTCAAGCTCAACGAGGAAGCGATCAAGAAAATGCTGCGCGAGCCGGGGCACTTCGAGCCGGCACCGCAGTGGGACATCAGAGAACGAGTCAACGACCGATTGTGGAGCCGCTCGTGGAACGGCGACTCCATTTGGATGAGCGTGTAAACGGAGTAGACCGACATGACGAAGAGTGCTGCTTGTATTGTTGCGATCGCGATTGGGACCTGCGCGGCGCAGGCAGGGAGTCTGCGGGTGGGAGCGGCGCGCGTGGATATTACCCCGGCCGCCAATCCGACGAACCCTCCGACGGGCAAATATGAACACGAACATCTATGTGTGCGCGCCATCGTGCTCGACAACGGGGAGACGCGCGCGGCGCTGATCGGGGGCGACGCGGGTGGATTCGCGGACAACATCTGGGGGCCGGCGTCGAAGCAGATCGCTGCCGAATTGAAGTGTCCGGTGGAAAACATAGTGATGTCGGCGACGCATTCGCACAGCGCCGGGTTCGGACCGCCGCCGCGACCGGGACAAGGCGGTCAGCCGGCGGCTCCGGCGGCAAACCAGCCTGCGCCGCCCGTTGTCGGGCAGATTGTTGACGCCGTCCGGCAGGCGAGGGCCAAGCTGCAGCCGGCGAAGTTTGGATTCGGGACGGGGTTCTCGTATCTGAACGTCAACCGCGACAACATCGATTCGCAGACACACAAGTGGACGCAGGCGCCGAACCTGGAGGCTCCTTCGGACAAAACCGTCGCGGTGCTGAAATTCGAATCGATGGTGGGCGAGCCGATTGCGGTGTATGTGAACTACGCGATGCACCCGGTGAACGGATATCTTTCCGGCTTCACCAGCGGTGATTTTCCGGGTGCGGCATCGCGTTATATCGAACAGGCCTATGGCGACAAGTTGGTGGCGGTCTGGACGCAGGGCGCGTCGGGCGATCAGAATCCGCTGTATCTGCGGCCGTCGACGAATGCCATGGCGTCGAGGGGCAGTCTACCGATCACCGGGAACGTGCTAGTGCGAGAACCGGTGGAGGCACGCATTCGGGATGGCTCGATGGAGCCCGGACCCCTTGATCCCAAGGTGCGCGATCAACTCGAGCGGTGGATGGAGGCCGAGGGAATGCTGCTGGGTGAGGAAGTCATCCGCGTGATGACGAATACGACGCGAATGGATGCGAGCCCGCGCATTCAGGCAGCACAGAATGCAGTCTCCTGTCCGGGACGAAAGCGGACCAACACGGGCCGCGAAGGGGAACCCGGCGCGTACGAAGACGCGGGTCCGGTGAGCATCCGGCTGGGTGTGCTGAGGATCGGTAACACGGCGCTGACGAGCGTTAATGCCGAGATCTACTCGGAGATCGGGATGCGGATGAAGAAAGAGTCGCCGGTGGCGAACACCGTGATGGTGACACTCGCGAATGGCCGGGCCGATTCGGGGTACATCCCGAATGACGCTTCGTTCGGAGCGTATACGTTCCAGGTTCTCGGGTCGCGGCTGAAGCCAGGCTGTGCAGAGACAGCGATCGTCAACGGCTTGGTGGACATGATTCAGGCGCAGAGCAGGTAGCGAGGAAGCGCATGCGAACGACGGTGATTGGAATGACGCTGTGGGCCTGCCTCGGATTCGCGCAACCTGCTGGCCAGCAAGCCCTGCCGCGAAGCCCGGAGATCCTGCCGGACAGAAGGGTGACGCTGCGGCTGGCGGCTCCGAACGCCACCGCGGTGAAGGCCGTCAACACGTCGGGCGGCTATCTGGATTGGCCGCAGGGGAACAGCGTCGAAATGACCAAGGACGACCAGGGCGTGTGGTCGGCAACGATCGGACCGCTGAAGCCCGAGTATTACATTTACGTTTTCAACGTCGATGGCGTTACGGCGCTCGATCCTCGCAATGTTTTCGTGGCACGCGATGGCATGCGCTACGGCAGCGCCCTGCGCCTTCGCGGCGATGCTACGGCCAATTACGACGTGAATGACGTTCCGCACGGCACGGTCTCGCTGGTGTGGTGTCCGGCGCCCTCGCTGAACCTGACGCGGCGCATGTACGTGTATACGCCGCCGGGTTATGAGACTGGAAGCGCGCGGTACCCGGTTCTATACCTCTTGCACGGGGGCGGCGGCGATGAAGACGCGTGGACGAACCTCGGACGCGCGCCTGAGATTCTCGACAACCTCATCGCGCAGGGCAAGGCTCAACCGATGATTGTCGTGATGACGAACGGGAACGCCCGGCAACGCGCATCGCAGGATTTCATTGCGCCACCGCCCGGGCAGCCCGGTCCGGGGCAGGCGGCAAACCCGGCGGCGGGGATCAGCTCCATCATCCTGAAATTTCCGCAGAGCCTGGTTGCGGACGTGATTCCGTTCGTGGACAAGGTATACCGGACGAAGGCCGACCGGGAGAACCGGGCTGTCGCTGGTCTGTCGATGGGCGGGGCGCAGGCCTTGTACGCTGCTTTCAACAACCTGGATAAGTTCGCGTGGGTGGCCGGCTTCAGCGGCGGCTACCCGCTGTTGCCTGGCATTGCCGTTCCGATCGATCCGCCGGCCGATGCCGCGAAATTGCGGGGACCGGATATCACCCGGTCGATCGATCGTGACAAGTTCGCGCAACTTCTGCCCCAGTTGAACGCCGATGCAAATTCGAAACTCCGGTTATTCTATTTGGCGATTGGAACCGAAGACGGGTTGATTACGACGCACGGCGTCGTCAAGCAGATGCTGGCGTCGAAAGGGGTGAACGCGATGATCCGGGAGTTGCCCGGGTATGCGCACGAGTGGAGTTTTTGGCGCGTGAGCCTGGCGGATCTGGCATCGAAGCTGTTCCAGCCGGCGTCAAAATAGAGCCATGACACGACGAGAGTGGGGAATTGCGGCGGCCGGGCTTGCGGCACCGCGAGTGGGAGCGGAGCCGTTGTATTTCGATCTGCACATCGATACGCCAATCCGGATGGTGGCGGAAGGTCTCAACTTGGCCGAAAGCCACGACTACACGTGCGTCGACATTCCCAAGATGCGAAAAGGCGGCCTCAGCGCCGCCTACTTTGCGGTATTTGCGCCTGCGCGCACCATGACAACGGTGGAATCGGTGAAGCAAGGGCTGAAGATCATCGACGTCATCGTCGAAGAGGTAAAGCGGCACCCGGCCGATCTGTTTCTTGCGACGACATCGAACGACGTGCTGCGGGCGCAGAAGGAGAAGAAGATCGCGATCCTGCTCGGCGTCGAGGGCGGCCACATGATCGACTCGAGCCTCGAGATCTTGCGCCAGTTGTACCGGCTGGGCGCGCGATATCTGGGTCTGACGCACAGCGGCAACACGCCGTGGGTGGGCGCGGCCGAGTATTCCGACGGCCCGAAGGGTCTCATGGACTTCGGCAAAGAAGTTGTCCGCGAGATGAACCGGCTAGGAATGATGGTGGACATGGCGCACGCGTCCGAACAGGCGTTCTATGACGTGATTGAGAGTTCAAAGGCTCCGATTCTGAACACCCATGCGGCTTGCCGCAAGATTGCGGACCACCCGCGGAATCTCACCGACGACATGCTCAAAGCGCTAGCCAAGAACGGCGGCGTTCTAGGGGTGGCCTACTATGCGGGCATGTTGGATGACGCCTATCGGGCGCGCTTTCCCGAACTGGCCGAGATCAGCCGGAAGCGCGCGGAGGTCAGCAAACAGCTCAAGGACGACAAGAAGCGATTGTCCGAGGAGCTTTGGAAGCTCAACCTCGCGGAGGTGAAGACCATTGGCCAGCCGCCGTTGAGCCGACTGGTGGATCACATCGAGCACGCGGCGGCGGTCGCCGGGATTGACCATGTCGGGTTGGGCTCGGATTTCGACAGCATCGGGCTCAAGGTGCCCGAAGGGCTGGAAGACATCGGGAAGACGCCGGCCCTCGTGGCCGCGCTAACGACACGTGGATTCACCCAGGAGCAGGTTTACAAAGTGCTGGGAGGCAACGCACTGCGGGTAATGCAGAGGGCGGAAGCACTGCGGGCTTAGTACAATACTGGCGCCCTTGCTACGATCACAGCATGGCCGCATCCACAACACGAGACATACGAAGTCTTCGGAGCGTCGAGTCGCTCAAGCAGTCAATTCAGGAAAACCTGCGCTACCTCATTGCGCGGCCGAGCGAGTTTATCTCCCGCAATGACTGGTACCTCGCACTCGCGCATGCCGTGCGCGACCGCATCGTGGCTAGTTGGATTGATGCCGGCAAGGCCGTGGTCGATCCGGGGAACCGACTTGTGTGCTATTTGTCGGCGGAGTTCCTCGTCGGCCCCCACCTGCCAAACAATCTGCTGAACCTCGGGTTGATGGAGGAGGCGCGAACTGCGCTTACTGAACTCGGCCAGGATTTTGACTGGATCGTTTCGCAGGAAGAAGAGCCGGGATTGGGTAACGGAGGCTTGGGCCGCCTGGCTGCCTGCTATATGGACTCGCTGGCGACGCTCGGCGTGTTGGCCGTGGGGCACGGCATCCGGTACGAGTTTGGAATCTTCGATCAGACGATTGTCGACGGCTGGCAGGTGGAGATCACCGACCAGTGGCTGCGTTTCGGAAATCCGTGGGAAATCCCGCGGCCTGAGCTGGCGCGCGAGGTCGGTTTTGGCGGGAAGACAGAGTGGTACACCGACGCTAGCGGAAAATCGCGCAAGCGCTGGTTGCCGGCAAAGGTCGTGAAGGGCATTCCGCACGATACGCCGATTCTGGGCTACCGGGGCAAACTGGCAGACCCGTTGCGGCTTTGGAAAGCGGAGGCTGTGGAATCGTTCGATTTTCAGAGTTTCAATCTCGGCGACTACTACAGGGCGGTGGAGGCGAAGGTCCAGAGCGAGACGATCACCAAGGTTCTTTATCCGAATGACGAAATGCTTTCGGGTAAGATTCTGCGATTGGAGCAGCAGTACTTCTTCGTGTCGTGCGCGCTGCAGGACATGATGGTGGTTACTTTGCTGCGGGGGCAGAAGCCGGAAGAGTTCCACCTTACATGGGCTTGCCAGCTAAACGACACGCACCCGGCGGTGGCGGTTGCGGAGCTGATGAGGCTTCTGATCGACGAACACGGGGTGGCATGGGATGCGGCGTGGGAGTGTACCCGCCGCACGTTCAACTATACGAACCACACGCTGTTGCCGGAAGCGCTGGAGCGCTGGCCGGTGGACCTGTTCGGCGGGCTGCTGCCGCGGCACCTTGAGATCATTTACGAGATCAATCAACGGTTCCTCGATGAGGTGCGCAGGCGCTGGCCGGAAGACGACGCTCGCGCGGCGCGGATGTCGATTATCGAGGAAGGTCCGGTGCGCATGGTGCGAATGGCGAACCTCGCGACGGTTGGATCTTCGCGGGTGAATGGCGTTGCCGCGATGCATTCGGATCTGGTGAAGAATTCGCTGCTGCGCGACTTCAGCGAGATGGAGCCGCAAAAATTCATCAATGTCACGAACGGGGTGACGCCGCGGCGGTGGGTGGCGCTGGCCAATCCGTCGCTTGCCTCGCTCATTACAGAGAAGATTGGGGACGAGTGGCTGAGCCATACCGACACGAGGCTCCGCGCCCTGGAGGAATTCGCCGGCGACGCGGCGTTCCAACAGCGCTGGCGAGAGATCAAGCTGGAGAATAAGCGGCGGTTGAAGCCGCTGCTTCGCGACTTTGCCGGGGTGGTGGTGGACGAGCACGCGATGTTCGATGTGCAGGTGAAGCGCATCCATGAATACAAGCGTCAGCACCTGAGCATCCTGCGCATTCTGGCCCTGTATCTGCGGCTGAAGCGCGATCCTGGGATGGAGATCTCGCCACGGGTGTGCCTGTTCGGGGGAAAGGCGGCACCCGGGTACTTCATGGCGAAGCGAATCATCCGGCTGATTCACGGCGCGGCGGAGGTGATCAACAACGATCCGGTTATCGGCGGGCGGATCAAAGTGGTCTTTCTGCCGGACTACAATGTGAAGCACTCGATGCCGGTGTATCCGGCGGCGGATTTGAGCGAGCAGATCTCGACGGCCGGGAAAGAGGCTTCGGGGACGGGCAACATGAAATTCGCCCTCAACGGGGCGCTCACCATCGGTACCCTGGACGGCGCCAATGTGGAGATCCGGTCACTGGTGGGCGAGGAGAACTTTTTCCTGTTCGGGATGAACGTCGGGGAGGTGGAGGATCTGCGGCGGCGAGGATACCAGCCCCGGCGGGTGTGCGAAGCAGATCCAGTTCTGCGCGAGGTTTTGGACCGCCTGGCCGCGGGCGAGTTCTCCCGTGGGGACCGTACACTCTTTCAGCCGATCATCGAGAACTTGCTGCACGATGACCCGTATTTCCTGCTGGCCGACTTTGCCTCGTATGACGAGTGCCAGAGCCGGGTGGCGGCAGCGTGGCGTGACGTGGAGGCATGGACCAGGATGTCGATCCTCAATACGGCTCGGACGGGGTTCTTTTCCTCGGACCGGTCGATTCGCGACTATTGCCGGGACGTGTGGGACGTGCCGATGAAGGGGTAGGAGCCGTTCATGCTTTGTCAGTCGCCTTTCGCGTGAGGGCTTCTCCGAACCAGTTCCAGAAGCGGAACCCATTGACGGCGCGGATGCGGGGAGCATCCGGCAGGCGGTGGCTGTGGGGCGTGCGACAGATGAGCCAGTGCTCGTCAGCGGCACGGGCGCCGAGCCATGGATGGACTTTCAGGATGGAGCGCACCGAGGAGGCGTCTGGTTGTTCGGCCCATTTCGCTTCGGCAAGGCGGAGCCGGCCATTGTGGTCGAAGAGGAAATCGACCTCGTTGCCGTGCACGTCGCGAAGAAAGAAAATGCGGCCGGCAGAACCGGAAGCGCTTTTCTGCCGGAGAATTTGGTTCAGAACGAAGCACTCCCAAACCGAGCCCAAGTAGGTTGAGCGTACCAGCGCCTCCGGACTGTCGAAGCCAAGGAGGAAACTGAGCAGGCCCGTGTCGCGGAAATAGAGCTTCGGCGACTTGATGAGCCGTTTGCCGAGATTGGCGAAGTAGGGTTCGAGCAGGACAACCTGGTTGGAGGCTTCGAGAACCGAGAGCCATTCGCGGGCTGTGGAAATGGAGATACCGACGTCGCGGCTTAGCTCGGTGAAGTTCAGCAGCTGGGCATTGCGCGCGGCGCAGGCCCGGATGAAGCGTTCGAAGTCGCGCAAGCTGCCCACTCGCAACTGGGAGCGAAGGTCGCGCTCGAGGTAGGTGGCAACATAGCTGGCGTAGAAGTCCTGCGTACGAAGTTGGGGATTGCGATACAACTCCGGGAATCCACCGCGCCACAGGAACAGGTGTAGATCCGTGTCCGCGGTTGATGGGTAGTCGAGGATTTCATGGCTCGAAAGAGTGTCGAGTTCGAGGATCGCCGCACGGCCAGCAAGGCTCTCGGACAACTCCTTCATCAAGCCAAACTTTTGGGAGCCGGTAAGGTAAAAGCGTCCCATCCGGTGACGGTCTGAATCGATCCGGTTTTTGAGGTAGCGGAAGAGTTGGGGCGCGTGCTGGATTTCATCGAGGATGATGGGTTCAGAGGCGTTGGCGAAGAACTGGTCAGGAGACTGACTGGCCGCGTCAGCTACCGAAGGTAGGTCGAAGGAGATAAATGGCGCTTCCGGCAGGAGTTCGCGAAGCAGCGACGATTTACCAGTCTGGCGGGCTCCGGTCAGGACGAGGGCCGGAAATTGGGTAGCCAGAGAACGGATTTCACTACTTAAGTCTCTTGGTATGAACATGTTGGATAATTGTCGGTTACATCGAGGATTATCCTTGTTTTGACCGCAGAATGTCAAATACACCGGGCATGGGCAGGATGACAGGAAGACTTGCTAGCATAATGGGTTGTCAGGCCTCGGGCTCCGTGCAATCGGAGGCTGCGAACCCCGCCAGGTCCGGAAGGAAGCAACGGTAGTAGCTCACCCGGTGTGCCGCGGATCACCCGGGGTCTGGCAATGATCCCGCCCTTTTACTCATGTACCAAGTCATTGCTCGCAAATACCGGCCTCAGATGTTCGCGGAGCTGATCGGGCAGGAGCATGTGCGGACGACGCTCGAAAACGCGATCGCACAGCGGCGGATTGCGCATGGCTACATCTTTGCCGGGCAGCGGGGAACCGGCAAGACGACCGTTGCGCGGATTCTGGCACGGTGCTTGAACTGCGTGAGCGGCCCGACAGCGGCGCCGTGCGGGGAGTGTTCGTCGTGCCTTGAGATTGCGCAGGGCAACGCTCCGGACGTCATCGAGATCGACGCGGCGTCGAATCGCGGCATCAACGAGATGCGGGAATTGAGGGAAAACGTCCGGTACCATCCGGCGCGGGACCGATACAAAGTCTTTATCATCGACGAGGCGCACCAGATCACCAGCGAGGCGTTCAACGCACTGCTGAAAACGCTCGAAGAACCGCCGGAGTGGGCGGTGTTTGTCCTTTGCACGACCGAGTCGCACAAGATCCCGACGACGATTGCTTCGCGGTGCCAGCAGTTCAGCTTCCGGTCGGTCGAGTTTGCGCAACTGGTCGAGCGGATGGAGTGGATTTGCGGGCAGGAAGGAATCGAGGCCGATCCGGAGGCCCTGGCGGTGCTGGCGCAGGCGGGTGAAGGCAGCGTGCGGGATTCGCTGTCGGCGCTGGACCAAGCCATTGCCTGCTACGGCGAACATCTGAAGGGCGACGATGTACGGGCGCTGCTCGGGATGTTTTCGCTCCAGTCGTTAGGGGCCGTGACGGAGGCGCTCGCCGCATCGGACCCTGCACGAATGCTCGAGATTGTGGCGGAACTGGAGCGAAACGGACGGAATCTGCAGCATTTCTGTCGAGAATTATCGCGCTATTTCCGCAACCTGATGGTGGCGAAGATTACGGGGAAGACGTCGCGGTTGATTGCCGCTTCTCCGGCCGAGCAGGAATCGATGCGGGCGGCCGCGGAGCAATTTTCGGAAGAAGACCTGACCCGGTATTTGCAGTTATCGATCGAGCTGTTCAGTCAATTGCAGTATTCGTTGCAGCCGCGCCTGCATTTGGAGTTGGGCCTGGTGCGGCTAGTGCACGCGGGCCGGATCCGGCCGATTGAGGAACTGCTGAAGGACCTGAAGAGCGGAGCTGCGACTGCTCCGGCGGCAGCACCGGCGGTGGCGCGGGCTCCCCAGACAACGCCTCCACCCAGGAGCGGTCCCAGCCCTTTTGAGCTGGACCGGACGCGAAAGGCGGCAGCACCGCCGCCCGCCGCGACCGGTAGCTTGAAAGAGAAACTCCTCGCGGCGTTGGCGCAAGCGGGGGCAAAGTTCAGCGTTGACGCGGTCGAGCACAGCGAAGTCGTCGAAACACCGGGGCAAGTGGAGTTCATCGCCGCCCGGGAATTTGGTATTGCGCTGCGCGACGTGAATGTGGCAAAGGCACTGCAGACGATTCTGGGCCGGCCGGTGAAGGTAAAGATCACGACGGGAGAAGGAGCAGCCCCCGCGGCGAAGTCCGAAACGGAGCCGAACAACGACGAGGCCCGGGAGCGCGCGCTGGCCAACCCGGATGTGCAAAGATTCCAGAAAGCCTTTCCGGACGCCCAAGTTAGCGGCGTTCGCGATCTGAAGGAGTAACGAACCATGAAATTACCCGGCGGCGGCAACATGCAGGCCATGATGAAGCAGGCGCAGCAGATGCAACAGCGGCTGCAGGAAGAGATTGCGGCGATCCGTGTCGAAGCGAGCGCCGGCGGCGGGATGGTCACGGTTGGCATGACCGGGCAGAAGCAGGTAACGCAGGTCAAGATCGATCCGGAAGGCGCTTCGGACATCGAGATGCTGCAGGACATGGTGATGGCCGCGTTCAATGAAGCCGCGCGCAAGGTTGACGAGGAGTCGCAGAAAAAGATGAGCGGCATGCTGGGCGGGCTGGGGCTGCCTCCGGGGATGTTCTGAGCCGCCAATGCCCGATTTTGCCGAACCTCTCGCGCGCCTGATTCAGGAAGTAAAGCGGCTGCCCGGTATAGGGCAGAAGTCGGCGCAGCGCATAGCCTTTCACATTCTGCGGGCGGAACGATCGGACGTGGAACGGCTGGCGCAAGCGCTGGTGGAAGTCAAGGACAAGCTGGGGCTGTGCACCGTGTGCAACAACATCTCGGACACGGAGATCTGTCTCTATTGCCGTGATCCGCACCGCGACCGGCGGCGAATCTGCGTGGTCGAGGAGCCGCACAATATCCTGCCGATCGAGACAACGCGGACATTCGATGGCCTGTACCACGTGGTGCACGGAAGCTTGAGCCCGTTGAAGGGAATCGGGCCGGAGCAGTTGAAGATCAAGAACCTGCTCGACCGGCTGGGGGCCGGCGAGGTGGAAGAGATCATTCTGGCCACGAACCCGACGGTGGAGGGCGAGGCGACGGCCGTTTACCTGGCGCGGCTATTGAAGCCGTTGGGACTGCGGGTGACGCGCATTGCCATGGGCATCCCAGTAGGCAGCGACCTCGAGTTCGCCGACGAGGTGACGATGTCGAAGTCGCTCGAAAATCGTAGGGAAATGTAGACAGCCGGTCTATACTGGGCGGAGGCCATCTGGGAGGGCTTCTCCATGTTCCGGTACGCGTACCTGCTGCTACTGGGCTCTCTTCTTTGCGCGCAGCCGCGCAGAATCCTATTCAACCGGATTGGGCCGTATGATACAGGCCTATACGTTGCCAACGCAGACGGAAGCGGAGAGCGGGCACTGTTGTCGTCGAAGAACCTCGACTATGACCCGGCGTGGTCTCCGGACGGGAAGTGGATTGCTTTCACGTCAGAGCGGGACGGATCGGCGGACCTGTATCGGGTGAAGGTGGATGGGAGGGGGCTCGAACGGTTGACAGAGAGTCCGGCGTACGACGACCAGGCCGCGTGGTCGCCAGATTCGCGCGGGATTGTGTTTGTGACGACGCGGGCTGGTGGGACGGCGGATCTTTGGATTCTGGATGTGGCCACGCACAGAGCCCACGCGCTGACTTCGGGTGCGGGAGGAGATTTCCGGCCGTCCTGGTCGCCGGATGGGACGTGGATTGCGTTTTCCTCGGACCGGACGAGTTCGCTCCCCATGCGGAAGGGCGCCTGGGAACACATGCACATTGTCGACATCTACCTGATTCATCCCGACGGGACGGGGCTAAAACGGTTGACGCAACAGGACGGCTTTTGCGGGAGCCCGAAGTGGTCGGCGGACAGCCGTCGGGTGGTCTCGTATTGCATGTCGGGCGAGGACACGTGGACTTTTCGGAACCGGGCGGTTGCGGACGGGGAGACGAGGCTCGTGTCGATTGATGAAGAAACCGGGTCGATGACGGACGTGGCCGCGGGAACGGGCGTGAAGCTGACGCCAACGTGGATGCGGTCGGGTGAGGTGGCCTATGTGCGAAAGGACAAGAGGGCGCCGGGGGTTTTCTACGGCGAAGGCAAACCGGGGCCATCGGGAGCGGTTCGATCGCCGTCGTGGTCGCCGGACGGGAAGCTGGTTGTGTATCACAGGATTCTGAGCTGGGAAGCGCACGACTGGCAGGCGACATGGAGCCGCGACCCCCGGTATGAGCTGATCTACACGCGCTGGCTGCCCGCATTTCATCCGTCGGGGGAACGGCTGGTGACGACGCGTGGGAGCGATGGCGCGCTGCTGCAGGTGGAAGCAGGCAGCGATACAGCCCGCACAATCTATCAGGAGCCGGGCAAGCTTGTGGTTGCGGCGCAGTGGATGCCGAAGACCAACGCCGTGATCTTCGGCGTGGGGATGTTTTTTACGGATCGGGACCGGGGCGCTCAGGTCGCATCGATCAGCGCCGATGGGACAGGTCTGAAAATGCTGACTTCGGGCGCAAACAATAACGGCTTCCCTTCTCCATCACCGGACGGAAAGCGTTTTGTGTACCGCACAGCAGGTCCGGAGGGAATGGGGCTGCGGATCATGAACCTCGAAGACCATTCCGTCGCGACGCTGACAGACGACTATGACAACTTCCCATTGTGGTCGCCGCGAGGCAACCTGATTGTGTTCATGCGGAAGGTGGATGGGGATTTTGAGGTTTTCACCATTCATCCGGACGGGAGCGGGCTGAAGCGGCTGACGACGAGCAAGGGCAATGACGGACACTGCACTTGGTCGCCGGATGGCGAGTGGATCGTGTTTTCGAGCACGCGAATGGGGTTCAAGGACGAGGCCGTGTATACGGATTCCCCACAGCCGTACGGGGAGCTGTTCGTGATGCGCTACGACGGGACGCAGGTGCACCAGTTGACGGACAATCAGTGGGAGGATGCGACACCGGCGTGGCAGCCCGTGCCACACCTGAGGTCGAGCCGTTAACGAAAAATGCTGACATCATCGATTTTGCTTTTCGCCCTGGCGGCGGCACCGGGAGTGCGTGAATGGCGCCAGTCGCACGAGCGTGAGATTCTGGCCGAGTATTTCGATCTGCTGCGGATGCCGAACGTGGCATCCGATACGGCTAACATTCGGAAGAACGCTGAAGCGATTCGAGGATTGCTCACGAAACGGGGCGCGAAGAGCCGGCTGCTGGAAGTGGAGGGTGCTCCGCCGGCGGTCTACGGGGAACTGGCCACGCCGGGTGCGACGCAGACGGTTCTTTTTTACGCGCACTACGACGGACAGCCAACGGATCCAAAACAGTGGCAGGGGAGCGGGCCGTGGGAGCCGTCGTTCCGAGGCACGGAGGAGAAAGGCGGCGAGTCGAGGATCTATGCGCGGTCCGCGTCCGATGACAAGGCGCCGATCCAGGCGATGCTGTCGGCGCTCGACGCAATGCGGGCGGGGGGACAGCGCCCATCGGTCAATCTGAAATTCCTGTTTGAAGGAGAGGAGGAGGCCGGATCGGCCTCGCTCGGCAAGATACTGGCCGCGAACAAGGATGTGGTGAAAGCGGACTTCTGGCTGATCTGCGACGGTCCGGTGCATCAAACGCGGCGGCAGCAGATTGTTTTTGGAGCGCGCGGGATTACTTCGATGCAGGTGACGGTATATGGGCCGAGACGGGAGCTGCACAGCGGGCATTACGGCAACTGGGTTCCGAATCCGGCGATGCGGTTGGCGCGGCTGCTGGCGTCCATGAAAGACGACGAAGGGCGGGTGACGATTGCTGGATTCTACGATGGCATCGAGCCGTTGAGCGAAACGGAGAAACGGGCGCTGGCCGAAGAACCGCCGGTGGAGGATGCCCTGCGTCGGGAGTTGTGGCTGGGATCGACCGAGAACGCCCCGCGGCGATTGAGCGACGTGATCAACGAGCCTTCGTTGAACATCCGGGGGCTGGAAAGCGGCGCGGTAGGGGCGGCATCGAGGAATGTCATTCCAGCAGAGGCCACTGCGTCGATCGATATACGGCTGGTGAAAGGGATCGATTACCAGGCGATTGCGGAGAAGGTGACGGCGCATATCCGGTCGCAGGGGTATACGGTGCTGGATCGCACACCGACGGAAGATGAACGGATGCGCTCCGCGAAGATCGCGCGGGTGACGTTGGAGACGGGCTACGACGCTGTGCGGACGTCGATGGATTTGCCGGTGAGCCGGCAGGTGGTGCGGACGGTGGAGTCGGTCCGCGGGCCCGTAGTAAAGATGCCGACGAGCGGAGGCAGCGTCCCGCTATCGATTATCGAAGACGTGGTTCACGTACCAATGGTGATGGTGCCAATTGTGAATCACGACAATAGCCAGCATTCTGCAAACGAGAATCTGCGGGTGCAGAACTTGTGGGACGGGATTGAGACTTTCGTGGCGCTCTTTACGATGCCGGAAAAATAGGAAACAGGTGGCCTGTCCCCAAGTCCAAGTCGAGGTCGATGATTTGGTTGGCGGGGCGAGAGTGGGTGAGGGGGATGCGGAGGTAGTTCTCGGTCAGCGCGGTTCCGTCGGAAAGGGTAACAGCGGAAACGCGGCGGCCGGCGAGCTTGCGGCGGAACTCTTGGTTGTTGCGCTCACCGAGCGCGCGCAGGAAGCGGGTTCGTTCCCTGCGGACTGGATGAGGCACCTGCGGAAGGGCCGCGGCGGGGGTACCGGGGCGCTCTGAGTACGTGAACACGTGCAGGTAAGTGAAGGGCATGCGCTCGATGAAGTGCACGGTCTCGTTGAATTCGGCATCGGTTTCGCCGGGGAAGCCCGTCATCACGTCGGCGCCGTAGCCGGCCCAGGGCATGAGTGAGAAAGCCTTTTCGATGCGGGCTTCGTAGTGGCGAACACGGTAGCGGCGCTTCATGCGCTTGAGGACCGTGTCGGACCCGGACTGCAGTGGGGCATGGACGTGCTTCGCGATGCGGGGCTCGGCGGCCATGAGTTCGAGGAGCTCGTCGGACAGGTCCATGGGCTCGATGCTCGAGAGCCGCAATCGTTCGGTCTGGGTCTCGGCGAGAATGCGGCGAAGCAGATCGACTAGGCGCTTTTCGCGGCGTTCCCTGCCCCAACGGCCGAGGTTGACTCCTGTAAGGACAATTTCCTTGTAGCTGGCGGCCAACGCATTGACCTGTTCGATGACCTGCTCGGGTGACATGGAACGGGAGCGGCCGCGGACTGAGGGGATGATGCAGAACGAGCAGATGTTGTTGCAGCCATCCTGGATTTTGAGATTGGGGCGGGTACGGTCGGAGGCAGCTGCCTCGACAGGAGAAGACAGAAAGTCGGTGGTGGCGAAAATGTCGCCGACGTGGATCTGGCTGTGGTAGGGGGTGGAAGGGTCGACGATTCCGGCGATCTGGGTCTTGTGGGAGTTGCCGACCACCCAGGTTACGCCTGGGATGCGGCTCAGTTCCTCCGGCGCGCGCTGGGCATAGCAACCGGTGACCAGGATGCGGGCGGCGGGATTTTCGCGGTGTACACGGTGGATGCTTTTACGGACGTCTTCGTCAGCAGTGGCTGTAACGGTGCAGGTGTTGAGGATGACGAGGTCGGCCGAGGAGGCATCGGAAGCCGAATCCATGCCTTGGCGTCCGAGCAGGCCCTCCAGAGCGGCCCCGTCGGCCTGGGTGGCGCGGCAACCGAAATTCTGAATGAAAAACTTCTGCACTTTCTATAGCTTAGCAAGCCCTGTTGGGAAGGGAAAAAAGGGACGATATGTGAAAAGGGACATATGGAGTAGCATGTCGGATCGCATCCTCTCGCAGGAGGAGATCGATTCTGTATTTCGGAATCTGAAAGGGGTACCCGCCGAGGACGACCCCGCCAAGCGAGCCCAGCCCTACGATTTCCGGCGGCCGGACCGGATCGCCAAGGATCAGCTTCGGGCGATTCACCTCCTGCACGAAAACTTTGCTCGCAGCCTGGCGTCAAGCCTGTCAGCGTACTTGCGCGCCTACGTGATGGTCAACCTGGTCTCGGTGGAGCAACTGAGTTTTCGCGAGTTTGCCCAGTGCCTGCCGTCGCCGACGTGCATGGTGTCGTTGAGCCTTCGACCCTTTGATGGGAGCGCGATTCTCGAGCTGAATCCCTCGATGGTGTTTCCGATATTGGAAATGCTATTGGGCGGGACGGGACGATCGGCTTTCAAAGTTGACCGCGAAATCACGGAGATCGAGCAGAGCATTCTCGAAACGCTGTACCGGATCGTGCTGCATGACCTGAAAGAAGCGTGGAGCACCGTCAGCCAGATCAACTTCGCTGTGGAATCGCACGAGACCGAGCCGGCGCTGCTGCAGATTCTGGCGCCGAACGAAGCGATCGTCGCGATCGGCATCGAGATCCGGATCGGCGAGGTGTCGGGAATGATGAACGTCGGGATCCCGTCGATCATCATCAAGATGCTGCGCCAGCGGTTCGATCAGCAGTGGTCAATTCGCCGGGGCGAAGCAACGGAGGCAGACAAGAAGCGGATCCTGTCGCTAGTAGCGGGTTCATTCCTCAAGATGGACGCGCGGCTGCAGGGTCCAACACTTTCGGTGGAGGATCTGCTGGGTTTGGAAGAGGGCGATGTGCTGGCGTTCGACTTTCCGACGGATCGACCCATTGATCTTCTGGTGAACGGCACCTTGAAATTTCAGGGCGAGGTGATGTCGACAGGCCGAAAGCGGGCGTTCAAGGTGTCGCGGTTGTTGACGCCGGCGGAGTCGGCGATGGCGCTGATCCGGACCTGACGCCGGTGATGAGACGGGCGCCGCGGTTGTAGGTGAAATAGGCAAAGGCCCAGCGGAGCAGCACGACGAGCCGGTTTTGGAATCCGATAAGGAAATAGAGGTGGATGGTGAGCCAGGAGACCCAGGCAATCCACCCATGCAAATGCACGCGGCCGAAATCCGCAACGGCGGCGTGACGGCCAATGGTGGCAAGTGTCCCCTTATTCCAATAGCGGAATGGCGGCAGGGTGCGGCCTTTCAGGCGGGCGGAGATGAGGCGGGCCGCGTACTGACCCATTTGGATGGCTGCGGGCGACAGACCGGGCACCATTTTGCCGTCGTTCTCGATGTGCGCGAGGTCACCGAGGATGAAGATCTCGGGGTGCCCGGGAACTGTCAGGTCCGGGTTGACGAGGACGCGACCAGCCGAATCGGTGGAAGCGCCAACGCGGCCAGCAAGTTTGCGGCCCAGTGGGGAGCCCTGAACGCCGGCGGCCCAAAGGACGGTATGCGCAGCTATGCGCTCCGCTGCGCCGGACGTGTTGGAAGTGGTGACGCCTTCGGGATCGATTCCCGTGACCCTCAAACCCATGCGAGGGAGAACTCCCAGACCGATAAGGTGGCGTTCGGCTTGGGCGGATAGATCAGGAGGAAAGGCCTGCAAAACGCGCTGGCCCGCGTCGAGCAAAATGATGCGGGCTTCAGCGGGGTTGATGGAGCGGAAGTCGTCGCGAAGGGTATCGCGGGCGATTTCGCCGAGCGTTCCAGCGAGCTCGACGCCGGTGGGCCCAGCCCCGACGATGATGAAGGTCAAGAGGGCACTGCGGCGCTGGCGATCGGTTTCGCGTTCGGCGGCTTCGAAAGCATAGAAGACCCGGGAGCGGATTTCGGTGGCATCTTCGATGGTCTTCAGTCCTGGCGCAAGCGATTCCCATTCGGGACGGCCGAAGTAGGAGTCATTTGCGCCTGTGGCCACGAGCAGAGTGTCGTAGGGCACCTGGCCGTCACGCAGGATAACCCGGCGCGCGTCGGGGTCAATGTCGTCAGCTTCACCGATGATCACGCGGGTGTTTTGCTGGTGGCGGAGCGCATGGCGGAGAGGATAGGCGATGTCGCCCGGGCTTAGTCCCGCGGTGGCGACCTGATAGAGAAGGGGTTGGAAGAGGTGGAAGTTGCGGCGGTCGATCAGGATGATCTCGACGGGAGCGTGGTGGAGAGCCTTGGCGGCGTACAGGCCGGCAAAGCCACCTCCCAGGATGACCACACGATGCATAAGCCCCTCTGCTTCTATCGAAACATGTTTGAGGGGTTGGAAGGAAGTTAGGCGTCGGCGAAGAAGTCCTTGAGAAGCGCGCGGGCGGCCTGGCGCCCGGAATGCATGGCTCCCTGAATGGATGGAGAAGAGCGATGATCGCCGCAGACATAGAGGCCGGGTTGGATGCGCGCCGGTTGCGCGGCGCCCAGGCCGGAGAACGCGGGAACTGCGTGATGTATACGGTAGATCTTGAGGAGCCGCCAGCGGCGGACGATCGGGCCGTACCAGCGGCGTAGTTGTTCGCGGACCGATGCCTCAAGCGTCGCATCGCTCCGCGACGGGTTGCCAAGAACCGTAACGGAGATGAGCGCAAGCCCCGGCGGAGCACAATTGGGAACGACGGCGCTTGCGACGTGCAGATGATTGATAGGGCCTCGGCTGGCACTGGCGAGAACGAGGATGGACCGGGAAAGCGGCGGTTCCTGCGCGGCGAAATAGAGGCAGCACGCGCCACGCGAGCCCGGGAGCCTGACGTGCTGTGGCAATAGGGCGTGGGCTGCGGGCCCGTCGGTGGCCAGGACAATGGCGCCGGCCCGAACCTCCTCGCCTTCGGCCAGGCGCACCGTGGCGCCGTCGATGGACTCGACCGGCGTGCTGAGGCGGATGGAGCCTTCGGGAAACGGTTCAGCAATCTGCTCGGGAATGGCCTGCATACCGTTTTCCGGAATTGCGGCATGCCCTTCAGCGAA
>Ga0335082_10002943_pt1 | contig 18424 bp, 16 predicted proteins | sample Lox_Sample_41_FD_206718 | JGI IMG/M metagenome (GOLD analysis project Ga0335082, IMG submission 206718) | Soil microbial communities from Loxahatchee National Wildlife Refuge, Florida, United States - Lox_Sample_4.1 | ecosystem: Environmental > Terrestrial > Soil > Wetlands | place: USA... | reverse complement strand
AAGCTGCTCCGCGCCAAGGAGCAGTTGCTCGAGGGGTTGCTGAACCGGGTCCGCACGAGGAGTGCAGTGGCATCCCAGATCGCCGCCTGAGGGCGAGCGGCCCTGAGCTCTCCGATCCTGCAAGGCACAGGCTGCCGTGACGCGTGGAACTGCACCATGTTTGTGGCATTGACGCCACGCCCCGGCCGGAGATAGCGTCATCCCCCGGTACCCACCTTCCGCCGTATCGCGCGACGGGTTCCTTTCACACTTGAGCCACGAAAGGAGAACCCCATGTTTACACGGCTAGTCGAGATCAACACCAAGTTCGGCAAGACCAAGGATGTTGCCGTGATCATCCAGGAGAAGGTCCTGCCGATCCTCAAGAAGCAGCCCGGCTTCCTCGATGAGATCGTGCTGGTATCCACCGCAGAAACCAGTCGCATCGTTGCCATGAGCTTCTGGAAGAATCCAGAGGATGCCGAACTCTACCGCACGGAGCACTACCTGAAGGTCGAGGAGCTGCTGCGGCCGCTGTTGGAGACCACCCCGAAGGTCTTCACCTTCGAAGTGGACACTTTTACCACCCACAAGATCGCGCTCGGGAAGGCTGCGTAAGAACAACAGCCGTACTGGGTCAAAGGCGAGCTCGCCAGGGCTCGCCTGTTTCCGGTCCGCAGACAAGATCGCGGACCCCCCACGACCAACCCAAGGTCCCTCGACTCCGCCTCGCTCCGCGCGGGTGACAACACACCGCTCCGCACTCTCGGGTCGGACGGTTGTTACTTCCGTGCCAGCGCGCGGTGACCGGCGTTATCTTTCGCCGCACCAGAGTCCGCGCTACTTTTGCGTCCAGCATGTGAGGTGGGCACATGGAAGACGTGAACAACGGGATCCGGCGGATCGCGGAAGAACTGCAAGCGGTGCGTGAGCAATTGACCCACGCCGGGCTGCTGGCCGACGACGCCCCCGGCCACGTGCACCGCTGGGAACTGGCCCGGCGCATCGGATCGCTGTTCGAGCGCCTGCAGACGTACTTCTACCTTCATCAGCAGAACGCGTCCGCATACCGGCAGGCGACGCGGCAAGCGCCGCGCCCCGATTAGACGCTCCTTTCCCGCCTTCGATTTCCGTCAAGCCCTCGAAAGCCCCGACGTATAATCTGCGGACTTTCCCCAGCATGCAGGAGACAAAGGATGTCGTCCCGCCCGCGCGCCCCGTGGTGGATCTACGTCATCGGCGCGGTCCTGTTGTTCACGCTCAGCTTCGAGGTCTGGGTCGAGTTCATGGGGCCGGAGACCAGCGGCTTCGATTGGAAGGGGGCGACTCCAACCATCAGCACGTTGAGGCCCGGCAGCCCGATCGAAGCCGCCGGAGCGCGCGTCGGCGACCGGATCATCGCGGTCGACGGACAGAAGACAGACAACATGCTGGATTGGATCGCCACGGGCATGACCTTCGAGATGGGGAAGCCCATTGCCCTGGTCGTGCAGCGTGGTCCCCAGACCCTGGACCTGAGCATGACGCTGCACACGTACCGCTTCCGGAGCCTGAAGGTAGCGGACTACGTATCCATCATTTTCCTGCGGGCCGCACAACTGATGTGCTGCTGCCTCGCCCTGCTATTGCTTGCCAGCAGGCCCACAGAGATCACCGCCTGGCTGGCGGCATGGCTGCTGGCCTCCCTTGGGGTATTCAATGTCTCGCCGTTCCGGGGAGGCGCTGCGCTGTTGCACCACCTTCCCTGGCCACTGGCCGTGGCCTTCGCCCTGCCTATCTTGCTGGCCAATGTCGCGCCCATCGCATGGGGGTGCTTCTTCTTCAGCTTTCCCAGGCGCCGGCTCACCAAGCCCTGGCATTGGGCCCTGGCTGTGTTTTGCGGGAGCCCGGTGCTCCTGCACGGCTTCTGGCAGGCCCAGTGGATCCTATTTCCGGGTAGGCCGGCCCGCTTCCTGACTCTGCCCACCTTCCTTACGGTCGGAGCCTTTGTCGCGGGGTATGAACTGGCGGGACTGGGGATGCTTGTCTGGAACTACGTGCGCCTGCAAGACGTGAACGAGAAGCGGAAGCTCCGCATCATGATGGTCGGGATGCTGATCGGATGGCCGGCGGCGATGGCCGCGGCGGTGGGCAGCTCGGCAGCAGTCGTCGTCGTTGGGTCGGTACTGTTCCTGGCATTCCCCTTCTCTTTCGCCTACGCCATCCTCAAGCAGCGGCTGTTCGACGTGCGGGTGATCATCCGGCAGGGACTGCAATACGCCGTGGCGCGTGGCGTCCTGCTTTATATCGTCCCGCTCTGCATCGGCATCCTGGTACTCGATCTTGGGCTGCACAAGGACCAGACGGTGGGGGCGCTGATGGCGCAGCGCGGCTGGCCCTACGCGGCGCTGGCCCTGGTGGCCGGCGTGGCCCACGTGAAGAGACGGGGCTGGATGCAAGCCCTGGACCGGCGCTTCTTCCGCGAGCGCTACAACGCGCAGAAGGTGCTGCGCGAACTGGTGGAGGAGATCCGCGGGGCGGGCAGCCTGGAGGAGGAAGCGCCGCGGGCGGTGGCGCGCATCGAATCGGCGCTGCATCCGGAGTTCGCGGCGTTGCTGGTGAGGACGCCGGGCGAGGCGCGCTATCGCTGCCTGGCCGTGGCGCCGGCCGGAGCAGCGGTGAGCGGCGTCGACGCCGGCAGCAAGCTCGTCGGCCTGATGCGGGTGCTGGGCAAGCCGCTGCACGCCTCCGCCTCGGATTCCAGCTGGCTGCGTTCCCAATTGCCGCACGAGGAGACGGATTTTCTGCGCGATGCCAGGATCGAGCTCCTGGTGCCGGTGGCACTGGGCCCGGACGCGATAGAGGCCCTGCTGGTGTTCGGCCCCAAGCGCTCGGAAGAACCTTACAGCGCGGAAGACCAGGAGCTGCTGCTGGCCATCGCCGGGGCCCTGGCGCTGTTGCTGGAGCGCCCCACGGTGGCCCCGGCCCGGTCGGCGTACGGCGAGTGTGCCGAATGCGGAACCTGCTACGACTCCGGCACGGCGCGCTGCGGCAGTGACGGCGCAACTCTTACGCCCATGCCGTTCCCCCGCATGCTGGCCAGCCGTTATCGCCTGGAGAAACGGCTGGGTCGCGGCGGCATGGGGACCGTGTACCGCGCCAGCGACGTCGCGCTGGAGCGCGAAGTGGCGGTGAAGATGCTGCGCGAGGACTTGATCGCCAACGCGGAGGCCGCCGAGCGCTTCCGCCGGGAAGCCCGCATGTCGGCCTCGGTCACCCATCCCAACCTGGTCGTCATCCACGACTTCGGCATCGAGAGCGGGCGCGGCGCCTTCCTGGTGATGGAACTGCTGATGGGCAAGAACCTGCGCCAGCAGTTGCTCCAGACCGGCCGCCTGCCGGTCCCGCGCGCCCTGGAGATCCTCCGCGGCGTCTGTGCGGCAGTGGAAGCGGCGCACAAGCGCGGCCTCATACACCGCGACCTGAAACCGGAAAACATATTCCTGACCACCAGCAACATGGCCGAGGTCCCCAAAGTACTCGACTTCGGCGTTGCCAAGTTGGTCGCGCAATCCCCCAACAGCGCCATGCCGACCGCCGACACCGGCGACGGTGTTCTGCTGGGCACCTCGCAGTACATGTGCCCCGAGCAGTTGCGTGGAGAGCTGGTGGAGCCTTCGTGGGACGTCTGGGCGCTGGCCGTGATCGCCTACGAAGTGCTGACCGGCACGCATCCCTTCCCCGCGCCCACTATCGCCGCGGTCCACTCCGCTGTGCTCGAAGGCCGGTTCCGGCCGGTGCGAGACTTTTCCGATCTGCCCTCCGGCCTGGACGGGTTCTTCCGGTCCGCTCTGGCCACCGAACGCGCACGGCGTCCCGGCTCAGCCACGGAGTTGCTCCTCCTGCTTCAGCAGAGTGTCGCCGCCGGCCGCGCCGCCGGTGCATGACGACTTTCGCCGCCCACGTTGTACACTCCTTCTCAGTGTCCGAGATCAAGCTAGTGCGCGAGTGGGACGCCGACAGCTTCCACAAGAAAGTCCTCGAGCTGGAGCAGCAGGGCTACGTCTCCAAGATGGACACCTACAAGATCACCGCCGAGATGAATCCCGACACCGGGGCCATCATCCATCTGCACAGCATCGAGATGCACAAAGGGCAGTGAGCGAGAAGCTGGAGCAGCCGCTCCAGATTTGCTGGCGCCGAGATTTTCTCTTCGTTCCCGAATTGGGGTTGTGGTGGTATATTCCAGACAGGGTCACTGACAATGCTGTCACCGTACGGTCTCGAGATCATCGAGAGCTGCCTCACCTGCAAGCTCCGCGAGGACCGTCTTTTCTGTAATCTGAGCCCCGGCGCCGTCAAGGACCTGGAAGCCATCAAGTACTCGACCGCGTATCCCAAGGGCGCGGTCCTTTTTGTCGAAGGGCAAGCGCCGCGCGGAGTGTTCATCCTGTGCAAGGGGCGCACGAAACTCTCCATCTGCTCCAGCGACGGCAAGACCCTGATCCTGAAGATCGCCGAGCCGGGCGAAGTGCTGGGGCTGTCGGCGACGGTCTCGGGCAAGCCCTACGAGCTGACGGCCGAGACGCTCGATCCCTGCCAGGTGAACTTCGTCAAGCGCGAGGATTTCCTGCGTTACCTGCGGGACCACAACGAAGTCACCCTGCGGGTCGCCGAGCAGCTCAGCGACAAGTACAATACCGCCTGCCACGAGATCCGCTCGCTGGGCCTGTCGCACTCGGCGGCGGAGAAGCTGGCCAAGCTGCTGCTGGAGTGGTCGGACAAGAATGGGGGCTCCAAGACCCCCGGGCGCATGAAGCTGGCCCTAACCCACGAAGAGATCGCGCAGATGATCGGCACCTCGCGCGAGACCGTCACCCGCCTGTTCGCCGACTTCAAGAAACGGCAGATCATCCAGTTGAAGGGTTCCACGCTCACCATCCGCAACAAACAGGCGCTGGAAACCCTTGTCAGTCCGTAATCTGCGCGTTCCTGCCCGCACCCCTCCCATGTACACCCATCACCATTTTTCGTGATGCCAGTCACAGCTTTCCCCGGTCACTCCCCGTAGATTCGGAAGCATGATCAACGGGAGCGATATCCCGGTGAACTTTTTTACTTGCGACGTGGCTCCGCCGCGGCTGTTCACCCATTTGAGCCTGGAGGCGTCACGGGACTTCGCCGCCATCCAGACGGTGCAGGAAGTGCCCCGGGGCACGGTGCTGTTCAGCGAAGGCCAGGCCCCCACGGCGATCGTGATGCTGCAGAGCGGCAGCGCGCGCCTGTCGGTGTGCTCCAGCCGGGGCGAGCGGCTCATCCTGCGCATCGCCAAGCCCGGGGAGCTGCTCGGCCTGAGCGCCAACGTCTCCGGCAAGGCGCACGAGGTCACGGCCGAGACCACCATCCCGTCGCAGATCGTTTTCATCAAGCGCAAGGATTTCCTGCGCTTCCTCAAGGAGCATTCCGACGCCTGCATGCAGGTGGTGCAGATGCTCAGCAATGACGTGCACGCGGCCTATGACCGGGTCCGGGCCATCGGGATGGCGCGCGCCCGCCACGTGCGCAACTGAGGACAGGGAGCCGCACCCCCGCGGTCCCCTGCCAGCCGACCCTGAGCGCCGATGATCAGCAAGTGCGCCAACCCGGAGTGCTCGCAACCTTTCCATTATCTTCGCGAGGGACGCCTGTTCCAGGTGACACGCGACCATGCCGGACGCCTGCTGGGCGGGGCCTTCAGCATCGGCGAAGGCGGACCGCCGCACCGGATGGAGCATTACTGGCTGTGCGGCGCCTGTGCCCAGCGCTACACCCTGGTCATCGATCCCGAGCGCGGAGTGGTGCCGGCCTCCATGCCGCCGGCGGCCGCCGGGCCCCGCCGCAAGGCCGCCTGAGGCCCTCCCCCACCGTGTGACCGAGGTCACAATCGCCAGTGATTTCAGTCATAGCAGTCCCGCCGGCAAGGGCGCACCCTTGTCGGCAGTGGGGGCCATTGGGACCGGCGTAGCACGGCCCGGCCTGGCCTAGGAGACACCCATGGCGAAAGACGATCGTGACATCCTCGACATCCTGAAGTTCGAACTGAGCTTCCTGGAGCAGGGCGGCTACGGGCGCTCGGTGCGTACCCCGTGGAAGCCGACCTCGGTGTTCCAGGACTCCATCTCCTGCATCAATTTCGGCGATCCCTCCCGCCCCCGGCCCTGCTCGGAGTGCCTGCTCATCGACTTCGTGCCCGGCAGCGCGCACGAGGAGAGCGTGCCCTGCCATCACATCCCGCTCAACGAGAAGGGTGAGACCCTGGACGCTATCGAGCGCTACGACAACCAGCAGGAGGTCGAGGAGAAGATGAGGCAGTGGCTGCGGGCCACCATCGCGCGCATCGAGGCCGAGCGCGCCAAGAGTCCAGCCCGATAGCCAGACGGCGGCCCTCGGCCGCCGCGATCTCCTGCCCCTTCTCCGTTCCCCGGACGTACCCTTTGGTGTACCCTTGCGCACACGCCACGGTGACGGTCGTCACATACTCAAGGTCATGACTTAGTCCAAAAGATACGCACCGCGTCCCGCGCCCCCTCGCGCGGGCCAGGAGAACGTATGCGCTTTGGGAGAGTGCTGTTCCGGACCGCGGTCCCGCTCGCCATGTTCTGCTGTCTGGGCGCCGCCGCGCAGCAAGCCGCACCATCCACCCCGCAACCCAAGCCCGCGACCCAGGGCCAGGCCAAGGCGGAAGGCGATTACGTGGGCAGCGAGACCTGTGTCGCCTGCCACGAAGACCAGAACCGCCGCTTCAAGAACACGGCCATGGGCAAGATCATGATGGAGCACCCGCGCACCCCCTGGGAGGCCAAGGGCTGCGAGGCCTGTCACGGGCCGGGCAAGGGGCACGTCGACGCCGGCGGCGGCAAGGACACCATCCCCATCCGCTTCGGCAAGGATTCGCGCAACACGGTGGAGGAGAAGAACGCGGCCTGCACCGCCTGCCACATCAAGGGCAACCGCATGTTCTGGAAGGGCAGCCCGCACGAGGGCCGGGGGATCGCCTGCGTGGACTGCCACCAGGTGAAGATGGAGACCCACCTGGCGCTCTCGGCGGAGGCGCGCTACAGCTCCCCGCTGACCGAGACGCGCGGGCTGCTGAAGCCGCAGCCCGAGCTCTGCCTGCAATGCCACCAGATGCGCCGGGCGCAGCTGCAACGCTCCTCGCACATGCCGTACCGCGAGGGCAAGGTGACCTGCACCAGCTGCCACAACCCGCACGGGTCGCCCAACCCCAAGCAGCTCATCCAGGCCACCACCAACGAGAACTGCCTGAGCTGCCACACCGAGCGCCGCGGCCCGTTCCTGTGGGAGCATCCGCCGGTGATGGAGAACTGCGCCAACTGCCACGAGGCGCACGGCAGCAGCAATCCGCAGCTGCTGAAGACGCGCATGCCCCGGGTCTGCGATTCCTGCCACGTCAGCAGCCGTCACCCCACGCAGCCGCAGCCCCTCAGCTCGATCAAGAACTTCAACCGTGGCTGCACCAACTGCCACTCCGCCATCCACGGGTCCAACCACCCGTCGGGCAACGCGTTCCTGCGCTAGGAAGGAGAGAGCATGAAGACGAGGACATTGAAGCCGGTCATCGCATTCGCCTTACTCGCGCTGGCGCTCATTCCCACGCTGGCCGTGGCGCAGGACCAACCCAAGACCCCGGAGCGCGGCTACATCGATTTCGGCGGCCGCGGATACTGGGGCGACGTCTACGGGCGCCCCGACCTTCTTCCCTTCGAGCCGCCCCTGAAGTTCTCCAAGTATGAGGAGTACCGCGACATCCGCAACGCGCCCTTCGTCCGGACCTTCAAGCTGAACCTGGAGAACGTGCTGGGCTCGAAGAATTACTTCCACGTGCAGTCGGCCAAGTCCTTCTATCGCGACCAGGCCGTGCTGGCCACCTTCGGGCGCTACGACTGGTACAAGATCCAGCTGACCTACAACGAGATCCCGCACACCTTCACCAACACCGCGCGCACGCTCTACACCGAGACGGGGCCGGGAGTGTATTCGTACCCGCTGGCGGTGCGCACCGCGCTCCAGGCCTTGCCCAACAACAGCCCCAACCTCCCTTCTTTCGTACAGACCTCGGTGGTGAACCCGGCGAACCCGCTGGTGATCCCCGACCTAGTGCGCAAGGGGGGCACGGCGCTGTTCAGCCTGAACGTGACCCCGAACTGGAACCTGAACTTCTCCTACTTCCGGGAGCACGAGACCGGCTCGCGGCCGATCGGGCTGGTCTTCAACTCCAGCCCCAGCGCCTCCCTCACCGGCGGCTACGGGGTGGAACTGCCCGAGCCCATCGATTACAACAACAACCTCATCCGCTTCGGCACCGAGTACGGCCGCGGCCAGTGGGGCTTCCAGCTCAACTTCATCGGCTCCTTCTTCGAGAACAACATCGGCGCGCTGGTGTTCGACAACCCCTTCCGCACCACCGATTGCATCCAGCCGACCTGTTCCTCCGCGACCATGGGGCCGGCCTTCGGGCGCATGGACCTGTATCCCGACAACCAGGCGAAGTACATCAACGTGGCGGGCGCGTTCGACGTGGCTAAGTTCGTCCGCGTCATGGTCAGCATCACCCCGGGCTGGCTGACCCAGAACGACGCCTTCCTGCCTTACACCAGCAACGCCTTGCTGTTGCCGACCGCGGGCCCGCTGCCGGCGCCCAGCCTCAATGGCAGCAAGAAGACGCTGGCCATGAACTACGTGTTCGTCAGCAACCCGGTCAAGAATGTGGAGATCAAGGCCGGCTATCGCCACTACAACTACCAGAACGATACCCCCATCCTCACCTTCAACCCCATCGAGGGTGACATCGGCACGCCGGCGGGGCCGATCGAGAACACTCCGTTCGGCTTCAACCGCAAGAATTTCGAACTGAGCGGCAGCTGGTTCTTCGCCAAGAACAGCTCGCTGAAGGTGGGCTACGAAGGCGAGTGGATGGACCGCAAGTTCCGCGACGTCTCGCATTCGGGCGAGAACGCCATCGTCGCCGCCTTCGACTACAGCCCCATCAAGGACCTGCTGTTCCGGGTCTCTTACCGGCACGCCAACCGGCAGCCCGATGTGTACGAGGACGAAAATGCCCTGGTCAGCTCCGGCGGCATCACCAACGACCAGATCTTCTCCCGCCGCTTCGACGAGGCCGCCCGGGTGCGCAACCGCGCCGATGGGCTCATCCAGTACAACCTCACCCAGCGCCTGAGCCTGTCCGCCTTCGCCAGCACCACCCAGGACGACTACAACCAGCCGGGCGGCACCAACAGCCCGACCCCGCTTTTCGCCGTCCCCGGCGCGACCGTCATCCCGGCGCCCTATTACCTTTACGGCGTGCTGAAGGACCTGTCGTACAACTACGGTTTCGACGGCGATTACGCATTGTCGAGCCAGGTCTCGCTGTTCACCGAGTACTCGCACGAGAAGTACCACAAGCGCATCGTGTCGCGGTACCGCGTACCCGAGTCCACGACCGGCAACGGAGGCTGCGGGCCCAACAGCCTGGCGCAGGCCAACCGCGGGCCCTGCGACACCCCCAACAACGATTGGATGAGCACCTCGCGCGAGTTCGTCGATATCTGGGCGGCGGGCGCCGATTTCTACCTGGGGAAGAAAGCCTACTTCAGCACCTACTACACGCTGTCGGCGGGCAAGGGGAACGTGAACTCGGCGTTTCTCGGTGATCCGGTCGCCCACCCCAACTCGCCCCTCAATGACCCCTTCCGCTTCCTGCTGACCGGCACCAACGCGGCGGTGGACTATCCGGAGACGGTCAGCCGCATCCACGAGGTAGTGGCCGTCTTCCGCTACAAGCTGAGCCACAACCTCTATCCTCGGCTGGAGTACCGCTACCAGCAGTTCGACAACGCCGACTACCAGACCTCGCCCATGACCCAGTACCAGGGCTGCGTCAGCGCGCCACCGCCCACGGCGCCGGTGCCGGGCTGCACCACTCCGATCCTGAACAGCAGCACGTCGCCGACCCCGATCGGGACGCCGAACCCGACGTTCCCCAACCTGTACCCGTACATCATCGTGGGGGACCCGTCGGCGGCCCGCTACCTGTTCCTGGGCACCGACCAGCCTTCCTATCGGGTGCACTACTTCGCCGCCACCCTGGAGTGGCACTTCTAGAGCGGCCAGAACCGCCGGAGCAGGGGAGGCAATCCCGTGCTCCGGCCCTTTTGGCCTATCTTTTCCACCCTCCGCCCACGGGGTTGTGACCTTAATCACACCTAGGGGTGAACGCAGTCACAGCCCAAAGTGTGGAGATAATCAACAATGGTTCCGGGTCCGGGTCCGCCGGGCGATAGCGGTCCGGCCGGCCCCGGATGCGGTTCAAGCAGCGAACATTCCAAGGAGGAATCGTGACCAAGAGAATCATCATTGTGGGGCTGCTGGCGGCTTTCATCGCACTGCCGCTGGCCTGCTGGGCCGAAAGCGCCGCCGACGTCTACAAGGCGAAATGTGCCATGTGCCACGGCGCCGACGCCAAGGGCAAGATGGCCGGCACGCACGACTGGACGTCGGCCGACGTTCAGAAGATGAGCGACGCCGACCTCACCAAGCTGATCGTCGACGGCAAGCCGCCGAAGATGCCTGCGCAGAAGGGGAAACTGACCGACGCGCAGGTCAAGGAGATGGTGGCGTACATCCGCAGTCTGAAGAAGTAGGTGGCTCAAGGGCGGCGGCCCGGGTGGCCGCCGCGCACCTTCACCGGGACAACGAGGTGGAGGTCCGGGAACCTGTGGGGAGGTAGCCAGGGATCTCCGGAGTAGGAAAACAGAATGTCGGCGAACCGTGCATTCCGCATTCGCCGCAGCCGGCCCAGGGTTGAGAACGGTCTCATATCCTTCATTCATCTCTTACCAGTTCTGAGCTGGGCCGCCCAAGAGAGTGCGGAGAACCGTCGCTCGCACCGCGCCCTGAGGCTGGCGTGGTCGATCGTTCTCGGTCTGGGCCTGGGCCTGGCGCCCATGGCGCGCGCCGCCGACAATCCCAACGAGACCTGCCTGGCCTGCCACGGCGACAAGACCCTGACCACCACCCGCGCCGGACACACCGTGTCCCTGTTCGTCGAAGGCAGGAAATTCGCCGGCTCCGTCCACGGCTCCCTCTCCTGCACCAACTGTCACGCCGACCTGGAAGGCAAGGAACTGCCCCACTCCACCCCGCTGGCCAAGGTCAATTGCGGCGCTTGCCACAGCACCGAATACGAGCAGCACTCGAAATCGCTGCACGGGCGTGAGGTGGCCCGCGGCGATTCCCTGGCCCCGCGCTGCATCACCTGTCACGGTAATCACGACATCGTGCCCGTAAAGGACCCGCGCTCGCCCGTCTCCCCGCTGAAGATCCCCGGCACCTGCGGCCGATGCCACCGCGAGGGCACCACCGTCCAGCAGACGCGCAACATCCCCGAGCACAACATCCTGGAGAACTACACCGAGAGCATCCACGGCGAGGGCCTGCTGAAGAAGGGCCTGGTGGTGGCGGCCAACTGCGCCTCCTGCCATACGCCCCACAACATCCTCCCCCACACCGATCCCAAGTCCTCGATCGCGCGCAAGAACATCGCCGCCACCTGCACCAAGTGTCACGCGCAGATCGAGCAGGTGCACCGCAAGACCATCAAGGGGGAGTTGTGGGAGAAGGAAGCCAACGTCCTGCCGGCGTGCGTGGACTGTCACCAGCCGCACAAGGCGCGCAAGGTCTTCTACAACCAGGGCATGGCCGACGCCGACTGCATGCGCTGCCACGGCAACGAGCGCCTGAAGTCGCACGACGGGCGCAACCTGTTCGTGCACGCGGCCGAGCTGGGCGACTCCCGCCACGTCAAGATCGCCTGCAGCCAGTGCCACTCCGAGGTGAACGCCTCGCGCGTGCGTCCCTGCGAGACCATCACCAAGGGCGTGGATTGCTCCTCCTGCCACGCTGAGATCGGGCAGCAGTACCAGAAGAGCAAGCACGGGCAGTTGCTCGCCGCCAAGGACAAGAACGCGCCCTACTGCTCCGAGTGCCACGGCACACACCACATCCTGGGCAAGAAGAACCCGCTGTCGCCGACCTTCGCCCCCAAGGTGCCCGACCTGTGCGCCCGCTGCCACCGCGAGGGCAACAAAGCGGCGTTGCGCTACACCGGGACCCAGCACTCCATCATCCCCAGCTACCAGGAAAGCATCCACGGCAAGGGCCTGCTGAAGAGCGGCCTGACCGTGACCGCCACCTGCACCAGCTGTCACACCGCGCACGGCGAGCTGCCCAAGAGCGATCCGGATTCCTCGGTCAATCCCAAGAACCTGCCCAACACCTGCGGCCAGTGTCATCACGGCATCCAGGAGCAGTTCGTGCAGAGCATTCACTCCCGCAACATCAGCCACACCGACAAGGCGCTCCCGGTCTGCAACGACTGCCACACCGCGCATTCCATCCAGCGCGCCGACCAGGACAAATTCGAGCTGGAGGTCATGGGCAAGTGCGGCCGCTGCCATGAGGAGATCGCCAAGACCTACTTCGATACCTACCACGGCAAGGTCTCGCGGCTCGGCTACACCAAGACCGCGAAGTGCTACGACTGCCACGGCGCGCACGATATCCAGAAGGTCACCGATCCGCGCTCGCACCTGAGCCGCGCCAACGTGGTCAACACCTGCCGCAAATGCCACGCCGACGCCACCCGCCGGTTCGCAGGTTACCTGACGCACGCCACCCACCACGACCCCAAGAAGTATCCCTTCCTGTTCTGGTCGTTCTGGGGGATGACCGGGCTGCTCCTGGGCACATTCGTGATCGGGGGCGTGCACACCCTGCTTTGGCTGCCGCGCGCCTTCCAGATGCGCCGCGAGCTCAAGGAAGAGGAAGCGCGCGAGGCCGCCGAGTTGGAGAAAAAGTCCCGTGGGGAGGACAAGTAGATGGCCACCCAGGTAGAACTGCGAGCGACGGCGGTGGCTCCCGCCGAGAAGGTGCACGACGAGGCCGTCGTCGGCACCCGCGAGTTCGTCCGTTTCACTCTGCTGGAGCGCTGGCTGCACGTCTGCATGGTGGTCAGCTTCATCAGCCTCGCGGTCACCGGCATGTCGTTGAAGTTCTCCTACACCTCCTGGGCGGTGAAGCTGTCGCACCTGCTGGGCGGGTTCCAGACCGCCGGCTTCATCCACCGCACCGCCGCCGTGGTCATGTTCGGCACGTTCATCACCCACCTCTACGGGCTGTACCAGAAAAAGAAGAAGGAGTACGGCACCTGGCGCGCGCTCATCCTGGGCCCCAACTCCATGATCCCCAACGGCAAGGACCTGCGCGAGTTCATCGCCACCATGAAGTGGTTCGTCGGCCTGGGACCGCGCCCGGAGTACGGGCGCTGGACCTACTGGGAGAAATTCGATTACTTCGCCGTGTTCTGGGGCGTCTTCATCATCGGCTCCACCGGCTTGACGCTGTGGTTCCCGGTGTTCTTCACCCGCCTGATCCCAGGCTCGTTCATCAACGTCGCGACCATTGTCCACAGCGACGAGGCCCTGCTGGCCACCGGCTTCATCTTCACCGTGCACTTCTTCAACACCCACTTGCGCCCGGAAAAATTCCCCATGGATACCGTGGTCTTCACCGGACACATGCCGCTGGCGGAGTTGAAGCGCGACAAGCCGCGCGAGTACCGCGCGCTGATGGAGGGCGGCAAGCTCGAGGAATATCTGGCGGAACCGCAGCCGCCGGTCGTGGTCAAGACCATCCGGGCCTTCGCCTGGGCGGCGCTGGGCGTCGGCTTCTGCGTCGTGGTTTGGATCATCTACGCGATGATCTTCGCGTACCGCTGAGCAGGCGGAGAGGTCCTGCTTGCTGGAATAGGTAGTGACGGGCGTCTCGCCCGTCGGGGCCAGGCGGGGACGCCCGGCCTACAACAGCAAGGAAATGGAGCGTTCCATGTCCGGAGGGTATGCACCATCGGTTGACTTCGAGGAGCATCGCAGCCGGCGCGGCTGGGGGATGTTGGCTCTCATACTGTCCCTCATATTCATTCTGCCCCACGCGCAGGCGGCAAAGGCTCCCAAGCCTCCGACCAACGCCGATTGCCTGGCCTGCCATAATCCCGAAGCCGGCCTGTCCAAGGACGTCAACGGACACCAGGTCAGCCTCGGCGTCGACGAGAAGAAGTACGGCGCGTCCATCCACGGCCAGATGTTCCAGTGCGTGGATTGCCACAAGGACGTGAAGACCGCGCCCCACCAGAACACTCCGGCCAAGGTCTCGTGCGCCGATTGTCATGCCGACGCGCAGAAGGCCTTCGACACCAGCATGCATGCCGCGGCGTCGTCGGTGAAGGACTTGAACGGGCGCACCCCGACCTGCACCTCGTGCCACGGCGGGCCGCACGAGATCCTGCCGCCCAGCGATGAGAACTCGAAGGTCAACCACAAGAACATCGCCGCCACCTGCGCCGCCTGCCACAGCCAGAAGTTCGTGATGGACGAGGCCGGCCTCAGCTCGACCACCGTCTCCTCCTACAACCTGAGCGTGCACGGCAAGGCGGTCGCCGGCGGCAACCAGAAGGCCGCGGTCTGCACCGACTGCCACGGCAGCCACGCCATCCTGGGGCCGGGCAATCCGAAGTCCGCCATCTACAAGTTCAACGTGCCCGCCACCTGCGCCAAGTGTCACGACAACGTGAAGACCGAGTTCGTGCAGAGCATCCACGGGCAGGCCCTGGCGCGCGGCAACTGGCAAGCCCCGGTCTGCACCGACTGCCACGGCATCCACTCCATCAAGAAGCACACCGACCCGAGCTCTTCGGTGGCCGCCGCCAACCTGGCGAAGGTGACCTGCTCCAGTTGCCACGAAGGCGTGCGCATGTCGTCGGAGTTCGGCGTCGAGTCGCGCCGCGCCACCACCTACCTGGCCAGCTACCACGGCCTGGCGTCCAAGCTGGGCTCGACCGTGGTCGCTAACTGCGCCTCCTGCCACGGCGTCCACAACATCCTCCCTTCGTCGGACCCGAAGTCGACGGTGAACAAGGCGAACCTGGTCGTGACCTGCGGCAAGTGCCATCCCGGCGCCAACGCCAAGTTCTCCCAGGGCACCGTGCACATCGACGTCCCCCTGTCGGCCGACACCGGCTCCACCGCCATCCGCTGGGTGCGCCGCCTGTACATCCCGCTCATCCTCATGACCATCGGCGGCATGCTGCTGCACAATTTCCTCATCTGGCGCAAAAAAGCGCTGGCCATCAAGGCCCGCCAGCACCGCCCCATCACCCGCCTCACCCTCGACCAGCGCATCCAGCACGGCGCCCTGCTGACCAGCTTCATCACCCTGGTGATCACCGGCTTCGCCCTGGCCTATCCCGATTCCTGGCTGGGCTTGGTGGTGGGCGAGAGCTTCCGCCGCTGGGCCCACCGCGTCGCCGCCGTAATAATGATGGCCGTCGGCATTTATCACGCGTATTATCTGGCCGCCAAGGATGAGGGGCGGAAGACGTTCGTCGACATGCTGCCCGGCTTGAAGGACGGCTTCGACATCCGCGACAATCTGCGTTACTACGCCGGACTGGGCGGCAACAAGCCCGCGTTCGGCCGCTTCACCTACTCCGAGAAGATGGAGTACTGGGCACTGGTGTGGGGCTGGTTGGTGATGTCGGTCACCGGCCTGATGGCCTGGTTCAAGGTCGGTGTCGGGGTCTTCCTGCCGCGCTGGTCGGTGGACGTGGCGCTGGCCGTACACTTCTACGAAGCGGTGCTGGCGTCGCTGGCCATCGTGGTCTGGCACTTCTACCAGGTCATCGTCGACCCGGACGTGTACCCCCTCAACTGGGCGTTCTGGGACGGCAAGATGTCGCGCCACCTGTACGAGGAAGAGCACCCCATGGACATGCTGCGCGTCCTGGAGGAAGCGAAAGCCTCGGGTAACGGCAACGAAGTGGCCCACGAGGATGAGGAAGTAGCCAACAAGCATTCATAAACGAAGAACCCGGCGCTGCGTAGCGGCTGCGGCGGGAAATCTCCGAAAGGACATCGGTTCCGGACATGGCGGAGGATCTGAAGCAGCGGGCCCCTGGGCTCATACGCAATACTGTCTCCCTCATCGGCGCGATCATCGCCCTGGTCGCCCTCGCCAATATGGTTTTTCTGCTGCTGGTGGACATCATCAGCGAGCATCCGCGCGCCTACCTCGGCATCTTCGCCTATATGATCTTCCCCGGGATCCTGGGGGGCGGAGTATTCCTGATCGTGGTGGGGATCCTGCTGGAGCGGCGTCGGCGCAAGCAGCGTCCCGGGGAAGAGCCGCGCGCGCTGAAGATCGACTTCAACAATCCCAAGCACCGCAACGGGTTCGTGTTCATCGGCACCTTCCTGCTGGTGTTCCTGTTCCTGAGCGCGGTGGGCAGCATGCGGGCCTACGAGTTCACCGACTCGGTGCAGTTCTGCGGGCAGCTCTGCCACACGGTGATGAACCCGGAATTCACCGCGTTCACGCAGTCGCCGCACGCGCGGGTGCGCTGCGTGGATTGCCACGTCGGCCCCGGCACCACCTGGTACGTGAAGTCGAAGATGTCGGGGATGCGGCAGGTGTATTACACGGCGCGCGGGACGTTCCCGCGTCCCATCCCCAGCCCGGTGGAGAACCTGCGCCCGGCGCAGCAGACGTGCGAGCAGTGCCACTGGCCGGCCAAGTTCTACGGCGGGCAGTTGAAGGTGATCAACCACTTCGGCTCGGACGAGAAGAACACGCCGCGGCAGATCCGGCTGCTGATCAAGACCGGCGGCGGCAGCCCCACCACGGGGACGGTCAGCGGCATCCACTGGCACATGAACATCGCCAACAAGGTGTCGTACCTGGCCACCGACCGGCAGCGCCAGGCTATCCCCTACATCAAGGTCGAGGACCGCAACGGGCGGGTGGAGGAATACTACGCGCGCGACCAGCAGGACAAGGTGCCGCAGATGGCGGCGAAGGAGCTGCGGCGCATGGATTGCGTGGACTGCCACAACCGTCCCACGCACATCTACCAGCCGGCCGACCGCGCGGTCGACGACCTGCTCACCACCCACAAGGCCGACCCGTCGCTGCCCTTCTTCAAGCAGCAGGCGGTGGAGGCGCTGAACAAGCCCTACAAGACCACGCAGGAAGCGAGCACCTCGATCGCCAATTCGCTCACCAGCTTCTACGAGCAGAAGTATCCGCAGCTGGCCAAGCAGAAGCAGCTGGAGATCTCCGACGCGGTGGCGGCGGTGCAGGGCGTCTACCAGAAGAACTTCTTCCCCGAGATGCACGTGGATTACCGGGTACATCCCAACAACATCGGGCACTTCTATTCGGCGGGATGCTTCCGCTGCCACGACGGCAACCACGTGACCAAGAGCGGCAAGGTGCTGACCAAGGACTGCAAGGTGTGCCACGAGGTGCTGAGCGAGACCGACGCGGCCGCGCCCGAAGCCGAGCAGGCGCTGAAGCCGGTGGCCTTCAAGCATCCGGGGGGCGATCTGGGCGACCTGACGCAGGTCAACTGCGCCGACTGCCACGGCAACCAGGTGCCGGAAACGAAATAGCGGAGGGGATGACACATGAAAACGCCGGCCGTTGTTTTCGCGCTCATGCTGGCTGCGGCGCTGGCGAATGCGCAGCCGCACCACGCCCCGCACTGGAGCTATGAAGGGGCAACCGGTCCTGAGCACTGGGGGGACCTCAGCCCCGATTATGCTGCGTGCAAGACGGGACGCGAGCAGTCACCCATCGACATCGCGCATCCGGTCGCCGCCGACTTGCCGGCGATCGATTTTCACTATTCGGCTTCGCCGCTGAAGGTGATCGACAACGGCCACACGGTCCAGGTGAACTATGCGCCCGGCAGCTACATCAGCGTTTCCGGGAAGAGATACGAACTGGTGCAGTTCCACTTCCATCATCCCAGCGAGGAGAAGATCGAGGGGAAGGCAAGCGATCTGGTCATCCACCTTGTGCACAAGGACACCGAGGGGCGCCTGGCCGTGGTAGCCGTGCTGTTCCGGGAGGGCGCGAGCAATCGGGCGATCAAGACGCTGGTCGAACATCTGCCCAGGAGCAAGGAAAAGGAGATGACGGCGGAGCAGGCGATCGACGCGGCGGACCTGCTGCCGGCCTCGCGGAAGTATTTCGGGTTTGCCGGCTCGCTGACCACGCCTCCGTGCACCGAAGGCGTGACCTGGTTCGTGTTGCGGACGCCGGCCACGCTGTCGAAGTCGGAACTGGGGACGCTGGCGGCGCTGTATCCGCACAACGCCCGCCCGGTGCAGCCGCTGAACGGCAGGGCCGTGAAAGCGGAGAAATAGAGGCGAGCCACTGAGGTAGTGCGGGCCTTTGCCCGGCGTCAACGCACCATAAGAAGGTCCGGCCTTAGCCGCCGAAGTCTGAGGTAGTGTGGGCCTTTAGGCCCGCGTTTACTGCGTGAAAGTAAGCGGCTTTAGCCGCCGAG
>Ga0335082_10002942_pt1 | contig 18425 bp, 18 predicted proteins | sample Lox_Sample_41_FD_206718 | JGI IMG/M metagenome (GOLD analysis project Ga0335082, IMG submission 206718) | Soil microbial communities from Loxahatchee National Wildlife Refuge, Florida, United States - Lox_Sample_4.1 | ecosystem: Environmental > Terrestrial > Soil > Wetlands | place: USA... | reverse complement strand
AATCGGCGGGTCCGCGTCTTTCGGCAATTGACCCGAAATCGTCGAGATCTTGTCCCGGACCTCCTGCGCCGCGATTTCCGGATCCTTCTCCAGCACGAAACCGATCGTGATGATCGATATGCCTTCAAACGACGACGAGTTCAGGTCGTCGATGCCCGCAATGGTGTTCAGCACCTCCTCGAGCGGCTTGGTGACCTGCGATTCAATTTCCTCCGGCGAGGCCCCCCGTAGAGTCGTCGTAATCGTAACGAACGGAAACTCCACCTTCGGGAAATAGTCGACCCCGAGTTTTCGGTACGCGTCCAGCCCCACCACGACGAGGGCCAGAATCAGCATCGTGGCGAAGACAGGCCTACGGATGCAGAGTGCGGCAAGCTTCTGCATGGCCTACTTCCTGCCTCCGGCGCTGACCGAAACGGGAATCCCATTAGTCAGCGCGGCCAGGTTCGAGACCGCGACCTGCGCCCCCGATGGCAGCGCTCCCGCGGGCATCTCCACCCAACCGTTCGACCCAAGAATGTCCTCGATGCGGTGCTCCACCGCCTTGCCGTCTGCGATCGTGAATACTTTGTTCAGCCCCGCTACCGTGAACACCGCCGACCGCGGCACGGCAACCACCTGGTAATTCTTTTCCGTGATCAGCCTCACCTGAACAAACGTACCCGGCCGCAGACGTGGATCGTTCTCCAACAGCCGCGCCTCCGCGGTCAGCGTGCGCGAACGCGCATCCAGCGCCGGATTCAACTCGCGAACCGTGGCGTGAAATTCCTTGTCCGCCACCGCATCCGTGGTGAATACCAGCGTCGTCCCAATCTGAACCTTCCCAACCGCGCTCTCGGGAATGTCCGCCCGCAGCCGCAGTGGATTCGTTTTCACCAGCGTCACGATCGGCACGTTGTCTTTGATGTACTGCCCCGGTGCTACATGCTTCTGCTGCACGGTGCCGTCAAAGGGCGCGTACACGGTGGCGTCGCGCAGGCGCTTCTCGGCCAGGCCGACCTCAGCCTTGAGCGACCGGATGACCGCCATCTGCGTGCGCAGGTCATCGCGCGTCATTTCAAACGCAGCCTCGCGAGCCCGATACGCCTTCTCCAGTTCGTTGAACCGTTCGCTGGCAATGTCGCCGGTCGCCACCAGTTTCTTCGCGTTTTCGTATTTCTGCCGTGCGTCCTCCATCTGGTTCCACGCCTGACGCATCATCGGCGTCTGTTCGACCTTCGCGCTTTCCTGGCCCGGCTCGAGTCCAACCCGCGCCAGTGCCTGCGCCAGCGACGCGCGTGTCCGCTCCAACTGCAGTTGCAGTTCCTGCTTGTCGAGTTCGGCCACCACCTGACCTTTCCGCACTGACTGGCCGAAGTCCACGTTGATCTGTGAGAGGCGCCCCGGCACCTCGGCGCTCACCGTCGTCATTTCGTCGGGAAACAACGCCCCCGTCACGGCGATCGACCGCTCCACGGTGCGCGCCTCCGAAAGCGCCGTCCGCACGGCAATCGGATCCGGCGCCTTCGAGGCCGCCTTTACGTTGTCCGACTCTTTCTTCGAACAGCCGGCGAGAAAAACGATAAAGAGAATTGCGATGAGTGTTGCCCGGTTCATACGCCGCGAACCCCGTTCATGAAAATGTCAACAAACTGATCGAGAACCTGCTCCTGGCTCAACTCCGGGAGAGGCTGCTGAAAAATGACGCTATGAAGGCAGAAGTGTCCAACCATGCACAGAAACGCCCGCGCGGCCACTGCGGGATCCGGCACGCGAAGTCCGCCTTCCCGCGCGCGCCGCGCTATATAACTCTCGACGAACTCGTGAAAGTGCTTGTTCACTTTGCTTTGCCACAAGTCCGCCAGTTCGTGGCCCTCTAGGGCACTGAAGAGCAAGAGCCGGATATGCTGCGTCTCCTGCACGTACCAGTTGAGAACAATCTGGCCGACTTCTCTGAAAAACTGACGATCGTCCGTGCACTTCAGCAGAAGTTCGATCCTGGACTGCTCCTTCGCGCTCATGTCCCCGACCATCGTGTCGATCATGGCCGTATAGAGATCGCGCTTCGTCTCGAAGTGCTGGTACAGAACCGGTTCGGTCACACCGACCGCCGAAGCCAGTTCCCTCGTCGTTGTGCCCCGGAAGCCTTTACGCGCAAACAACTCGACCGCGGCTTTGACGATCGCCGCTCGTCGCTCGGCGCTCGTCAATCGCGGCTTTGCTGTTGCTTGGCCTCCTCCAGTGGGCAGGTTAGCGTTCGCTAGCATAGCAAACACTAAGATAGCACACGCTAACCGCCCAAGTGGCTACTCTTCTATCGGTTCTGCGTCCAATGTGACCAAAGTAAAGGAACCCAATCCGCTTGCAACCCTAGCTTCGTTGACGACTTCCACGATGTCCAGGAAGTCCTCAAAGGTCTCGGGATCGTTGTCGCACAAGGTATCGGGATTCCGGAAGAGAACGGCGTACCCCTTATCTCCTTCGGCGGGAAGACCGGTGAGGTCATCTTTCAGCGTGTTCAGGTTCCGGCTGGGAGGAGTGAACGCCTTCAGCAGATCCTCCTGACTCGCGATCTCCGTTTCCCGGTCAATTTCCAGGACCTTGTACCCTTCGCGACGAGCTTCCGACGCCAGGTCATCCCACAGGTCGGGAGGTGCATCGATCGGCATCCACACCCACGGCTGCTCGACATCCGCAAGCTGTTCCACGAAGGGTTCGAGTTCGGGTTTCATTTGAGGCTCCGATGCAGTTCCACGATCGATCGCGGATCATAGTGTTGCGGCGAATAGTAGGCCTCTCCGCCCCTTCCAACGATCAGCCGCTGCGGACCCGGCCAGCGCGCTCCGTCGTTGGGCGGGACAACGTACTCGACATAATACCCGCGCGGCTTATCGGGCAGCGGACGGCGGCCCACTTCGCGATCCACCAGGTTCAGAAACGTCGAACCGTCGCCGGCATGCGGCGGATAACCGGCCTGCTTCAAGGTCTTGCCATCAGCAATCCGCCGCAGCGCGGGAGTCAGATCGATTTCCTGTCCGTTGGGCGCCCTGACCTTCTTGCGGTAGGAATCGAAATTCCGCCGTACGGCGGCCTCGGCGTCCGCCTTGGCCCCTTCGTCACGCGCGCGAGCGTGTTGCGCACCGTAACCCGCAGCAGCGCCGAAAATCCCGATCAGCAGGACCGCCGCACTGAGGCGCATAACCCTGACAGTATAGCGGCTGTTTTACACTGAAATCGCGTAGGGAGTTCCAGCTCATGAACCAATTCTCGCGTCGAATGTTTTTGGCGACCGCCGCCGCGGTGGCCCCCGTTTCCGCCGCCACTCGCAAGATGACGATGCAGCTTTCCTGCGGCGCGATCGGCGTCAAGGCCGACCAGTGGCAGTCTCTCGACTACGCCGCGCGCTATGGTTTCGAATCCATCGACGCGTACACCGCGCCGCTGGCCGCGATGAGCGGCGCCGACCTCGATCGCCTGAAGCAACAGATGGCCGACAAGAAAATCGTCTGGGCCAATGCCGGGCTCCCCGTCGACTTTCGCCAGTCGGAAGAAAAATTCGCCGACGATCTCAAGAAGCTTCCCGAACAGGCCCGAGGGCTCCAGCGCGCCAGCGTCAACCGTGTCACCACGTGGTTGTCGCCCACGTCTGATTCCCTCACCTACATCGAGAATTTCAAGCAGCACGTCCGCCGCATCAAGGAAATGGCCATCGTCCTGGGCGATTCCGGGCACCGTCTCGGCCTCGAATACGTCGGCCCCAAAACCAGTTGGACCGCCCGCCGCTACCCCTTCATCCACTCCATGCGGGAGATGAAGGAGCTCATCGCCGAAACGGGCCGCAGTAACATTGGCTTCGTTCTCGATAGCTGGCACTGGTACACAGCCGGCGAATCGGCGGTCGAACTCCGCACGTTGACGAACAAGGACGTCGTCTCGATCGATCTCAACGATGCCCCGTCCGGCATCCCCGTCGATCAGCAGAAGGACGGGAGCCGCGAGCTCCCCACCGCCACCGGCGTGATCGACGTCGCCTCGTTCCTCAACACGCTGAATGAACTGGGCTGCGACGCTCCCGTTCGCTGCGAGCCCTTCAACCAGCCGTTGCGCAACATGCCTGCCGACCAGGCCCTGGAAACCACAGCCTCCGCGTTGAAAAAGGCTTTCGCACTCATTCGGAGCTGACGGAAAGGATGACCTCGCTCGCAGCATTCGTCGTCGCGGCTTCGGGCTGGCAAATGGTCGGTCCCTTTGCAGGCAGCGCCACCGCGGTTGCGATCGACGCGCGAAACCCCCAGCACCTGATTGCGGGAGCGCGCAATGCGCTTGTTTACGAAACCAAAGACGCGGGCGAGAGCTGGAAACTGATTGGTCTTTCCAAGCGCTTTCCGGGCACGGTCACGTCCCTTCTGATTGACCCCGCGGACAGCCGGCACTTCCTCGCCGGGCTCAACGGCCAGCAGTCTCCCTTTTCCGGCATCTATGAGTCGTGGGATGGCGGCGCGTCCTGGCGGCAGGCGCCGGAGCTCGCCGGCGTGTCCGTCGAAGCTATGGCCGCGTTCCCCGCCGATTCCCGGCGTCTCGCTGCCGGCACTCGCAAAGGCCTCTGGCTGAGCGAAGACGGCGGCGCGCATTGGCGCCGCATCTCGCAACCCGATCATCACGAGCTGCTCGCTGTCACGGCCGTTGCCTTTCATCCGTCGAAGCCCGGAACTCTCTTTGCGGGGACTACGCACCTGCCATGGAAAACCACGGACTCGGGCGCTCACTGGACGAGCATTCACGAAGGTTTGATCGACGATTCGGACGTGTTCTCCATCCTCGTCAATCCGGCCAAGCCCGAACAGGTGTACGCCAGCGCCTGCAGCGGCATCTACGTGTCGCAGACCGGCGGGAACCTTTGGCGCAAGTACCCGGGCATTCCCGGAACGCAGCGGCGCACGAAAGTCATCCGGCAAGATCCTTCTCATCCCGAGGTCCTGTACGCGGGAACAACCGTTGGCCTGTTGCGGACCCTTGACAGCGGCGCGTCCTGGCGCCTGGTCACTGACATTTCCGTGAACGGTATGGTCCTCGACCCGACCGATCCGAAAACGCTTTACATCGCAACCGAGTCCCGCGGCATGCTGCGAAGCCGCGATCGGGGCGACACGTTCCTGCCTCTGGACCAGGGCTTTATCCATAACAGTGTGACCCGCATGTCGGTTTCCGGCGAGCGCATCTATGCCACCGCTATCGACGAAAGCGGCGGCGGAGGTCTCTTCCAAAGTTCTGACAGCGGGAGAAGCTGGAGCCTTGTTGCCGGTCCCGCCAGCTTCGAGGGACAACGCCCCGAAATCGTCGCTGGAAACAAGGCCTATCCTGGCCTTCTTTTCACCGCCTCGGGCAAACAACTGCGCAAATCCACCGACAGCGGCATTTTCTGGACCCTCCTGAATCTTGGCCCTCGAAAACCTACCATCCAATCTCTTGAAGTCCTCCCCGGCACGACGGCTCCCATTGTGCTGGCAGGCACCTCCGACGGGTTGTGGCGCAGCACCGACGGGGGTTCCGCTTGGACTGAAATTTTACTGGAGCGAAAGCGCTGGTTGAGTATCTATCATGTAAATGCCGATACCGAGGGGTCACGGCTCATTGCCAGAACGTCCGGAGGTATTTTCCAGTCGTCCGACAAAGGCGTGCGCTGGCTCTGGATGGATGCCCCAGGTCCTTCCTCCGACATCTATGATGTTGCCATCCCCCCAAAAGGCTACCCGGTCCTGGCGGCCACCACCAGCGGGCTCTTCCGGCATGGCCCCGAAGGGTGGATTCCTATGCCGGGTAGTATGCCAATCGGTACGGTCAATGCGGTCCGTTACAATCCCTCGCGTCCCGGCGAGGTTTATTCTGTCCAATTCGGCAGGGTATTTCGTTCGCGCGACGGTGGATCAACCTGGTCACCCATTGATCCTCAGCCGAGTGGTGATGCCGCCATTCGGTCGCTCTATCTCTCGCCCGACGGTTCGGAAATCTTTGCCCTCACGCCGGATTTGGGTGTACTGTTGTTGCAGATTCAGCCGTCCGCGGCCCCGGCATCGGGGTCACAAGTTCGTGTAGACTAGCCATAAAGGTGTGAAAATGCGGAATCTCTTGGAATCTTTATCACGGGCGATGACAAGCCGATACTGCCTGACGTTCGCGTTGATTGTCGCTCTCGCTTGCTCTCTCGGGGCCCAGGCCCCTGCCAAATCCGAGGGCAGCGAAAATATGAAATATAACGACCTTGTGGACGTCAGCCTTTTCGGTGGAGGAAGTTTCTTTAATCAGGTCTACAGCGGCCTGGTAACCAAACACCAGAACGGCGGAGTGGCTGGAGCCTCCGTCACCGGCAACTTCTGGAGATATGTAGGAATTGAATTCGGATATCGCTATGGCACGAACAACCTGAAGTTTGGCCAGGGCAACCCAATTGGATATCCGACATTCAGCTTCGGCAGCCGATTGTCAATGTTTAATCTGAACCCCGTTTTGAACTTTACGCCCCGGGGTTCGGCCTTCCGGCCTTACGTGACGGTCGGTGTCAGTTCAGTGGATTTCCGGCCCACGGATGCGGCGATTGCCAATGCAAATACGCCTCTCAATGCGGCCGTGTACGGCGCCACTGGCCTGAAGTCCACCATCAACCCCGGCATCAACTATGGTGGCGGCGTCAAGTTCCACCTCAACGACTGGATCGGCTTCCATGCCGACGTGCGAGGCATCACGTCGCGCAATCCCACGTATGGATTGCCCTCCTCTGTGCCGCCTGTGGGTGTTTACATCCCGCGCCGCCAGATGCAGACCGGTGTCCAGACTACCGCCGGTATCGATTTCTTCTGGGGCAAGAAGACGGCCCCGCCGCCGCCGCCACCGCCGCCTCCGGCGCCGAAGCCGGAAGCTCTCGCCAACCTCTCGGCAGGCACGATTCGCGGCTTTGAACAGGCTCGCTGCGTCGGGCAGCCCATCTCGCTCTCAGTGGAAGGCGCGTCCGATCCAGCCGGTAAAGCCGTTGAATACCGATGGAAAGTCGACGGTTCGAACGTGGGGACCGGTACCCGCTACAGCTATACCCCGACTACCGCTGGAGCTCACACAGTGGAAGTTGAGGAGACCGCTCCCAACAACGAAGGCTATCCAACCCGTTTGGCGAAGGCTGGTCCTGTGACCATGAACGTTCAGGACACGGGCTCGCCAAGGGTGAGTGTCAGCGCAAGTCCGACCTCGGTCGCAGCCGGTGAACCGTCCAACATCACGGTCACCTCTTCGCCAGGCGACTGCGCCAATACGGTCAACAACTCCGTCCGGGCCAGTGAGGGCGCTATCACCGGCAGCGGCACGAACTTCCGCCTCGACACGAGCACGGTGAAGTTCGATGAGACCAGCGGCAAGCCGCAGACCAAGACGGTGACGATCACGGCAACGGCGACCAACGACGCCGGCAAGTCCGCGACGGCGACGACTACGGTTACCGTCAACTACCAGCCCAAGGCCCTGCGCTTCTCCGACATCATCTTCTCGAAGGGCAGCGCACGGGTGAACAACTGTGGCAAGCGCATTCTGCTCGACGAGTTGGCTTCCAAGGCCGCCGACGACACCTTCGACGTCGTCCTCGTCGGCCACATCGACAACGACGAAGCGCCGAAGGGCAAACTGCCTGCGGGCGCCAAGAGTCTCGACTATCGCCGCGCCATGAACGCCGCCGCCGTCCTTACCGCCGGTACCGGCACATGCGCCAGGGTCGATGCCGGGAAGGTGAAGGTCGCCTCGGCCGGCACGGAGCAGATCACCGATCCTCAGCCCGGTCTCTGCGGCACATCGGCTCGCGCCGCCACCAAGGAGCGCTCCGGGGCCACCGTGTCGACTGCCGATCAGAATCGCCGCGTCGAAGTCTGGCTCGTCCCGAAGGGCGTCCAGCCTCCCGCCTCGGCCAAGAACATGGTCGTCGTTCCCGCGAAGGAACTGAAGACACTCGGCTGCCCGAAGTAAGCAGCGAACCAGAAACAACCCACGGCCCGGGGCTCACGCCTCGGGCCGTTTTATTTGGAAAGCTCTTCAGACTGCGTGATGCGCACTTCCCGATCCGTGAAAACCGCCCGGATCTCCAACCGGCCACCCAATGCTTTGACATATTCCGCCAGGGTGCTCAGGTACAGGTCGGTCCGATGCTCAATCTTGGAGACTTCGCCTTGATTCACACCCAAAGCCTCTGCCAGTTTTGCCTGTGTCATCTGGCGCGCTCTGCGTAGTTCCTCCAGCGGCATCGACTCCAGGCTTCACCGATACGCCGGGCAATCCGATGGCGCCGCTCCGGCGCCATTTCATCGATCAACTCTTTGAAATTCCGCCTTGGCATCAGAGTTTGCCTTCCTTTCTCAGTTCTTCCAAATGCTGCGAATAAGGTCTGTCCGCCACCGGCACAAATTGTTCATACCAGGCTAGTGGGTATCCCAATGCCGGGCCCAACTCGCTGATTAATCCAACCGAGACTGCAACGTCGTCTTGCTGCTCTTCAGATAAAGTTGCCCACCACGCCCCAAACTCATCGGTGAACTCCACCTCCCAAGCCACGGTTCAATTATGCCGTCTACGGAATATTCTGGCAGCGGCATACATGAAAGTGTTCTTTGCTGGCGAAAATTTCTCACCTTAAACCACTACTATTCTGTGCTGAGGACGATCGCGCTCTTTTTGTCTTTCTGGACCATCGCCCTCCTCCTCCAGTCTCTCTCCGGCTCGTTCGCCGCCCCCTTCGGCGCCTATCCCGACGAGCCTTCCCACTATCTCTCCGGCCTCTTGATCTACGACTGGCTCCACGCCGGCGGGCCCGCCCAGGCCTTCGCCTCCAATTACTACCTCCACCTGCCCTACTTCGCTATCGGTTATTGGCCCCCACTCTTCTACTGGCTCGAAGCCGCCTGGATGACGCTGTTCGGTGTCGGCCGCCCTGCACTGCTCGTCCTTATCGCCGGTATCTCTGCTCTCTGGAGCGCGACCTTTTTCCACCTCCTCAAGCCGCGTATCGGCACGTGGCCCGCTGCTGCTCTTGGTCTCGCATTCCTCCTTTTCCCCGCAGTCGAATGGAGCAACCGCCTGGTGATGACCGACACCTTCTACGGCCTTCTCTGCCTTTGGGCCCTGGTTGCGCTTGGCCGTTTCATCGATCGACCCACGTGGCGCGCATGCCTCACGTTCGGCGTGCTTGGCGGATGCGCCTTGCTCGCGAAAAACAACAGCATCTTCGTCCTCCTTACTGCCGCGCTCATTCCGTGGTTCTCGAACAGGCGCAATCTCTACCGCCGCCCGTCTTTCTATGCCGCCTGTTTCATCCCGCTCGCCATTTGGGCGCCGTGGCTGTGGATTGCCCGTTCGTACCTCGCCATGGGCATTGCCGGAGTTGCGCGTCCGTCGTTGCCCCAGCTCGCCGGCCAGATCGGGGCGGAATCCTTTCTTCAACTGACGACCCTCCTCGTTCCCATGGTCATGGGTTGGCGGAAACTCAGCCGCTCGAACCCTACCGGCATGACCTTCGCTCTCGCGCCCCTCTGCTTCCTTGCCTTCCTGGCCGCTACCCGCGTTCCCATCCTGCCCCGCTATCTCATCCCTGCCTGCGGTTTGCTGTTGCTATCGGCCGGACACGGTTGGACTCGCGCTGCATGGCCCGCCGTGGCGGCCTTCGCTCTCCTGTCCGTCGTGCAGTATGAACCTCGGAGCGCAAACAATATTCGTCCGGTCGTCGACTTCGTCACGGCGCACGCTGATCCCTCCGATGGCTCGGTTCTCGTCCCAACGGGTCAGGAAGGTGGCTTCATCGCCGAATTCGCCCGAAAAGACCGCATCCGCCCCGTGCGGGTCTGCGTGCGGCCCCGCAAGTTGCTCATTGACACCAACTGGCACAGCGGCTTCTATCGCCTGAAGTACGAAACCCCGCTTGAGGTTGAGGCAGCCCTCTCCTCCATCCCTCTGCGCTTCGCGATTCTCGACCGCGCCTCAACGCTTCCGCACGACGAACTTCTCGCCGCGGCGCTCCAATCGCCGGACTGGCGCCTCATTCGCGACGGCCCCTACGCCCTCTATGAGCGCATGGGCCCCCTCTCAGCGTGGACGCCCCAATCGCTCGAGCGCGCGGCTGGCCGCGACCACGCCCCGGTACTGGGATTCCTCGAAAATCGAGAATCCGCTCAGGTCCGCATGCGCGAATAGCAGCGACCCCGACTGCCCCGCCCGCCGCACCCGCTCCGGATGAAAGATCGTGCCCGGCGACGGCCGCGCCATCGCGTGCCCGATGCGGAAAACGTCAATCCGGCTCACACACTGCCGGATATCCGGATGCGCCCTCTCGAGATCGTGCAAAATCTCTTCTTTCCACCAGCTCCAATCGTGTCCCAACAGCTTCCAGCGATTATCCTTGGCCGTGCCCTCGGCCAGCGCCCAGTAGTACGTCCACACGGTCCGCTCCTGGTGACGCCCCAGGTTTTGGTGAGTCGCCACCACGTAACCAAGTCCCGGCGACTGGTAGATCACGTTATCCCACGACACCTCCGCCCCATTCGCTTTCGGCCAGCGCTCCAGCGTCAGGTTCGCCGTCAACCACGGTGAGTAGTCGATCGGCCAACGCGGCGGTGCGGGGTCCATCAGATGCGTCGCTAGAAACATCGGAGCCGCGAAAATCACGACCTCTGCCTCATACCGCACCCGCGGCGTGTACACCCGCCATCGCGTCCCCGCCGACTCTATCCTCACCACTGGTTCTTCGGTTTGCACGAAAGTGCCCAGCCGTTTCATCAACTGCCGGACAATCCAGCCATTTCCGGCCAAGTCAGGGGCCCTTTATCCTCCGGATCGCGCGCCGCGTGATAATGAATTCCCGCCCACGCCGAGGTCTCCGTCGCGAGAGCTCCGTAATCATCGCGACAGCAGTAATCGATGTACCACTTCAAGTACGGACTATCGAGTCGCTCCCGTTCGAGCCATTGCGCGATTGTGATTCGATCCAGGTCCTCGTCCTTCCCCGAAACGCCGCCTTCCATGGGAATGCGAAACCGTCCGGAAGAACGAAACTCCTTCATCCGGTCCTCGAACCGCTCATACTGTTGCGCGTCATTCTTCGTCAGCCCGATGGACGGCTCCAGCCCCTCCTGCCACCGCCCATGAAGAAACAAGCGCTCCTGCGGCGAATGACAGAGCCAGCGCTCTTCCCACCGGCCTTCGCGCAATAGTCCGAGTTCCTCGAACAACTCGCGCACGTGCACCTGGTTCTTGTCCGGAACCGGAACATAGTGCGCCGCCCACGGATACGCGGAGACCTCGTTCTCCCCCCACCGGCTATTGCCGCCTGCCTGCGGCTCAAGCTCCAGCACGGTGAAATCTTTGAACCCGCGCTTCTCCAGCCGCCATGCCGCCGACAGGCCCGCAATCCCCGCTCCCACAATCACAATGGGCATCCGCCGCGACTCCCGCGGCTCCGTTTTCAGCGCGCCGTCCCGTAACCGGTGCCCCAACGGCAGCCCGGTATCCGCAAATCCACCCGCAATCCACCGCTCCGCCTTGGCGGTCAGTCCTACCAGAGCCGCCGAAGCAAACCCCCGCCGGCTTAACGAACGATTTCCCGCCATTCCCGCTCGTACGTCCGCACCAGGATCTGATCGTTCAGCCGGTTCACCTCCGCCGGTACCGGCGCCATGTCCGGCGGAAAATCGAACAGCGCCATCAACTGCCCGTGATTCAAGAACCGCAGCCCCGACGGCAACTGCTCTGGAATCGCCCAAGCCTCCGCCCCGCCCAACACAAACCCCCACTCCCCGAAGCTCGGCACGTACACGTGATACGGGTGCGTTCGAAACCCGGCAGCTCGCATTGTCGCGTCGATGATCCAGAACGACTCGCGCGCAAACATCGGTGACGTGCTCTGGACCACCGCCAGCCCCCGCGCGCTCAAATGTTTCAGCAGCAGGCGATAGAAAGCCGTCGTATACAACTTTCCCAGCGAATAGTTGTTGGGATCGGGAAAATCCACCACCGCAAAATCGAAGGACTCGCTGTTCTCCTGCAGCCAAGGGAACGCGTCCGCATTGATGATGTGCACGCGCGGCTGGTTCAATGACCCCGAGTTCAACCCCACCAGCAGAGGATGCGTCCGGAACTGCCGTGTCATCTCCGGATCCAGATCCACCAGCGTGACCGACTCTACGGTTGAATACCGCAATATCTCCCGCACCGCCAGACCGTCCCCGCCTCCCAGCACCAGCACTCGCCGCGGAGCCACCACCGACGCCAGCCCCGGATGCACCAGAGACTCGTGATACCTGTACTCATCCTTCGAGCTGAACTGCAAGTGCGAATTGAGATACAGCCGGATATCGTCCTTCCATCGCGTGACCACCAACCGCTGGTACGGCGTCGTCCGCGCCAGGATGACTTCATCGGAGTACAGCGCCGCGTCGGCTGTATCGGTAATCCACTTCGCTCCGGCCATGCCCGCGCTCAGCAGGCAAATCACTACTGCGCACATAGCCCGGCTCCATACGGCCCGCGCCAGGTGCTCCCGAAAGAGGAACGTCGACCATAGCGCCACGCCCGCATTCACCAGCCCGAAAAGGATGGCGCTCCGCACGAGCCCCAGCCTCGGAACCAGCAGCAGCGGAAACAGCAGCGACGCCGCCAGCGCGCCGATGTAATCGAACGTCAGCACGTTCGCCACCAGCTCCCGGAATTGAAACCGCTCTTTCAGAATCCGCATCAACAGCGGAATCTCCAGCCCCACGAGAATGCCGATGAGAATCACCAGTCCGTACAGCAGCAGCCGGAAGCCCGACGTGTACGTGAAGCTGAGAAACAGGATCGAGCTCGAAAATCCTCCCAGCAGCCCCACCATCAGTTCGATGGTGATGAAACGCCCCACCAGCCCGCGATCCAGGAAGCGCGAGAGCCAGCTTCCAATGCCCATCGCGAACAGGTAGCTGCCGATGATCGTCGAAAACTGCAGGACGCTGTCGCCAAGCAAATAGCTCGCCAGCGTTCCCGCGATCAGCTCATAGATGAGCCCGCAGGCCGCGATCAGGAAGACAGAGAGAAAGAGGACAACTGCCACTCGAGTGTTAGTGGACCGCAGCCGCCACGATAATTGCGATGCCCAGGGCCATCATCCCCGCAAATATCGCCAGCGCGACGTTCTGTTTCTCGACAATCTCCTTCCACAGGTCATAGGGCGTGATCTTGTCCCAGACCATGAACGACAAACAAAGCAGCACAACGCCGATAATCGCGAACACCAAAGCGTTGAGTATGTAACCGAAATGGAATTCAGGAGACATGCGCTATTTCCCTCGGAAGAAGTGTGGTAGCCAACTGTAGTGCGAGCGGTAGACGCCGGGGTTCTCCCGAACGCTCTTCGGAACGTCTTTGACTTCCGTGACCGACCCGAACGACGTTCCTCGCCAGGTCATGAAGCCGGTGCCGCCCAGCAGCAGCAGCCCGTACAGCATGTATATCGGAAAACGAATCATGATGCGTAGTCGCTTTCAGCCCACCGTTGACCCTCGAACGTACCGGCCCGCATGCTCGAGAGCAGAGGCGGAACCAGCAGCAGCGGCAATGCCAACCAGAACAGCCACAGACTGTTCACCCCGCGCCGCACCGTCACCTTGTAGTTCATCACGTGCGTCCCCGCCATCGCGTTCGTCCCGCCTTCCATCTCCGGCTCGATTCGAAGATAGTAGCGGCCCGATTCCACGCGCGGAATAATCACCGAATCGCCCCGCGAACCCTCGGTCCAGGCCCCGTCCGAATCGCGACCCGAGTAGTAGCTCAGCTCGCGCCCGAAATCGAAACCCTGCCCCGTCTGCTCGTTAATCAAGGCCATGTTCAAATAGGCCCAGTCGTTGTCCAGCGACGTATCCACCCGCACCTCCACATTCGATGTGCGGCCCGGCAGCTCGAAGATGTCGGTGACAAAACTGTGCTCGCCCGAAGAGCTCTGGTCGTATCGAAATGTCTGCTGATAGATCTGGCTGCCGCCCCCCGTGAATGTGAACCAGGCCAGCAGCGCCGCCCACACCACCATAAGCATCAGCGCCCGCCCCCACATGCTGGCGATGCGCTCGCGATAGGGCGATGGCTGATTCGCGTAAACACCCCGCGCCGGCGGAGGCGACCCCTTAATCTCGAACGCCTTCCAGATCTCCGCGCCCGTGATGTACTCGCCCTTCGACCAGGTGATTTCCTTGCCCGTCTTCTCCGCCGAGAGCATCGCCGGAGGATCGATAAAGTCGGACGCCTCCACTTGCTCCCCCACGCGCACTTGCCACGGAAATTCGCCCATCACAAACGTCGTCCGCGCGTTCGCCGTTTGAAAATGCTTGTACGTGCGGCCTTCGTACGTCACCGCCCGCCGCCCGCCCGAAGAGACAAACAGCGGCAAACCCCTCACGGTGAGAATGTCGTTCCAGTGCCCGTCGTACTGGCTCAAGTAGCGGAACCCGTGATACGGGTTGAACAACAGGTACTCGTGCCAGGAATAATTGGTCCCCTCCACCGTGATCGTTCGCACCTGGAAGCCGATCAGCTCATAGAGGATCCCGCGAAACTTTCCCCGCGTCCCGAGCGGAATCAGCGGCCGCACCCGCATCCGTTCATCGAACTTCTGCAGAATCTGAACCGACTCGCCCGTCGGATCGAGAATCGTGCAGCACTGCACGCATACCGCCGACTTTGTATGGGCAAACCCATGCAGGTCGACGTTCCCGCCGCAGTTTGGGCACTGGAGCGAGCGCATCCGGGGCTTTGCGGGAGCGGTCGTCATGCCACCGGCCACCCTTCAAATTCCCGCACGTTCCTTAGCTTCAGTGCCGCGTAGTCCACGCTCCACCCTAGAAACAGCAGCGGCGGCTCTTCGGTGTAATCAATCGTCCCAAACCGCGCGTCGGTCGTCCGCAAATCGACGAACGGATACGCCTCGCGGTCCTTCGTCGTGAACGGCAGCTCGCCCTGAAACCCCTCGTACCGCGCTTCGGTAAGAGTGGTCGCCATGTACTGCGCATTCTGAAATTGAAACACGTGGCCCGGACGAATCTCCCCGGCCCCCGGCAACGGCGCCGGCGGATTTGCGTGAAAACTGATCGCGTACTCGAGCTGGGCGTCGCTCAACCACCCGCTCACGCCGTCGCTGAAAGCGAGGTGCCACTCATTCCACCGCCCCTGCTCCCACGAATACACAATGCGTCCCACGACCAGAAAATTCTTGTTGTTGAAAACGCCCTCCGTCCCGATTTGAATCGGCGACGCATCTTCGGGCAAGTCCGCGACTTCTCCGACCTTCTCGAGATTGACATCGTTCCGCACGATGATCGCCTTGCAAAACGGGCAAGCCGTTTGTACCGCGCTCGAAAATGCAAACCGCACCGGCGCTCCGCAACCAGGACAATTCGCGCTGAAACTCATTCGAGCGGCCGCTCCAATCGCCGCACCCGCACATCCGCGGCGCCGAACCGCTGCCGCAATTCACGGTCGTAGCCCCACTCGGGCCGGGGCCGACAGCAAAACAGGTTCAAGCAGAGCGCCCCGTGCTCTGGAAACGTATGACAAGCGAGGTGCGACTCCGCCAGCAGCGCCAGCCCCGTAATTCCTCCCGGTCCCGGAAACTGGTGCCACTGCGCCTCGCCCACCGGGTGCAGATCCAGCCCTTCGATCAACGCCGCAAAAAGAGATTGGAGCGAGACAAGCTCGCGCAGGGCCTCCGGCTGGCAGCCGAAGGCCTCCACCACCCACTCACAACCAGGCGTCATCGCCGTTCACTATATCGCGATCAGGCCTGTGGCTTGCCGCACTCCGGACAGAACTTCGCGGGTCTTGGTATCTTCTGTCCGCACTCCGAACAGAACTTCGTCTCTCCCGCCGGTGCGGCTCCCGTCGGAGCAACCGGCACAACCGGCGTTACCGGCGTCGGCCCCGCCGGCGGCGGCTGCTGCGGAGGCGGCTGCTGCATGCTGCCCATAATCGCCCCCGCCATCGTCTGCCCTAACCCAAGCCCCGCACCCAGCCCGACCCCCAGCCCCGCCGTCCCGCCGCCCTCGTTGGCCGCGGCAATCGGCAGCGACTGCGCCGCCTGATACTGAATGTACTGCTGCATGTTGCCGATCATGTTCATGCCGATCCGCTGGTCGAGCAGCTTCTGCAACTCTTCCGGCAGCGACAGGTTTTCCACCACGAACTGATCCAGCGCAAGGCCCCATTCGGCAAACACCGGGTTGACCTGCCCTTTGATCCGCTCGCCGACCTCCACCAGGTTCGCCGCCATGTCCAGGAACGGAATCCCGCTCTCGGCAAACGCATCCGACATCCGCCCCACAATCGTCTGCCGCAACTGCGGCTCAAAGTCGACCGTGTGATAGATCTCTTTCGTCCCGCTCACCTTCTGCTGAAACGCTCGCGGATCGGTGATGTGCCAGCTATACACCCCGTAGCCTCGCATCCGTACCATACCGAAGTCTTTGTCCCGAATCGTAATCGGATTCGCCGTTCCCCACCGCTGGTTCACCTGCTGCTTGGTGATGAAGAAATACACGTCGCTCTTGAACGGCGACTGGAACAGCTTGTCCCAGTTCATGAGGTTCGTCAGGACCGGCAGCGTCTGCGTATTCAGCGTATACAGCCCCGGCCCGAACGCGTCCGCTGCCCGCCCTTCATTCACGAACAATGCCATCTGCGATTCGCGGACGGTCAGCTTCGCCCCGTTCTGGATCTCCATATCCTGCATGGGGAAGCGATAAGACAGGATTCCGTCTTCCGGCTCCGTCCAGTGGATTACGTCAATGAACTGCTTCTTGATGAAACTCTTGAGGGTGTCGCCCAAAGACATAGTGGCTCCGTTCGAGATGAGTATACGCTACCGCCGTCGCGGTTGTTCCGTTATACGACAATGGGGATGAAAACAAATGGGTTATCTCGCGATCTGCCTTGCCGCGGCCACGCTCGCCGCCGCCCCCCTGCCCCGCCTCAAAGTCTCCGATAATCACCGTTTCCTCGTCACCGAGACCGGCCAGCCGTTCTTCTATCTCGCCGACACCGGCTGGGAACTCTTCCATCGTCTCGACCGCAAACAAGCCGTCGAGTACCTCACCGTCCGTGCCGCGCAGCGCTTCACCGCCATTCAGGCCGTTGCCCTCGCCGAACTCGACGGCATCACCACCCCCAACGCCTACGGCAAGCTGCCGTTCATCGACGAAGATCCCACCCGCCCCGCCAACGACTATTGGGAGCACGTCGACTACATCATCGACGAAGCCAACGCCCGCGGCATCTACATCGCCCTGCTCCCCTCCTGGGGCGCTTGGGTCAACAGCGGTGGCCGCGACCGCAGCATTCTCACCCCACGCAACGCCCAAACGTACGGCGAATTCCTCGGCCGCCGCTATGCGAAGAAAGGCGTCATCTGGATTCTTGGCGGCGACCGCACCCCCACCGGCTTCGAGGAAACCTGGCGCGCGCTCGCCCGCGGCATCGCCATCGGCGTCAGCGGACGCGAAGACTACGACGCCGTCCTGATGAGCTTCCACCCTCGCGGCGGCCAGACCTCTTCCACCGCTTTCCACAACGATCCGTGGCTCGACTTCAACATGCAGCAGAACGGCCACGGCCAGCCTTGGCGCGCTCTCACCTGGGAAAAAATCGCCGCCGACTACAACCGGACTCCGGCCAAGCCCGTCCTCGACGGTGAGCCCCTCTACGAAGATCACCCCCTCGCCTTCCGTGCCCGCGAATTCGGCTACTCGCTCGACGCGCACGTCCGGCAGTACGCCTACGCCGACGTCTTTTCCGGTGCCTGCGGCCACACCTACGGCAATCACGCCGTCTGGCAGATGTACACCCCCGGCCGGACTCCTGTCAACGGACCACTGATGTATTGGTATCAGGCCATCCACCGCCCCGGAGCCTCGCAAATGCAATACGTCCGCAACCTCGTCGAGTCGCGCCCGTATCTTTCCCGCATCCCCGACCAGTCCCTCCTTCCCGAAGTCCTGGAAGGCTCCGATCACCTCACCGCCACGCGCGGCGACGGCTACGTCTTCGTCTACAGCGCGCAAGGCCGCCGCTTCTCCGTCCGCATGGGCCGCATCAGCGGCAGCAAAGTGAAAGCCTGGTGGTACAACCCGCGCACCGGCGACTCCCTCGAAATCGGAACCTTCGAGAACGAAGGCCTCCGCGAATTCACGCCGCCGTCGGAAGGCTTCAGCTCCGACTGGGTCCTCGTTCTGGATGACGTAGCAAAAAACTTCCCGCCCCCTGGAGAAGTCCGCTCAAAAACGCCCTGATTCAACCGAAAAGCTACACAGGCGTCCCTTCCATGACTGTACCCGCCACGCTCAAGCAAATGCCGCCCTTTCCGGCCGTCGCCGTGAAAGCCCTCGAACTGCTCGCTACCGAGGATTACAGGCTCC
>Ga0335082_10002941_pt1 | contig 18426 bp, 19 predicted proteins | sample Lox_Sample_41_FD_206718 | JGI IMG/M metagenome (GOLD analysis project Ga0335082, IMG submission 206718) | Soil microbial communities from Loxahatchee National Wildlife Refuge, Florida, United States - Lox_Sample_4.1 | ecosystem: Environmental > Terrestrial > Soil > Wetlands | place: USA... | reverse complement strand
GTACTGCTGACGCTTCGTGGGATTATCGGCGACTACATACAGCAATCGATCACCAACTGGAATCACGAAAGAGTTCGTCGCAATCTCAAGCGCGTGCAGAGCGGCCCGGTAATCCACACCAGCCATCTGAAAACGTGCAGGTGACGACTCCGGATAGGCCGATTCGAAGACCACCAGCAGCCCGAATGCCTTCGCTACGCTCTGAAACAACGATTTGCTGTCGCCGCGAAGGTCGAAATCCTGGGCGCCCTGGGTGGCGTCAAGCTCGATCGGTGGCAGGGGCTGGCGCGCCTCGGCCGCATCCTCCGCAGTCACGCGCCCGGCCAGGCCGGCGTCGATCCCGGGCTCCTTCGCGGCCGCCGCCTCTTTCTCCTTCAGGCTTGGATCCACCTTCGCAAGGCTCTGAAACTCCTGCACCCGCGTGCCGTAGACGATATTGCCGGGCTCAAGTGCAAGTGCCTGTGAATAAAGAGCATAGGCGCGCGCAGCATCGCCTTTCCGCTCCGCTTTCGCCGCCGCTTTGGCCAGTTTCGCGGCCGCATCCGTGGCGTCGCTCGCCAAAACGAACCCAATTGAGACACATAGGGCGACTGAAAGGCGAAACTTCACGAAATCAATGACGCCAGAGCCTCGCCGAACGTGTATAAACAATCCACCGTAAAGCGCCGATCTAGATGCAGGCATGCCTGTTACACTCGCGCCGTCTCGTCCGGCATTCGCACCCCCGATCCCGCAGAGCGTGGAAGAGCTGGGAATCCCGCACTCCCTGCTGGTGGACCTGGTTATGCGCCGCGCCCTGCTGGAGGGCGGCAGCACTCTGCAGACGCTGAGCAACGCCCTGCGTGTTCCGGTGCCGATTATCAACGCTATCTTCCAGCACCTGCGCTCCCAGCACCTCGTGGAAGTAAAGGGGATGCAGGGAAACGACTACAACTTCACTCTGTCGGCCAGCGGCAAAAGTCTTGCCGGAGAGCGCTTTCAATTGAGCCAGTATGCCGGCGCCGCGCCGGTTTCGCTGCGCGATTACAGCATCGCCACCAAGGCTCAGGCCGCGCGCGTGCAAATTGACCGAAAATCCCTGCGCCAGGCTTTCTCGGATCTGGTGATCCCGGATAACCTGCTCGATCAGCTCGGTCCCGCTCTCATTTCGCAGAACTCGATCTTTGTTTACGGACCCACCGGCAACGGTAAAACCAGCCTTGCCGAACGCATGCTGCGCGTTTATTCCGATACTGTTTATCTGCCCTACGCGGTGGAAGTAGACGGCCAGGTCATCAGCCTCTACGACCCCGTGGTCCATCAGCAGGTGGAAAACGAAGAGGGTCTGGTGGATGCGCGCTGGGCGTTGTGCCGCCGGCCCTGCATCGTGGTTGGCGGCGAGCTGATTCCCAGCATGCTGGAGCTCCGTCTGGATGAAAGTTCGGGCATTTACGCCGCGCCGCTGCAGATGAAGGCCAACAACGGCATCTTCATCATCGACGATTTCGGCCGCCAGCTCATGTCGCCGCGCGACCTGCTGAACCGCTGGATCGTCCCTCTGGACCGCCGCGTGGATTACCTCATGCTTCGCTACGGCGTGAAGTTCCAGATCCCGTTCGAGCTGATGGTGGTCTTCTCCACTAACCTCGATCCTTCAGATCTGGCCGATGAAGCCTTCCTGCGCCGCATCCACAACAAGATTTTCGTGGACGCCGTGGACGCGCGCAGCTTCGACCTTATCTTCCAGCGCGTGGTAGGCGCCAAGGGCATCGTTACGGAGCCTGACAGCGCCGAGTACCTGCGCGAACTCTGCCTGCGCGACGGCCGCACCGAGCTGCGCGCCTGCTATCCGGGCGACATTTGCACTATTCTGACGTCGATCGGGAAGTACGAAGGCCGCGCACCCATCATGACCAAAGGCGAGCTGGAGCGCGCCACCGCGCTGTATTTCGCGCGCAGCTAGACCAGACTGACCGGCGACGCTGACGCGAGCGGCTTCTTAGTGATGACCCGGCGGGACGTAGCCCGGAGGAAACGCCGCGCCCTCGCCGAAGAAATACTCTTCCATCTGCCGGATCAGGAACTCCTGCGCTTCCTGCGTGCCCAGGTTGAGCCGGTATTCGTTCATGATCATCTTCATGTGCTCAACCCACAGCTTCCAGGCTTCCTTCGACACGTTGTCGTAGATCCGCTGACCAAGCGGATGGCCTTCGAAGGGAACCTCGTCGAGACCCGGCATTTCCCGCTGGAATTTCGCGCAGAAAACCATACGGGGACCGGATGCGCCGCTGCCTGAGGAAGCCATTATCAGTCGTCTCCTCGGTTCAGGATAGCGCAGCGGGACCGAGCCGCGACGGTACCGGAGCGGTTTCAAGGCGTCAAGCCGTGGCAGATTCGCCTTCGCGTCGCCGGCGCAGCGATTCCAGGTACTCGGACAACTTCATCGGCTTCGGAGCGCCCTTCTCCATCTGGCGCTGCACGGCCCGCTGATAGCGGCGCAGCGTCTCACGACGGGTGGCATCGCGCAGTTCACAGGTTTCGATGTCGAGCAGGATGTCGATTTCCCACGGCCGGAATGTATTGCGATTCACATTCCCTCGGAGCAGTTCCTGGATCAGGCGGTTGAACTGAGCCAGGACGGTTTCCGAGTCTACTTCCTCGTGATGGCGCAGATAAGGCATCCTCATTGTCTTATCGGCAAATAACCTGAGGAGTTTAGACAGTTAAACGGTGAACTGCCGGCGGATCGGAATCGCGAACCGGCATAGCACGTCCTCGACGTCCTTCTCGCTGAGCCGCGAGGCGTCGTACTCCACCGATACCCGATCCAGCCCGGGTGCTACCTTCACGCGCATGATGCCGTACCAGCTGTGCACTTTCGCGATGGCGTCCGAATCGGAGTCGGCGAGCGGCCGTACAAGCGGGTATTCGAGCTGGATCTTAGTCACGTTTCATTATCCCCGGAGCGGAGTTTCCAAACAATCTGCCGCAGCATCCCCATCCACGCTTCGGCTTCCTGCTCGTGGATGTTCAGACGGCGCACCATGCGCCGGACGCGTGCGGCAGTCGACTGGGTGCGTGGATAACCGGATTCGCGCAATGCCTCGAGTAAATAGCGGGTGATACGATCTACCTCGGCCGAGCGAGCGGGTTTGCGCGGCTCGGGAGTGGCTGCCACCGGGCGCCGCGCCAGTTCATAGAGACAGACCGCCACGGCCTGGCCGAGGTTCATGGAGCCATGCTCTTCCCGCGTGGGAATGCGGATCAGCCAGTGACACCAGCTCATGTCCTCGTTCGACAGACCGAACTTCTCGGAACCGAACAGCAGGGCCACTTTTTCGCCAGCCAGCGCGCGCCGGACCAGGCGTCCGCCGTATTCAAGCCGCCGCAGCGGATGCTGGAGCTGACGATTACCGATTGAAGTAGTGCCGACCACCAGCGAGCAATCGGCGACGGCCGCGCCGATGTCCGGGTATTCAACGGCGTTCCGGACGACCGCGCCCGCGCCCACAGCCGACCGCGCCTCGCGAAAGGCGACATCGTACGCGTTTACCAGACCGAGCTCCAGGAAGCCGAAATTGCTCATGGCCCGTGCCGCCGCACCGATGTTCAGCGGATTGCGCGGCGCGACCAGCACGACACGGAGATTCCCGCCCGGCACACCCGGCGCAGGCGGCACCGGCCTCAGCCTGTGAGGAGTTTTTCTACTCGAGGTACGTGTAGCCGTTCAGGCCCTCTTCATAAAACCGGAGCAGGCGTCCGGCTTCTTCGTATCCCACGCGCCCCTCGCGCAGTGCGCTCTCCACATCGGCGCGGAATTGCTCGATCAGGGTGTGCGAATTGAACTGCACATAATCGAGCACTTCGCGCACCGTGTCGCCTTTCACTACCGTGTTCAGCACCGCCTCGCCGCCTTCGCCGAGGCTGACGTGGACCGCGTTCGTGTCGCCAAACAGGTTGTGCAGGTCGCCGAGAATTTCCTGATAGGCGCCCACCAGGAACGTGCCGAGAATGTAGGGCTGCCCGTTGAAGGTGTGGAGCGGAAGCGTGCGCTTGATGTCGCGGCGGTCGATGAACTGGTCCACCTTTCCATCGGAGTCGCACGAGATGTCGCCCAACACTCCGAACCGCGCTGGCGATTCATCCAGCCGGTGAATGGGCATCACCGGGAAGAGCTGCTTCACCGCCCAGCTATCCGGCATGCTCTGGAACAGCGAGAAGTTGCAGAAATAGGTTTCCGCCAGCAGGCTGTCCAGAACCTCGAGCTCCTCGGGCATGTATTCCAGGCTCTTGGCCATTTTCTGGATCTTGCGGCAGATCGCCCAGTAGAGATTCTCTGCCTGACAGCGCTGCGCCAGCGGCAGATAGCCGAGGCTAAACAGGTTTAACGCCGAATCCAGCGCCTGCTGCGCGTCGTGAAAGCTCTCCAGCAGATTGCGCTGGCTCATGGAGCGGTGGGTTTCCTGCAGGTCGATGAGCGGTTGCTCGGCTTCGTCGGGAATGTGGTCCACGTCTTCCTCGCCGAAGCCCGTGACACCTACCACGTTGAACACCAGCGCGCTGTGATAGGCGGCGATGGCGCGCCCGCTCTCGCTGACGATGGTCGGGTGCGGCACTTCGGCTTCGTCGCACACGTTCTGCACGTGATAGACGACGTCGTTGGCGTATTCCTGCAGCGTGTAATTCACGCTCGATTCGAAATCGGTCTGCGAGCCGTCGTAGTCGATGCCCAGCCCGCCGCCGACGTCGAGATACTTCAGTCCCGCGCCCGCCTTCCGCAGCTCAGCGTAGATACGCGCCGCCTCGATCACCGCCGCCTTGATGTGGCGGATGTTGGTGATCTGGCTGCCGAGGTGGAAATGCAGCAGCTCCAGACAATCGCCCATGCCCAGCAGGTTGAGCTGCTCTACCGCGCGCAACGCCTCCGTCACCGTGAGACCGAACTTGGAACGATACCCGGCCGACGATTTCCAGCGGCCAGCGCCGCGGCTGGCCAGCTTCACGCGCAACCCGATGGCCGGCTTCACGCCGACCTCTGCGGCATGCTTGATCACCAGATCGAGCTCGGTGTATTTCTCCACGACCGGAATAATCTGGCGGCCGATCTTGCGCGCCAGCGTCACCATCTCGATGTATTCGTCGTCCTTGAAGCCGTTGCAGATGATCGGCGTCTCGTTGTCGGCTATGGCAAGAACCGCCAGCAGTTCCGGCTTCGATCCCGCTTCCAGACCGAACTTGAATGGCCGGCCGTACTTGAAGACCTCTTCCACTACCTGGCGCTGCTGGTTCACCTTGATCGGATACACGCAGCAGTAGTTGCCCTTGTACCCGTGCTCGGCGATCGAGTTCTCGAAGGCCTGGTGCAGCTCGGCCAGACGGTGCTGCAGAATTTCGCCGAAGCGAAGAAGGATCGGCAGAGAGATGCCGCGCAGTTCGAGCTTCTCCACAAGTTCCATCAGGTCGATGGCGCGGTTCGGGTCTTTCGTGGGGTGAACCCAGAGATGCCCGTTCTCACCGACTGAGAAATATCCCTTTCCCCAACTGGCGACATCGTACAGCTCAGCAGCGTGCGTGGTAGTCCAGCGCTCGGTTGGCTCCCACACGGCGGGCTCGGAGAGTTTCAATTCGCTTACATCCTCCAGGTACAAAAAGACGGTTCAGCTTTTAGTGTCGTTCCAAACGTCTGCGGTAGCAAGAGGAAATCGTGCGCGAGGTTTGAGCTGGGTGGTGGCGCTGCGCCCGCTCAATACCAGTTCCGAATCCGCACCTCGATGCTGCTTCCCTCCAGGGCTTTGCTGAATACCGTCAGATCGGAGCCACGATAGTGATATGGGTAAACCACCTTCGGATGAAATGCGCGCACGGCTTCGGCGGCCTCCTCGGGCGGCATGGTGTACGGCAGATTCATTGGAACAAACGCAACGTCAATGTTTCTAAGAGCGCGCATCTCCGGGATCCCCTCGGTGTCGCCGGCGATGTAGAAGCGCTTGCCGCCGTACGTCAGCACGTAACCGTTTCCGCGTCCCTTGTCGTGAAACAGCTTCCCCGGCGCCGGCCCGCGCGTGAGGTTGTACATGGGAATTGCTTCGATGGTCCAGCCATCCCACGTGGTGCTCTCGCCGTTGCGCAGTACTTTGGCGGAGGTCACCCTTTCGGCGACCGCGGGTGGAGCAACGATCACGGTGCCCGGCTTCGAGAGCTTCGCAATCTCGGCAGTGTCGAGGTGATCGGGGTGAATGTCGGTGATGAGAATGAGATCGGCCTGCGACAGGCCTTCGTATCTGCCCTGGCTCCAGGGATCGACGTGAATCGCTTTGCCGCCCGCCTCGATGAGCAGGCTGGCGTGATGGATCGGCGTGATGCGGACGGGGCCCGCGGAAGTTTGAAACATGTCCGGCTCCCCGGAGGCAGCGGCCAGCGCGGCGGCCATCATCAACAGCAGCGCCCAGCAACGGGTCTTCATGAAGGTGATTGTAGCGCCGGGAACCTGATATGCTGCGACCGGGTCTGGACCAGGCGTGAGGATAAGTTCGCGGGTTCACATTCCGTGGTTCCTGCGCGGTGCGCTGATTTGTTGCGCTGTCTTCGCCGAGCCGGCGCCAGACGCTCTGCCGGACCCCGTGCGGCAGCCGGTGCCATCCACTCTCGAACACGCGCGAATCCTCAACGAAGCAGCGGAGCTCCACGACCGCGGAGAGTACGCCGTCGCGATCGGGAAGTACAACGCTGTTCTCTCCGCCAACCCCGACGACATTCGCGCCATCTGGGAGCTCTCTCTTTCCTACTTCGCGAGCAAGGACTACGACCGTTGCATCGCCACAGCGCGGCGGGGAGCTGAGTACAAGTCGCGTTTGTTGACGAAGTTCTACGGGATGATGGGAAGCTGTCTGGATGACGACGGCAAGCCCGGGGAGGCGCTGGCTCTCTACCGGGCTGCCGCGAAGCAGTTTCCCGCCGACTCTACTCTCGAGTTCAATCTCGGCATCACGCTGGCCAAACTCCAGCAGTGGGACGAAGCTCGTGCGGCCATGCGCACAACAGTGACACTGGACCCCAACTACGCCAGCGCGCACTTCCGGCTCGGAACCTTCTACGCAAGAACGGGCGCGCGCCTGCCCGCGGCCCTGGCGTTGTGCCGGTTCCTGGTGCTCGAGCCCGATTCCGAACGCAGCATTAGCGCACTCGTCGCTTTGCAGGGGATTTTTGACAGCTATGTGAAACGAGGCGACAAGGCAAAGCAGATCTCCGTGATTGTGAAACCGGACACGCCGAAGGAAGACGGTGATTTCGGGGCGCTCGACATGGCGCTCGGTGTTGTGCTGGCGAATAACACGCTGGATTCTGAGAAGGCTAAGTCCAAAGACGATCTGCTTACGAGCACTTTCGAGAGGCTGCTCGCGATTGCCACGGAAACGCCGGAGGGCCCCGCCGAATTCTGGCAGAAATACTACCTGCGCTACTTTCGCGAGCTGAAAGCCAAAGGCTATGTCGAGCCGTTCGTCCACGTCATCACGATCAAGGGCGATCTTCCCGGTGCCAGCGACTGGCTGCGCAGAAACTGGGGCAGCGTTCAGGATTTTCAGGCCTGGTCAAAGGCTTACCGCTTCGACAATCCTTAAGTTCCTCACGCGCGGGTGCGTCATTTAGCGCATTCGGACGACATCACCCACAACGCTAGCCTTGCGATTGCGCGATTCACCCCCATTCCAGCCCGCAAACCACTCAAGTACCGTTGGAACCTGCCGTGCTACCCAGAGAGCAACCGTGCTGCGGAACCCAAATTATCGCCGTGCCGCTCCTGATCGCGCCCAGCGCGTGCGCAAAGGAATCCAGATCTTATTTATTTTGTTAAACATCTGGATTGCGGCGGATTTTTACCGCTTTGTCCGGTTCTACGAAATGGGTGGGGGATATGACCCACCGCAACGGCCACCGGGTGTCGAGGGGTGGCTGCCGATCGCGTCACTGATGAACCTGAAGGTGTGGCTGCTGACCGGCATCGTGCCACGGGTTCATCCGGCGGGGATGTTTCTGCTGGTGGCGTTCCTGCTGATTTCGCTGTTCCTGCGCAAGAGCTTCTGCGGCTGGATCTGTCCGGTTGGAACGATTTCCGAGTACCTGTGGAAGGCCGGCCGGCGCATCTTGCGGAATAACTGGCGGATGCCGCACTGGCTCGACCTGGGCCTGCGCTCGTTGAAATACCTGCTGCTCGCGCTTTTTGTCTATGTCGTCCTGCGCATGCCCGTGGAAGGCCTGCTCGACTTCATGGAAGGTCCGTACGGCATCATCGCCGACGTCAAGATGCTCAATTTCTTCCGTTATCTGAGCGAGACGTCGGCGGTGGTTCTGGGCATCCTGGTTCTGACTTCCTTTTTCATACAGAACTTCTGGTGCCGCTATCTGTGCCCGTATGGAGCGCTGATGGGGCTGGCCGCACTGGCCAGCCCTCTGCGCATCCGGCGCGACCCGAAACGCTGTATCGACTGCGCGAAGTGCGCGAAGGCCTGCCCGTCAGGGCTTGGCGTAGACCGGCTGGTCACGATTCAGTCTGCGGAATGTACCGCTTGCATGCACTGCGTCGCCGAGTGCCCGGCTGAGGGCGCACTATTCCTTTCGGTTCCGGTTGGGCCGAGGAAGATTCCCGCCTGGGCGGTAGCGGTTGCGATGATGGCGATCTTCGTGGCGTTTTACGCCGGCGCGCGCATCACCGGCCACTGGCAGACTCCGGTCCCCAGGCGCGTGTACACGCAACTGGTACCGCACGCGAACGAATTCGCGCATCCCTGAACGGCGGGCGCCGGGCTGTGCTTCCATTTGAGAGAACGCGCCTCGCGGCGCGTGTCCCCCAATCAGCGCTCAACAGCGATCAGGTTCTCGACAAAGCAAACGCCAGCGGTTGCCCATGCGGCGCGCTCGGCATCGAGCTTTTCCGAGGTGGAGCGCACGCGGCCGTGGAGGGTGACCACGCCTTTTTCAACATCGACCGAGGCGTTGTCGACACCCTGTGCCCGCAGAGCCTCAGCAACGCGCGAATCCAGCTCTTCATTTGGAGGCGCAGGACGAATGGCAATCTGATTGGCGACGCCTTTGAGACCGGCAATGCTGCTTACGGTCTGTTCCGCTTCACGTTTCTGCGAATAGCTGTCAACGGCTCCGTGCAGGGTCACATAGCCGTTGCGGACTGTTATTTGTATGGCGTTATGGGGGATGGCAGGATCGACGCGCAGGGCGCGCACGGCTTCGCGCACGATTTCGGGATCAGTGCGTTCGGCGCCCAGGCGCACGGCGATGTCGTTGGCGACTCCGCGTACGCCTTCAGCGCGTTTGGCGATATCCTCGGCGGCGAGCTTCTCAAAATAGCTGTGAGCAAATCCGGTAAGCGTGACCACGCCGTCGGCGACGGCCACGTGAATGTCGCGAGTCAGGACTTCCGGGTCGCGCCTGATGCCTTCCCGGATGGTTTCCTGCAACGACTGATCCGTGGGGCAATCCACGGTATGCATACTTACACTGCCTCCCCGGGGGTCCCCGGCCGGCCCCGCTTCTCAAGATCCTTGTCGGAAACAATAGAAGGGGCACGCCGCTAACCAGAAACTGAGAGCGTGTTTTCAGAGGCTTACGTTACGATGGCGGCAGATTCGGGTCAAATCGCCCAAAGCGATTGGGCCATCTACGGGGGCATGCCGTTCAGCATGATTTGAATCTGGTTGTAGACCATGATGATCGCAGGTCCCAGAGTCACCAGCAGTACCGATGGAAAGATCAGAAAGAAGACCGGGAATATCAGCTTCACCCCGACCTTGCGCGCCGACGCCTGGGCCTGCTGACGGAGCCGGGTGCGCAGGTACTTCGAGTGGATGCGCAGCGCCGGGGCCAGACTGGCGCCAAAGCGGTCGGCGTCGATCAGCACGCCTACGAGTTTTTTGAGCTCCGGCTCGCGGTTTCGTTCGGCAATGTGCTGAAGCACTTCCTGACGGGCCTTGCTGGCGCGCATCTCCAGATGGGCCTGCCAGAGCACTCGGCTGAGGTCTGGATACGTCACAGAAAGTCCGCGAGCTGTTTCCAGCATAGCGAGATCGAGCCCCTGACCGGCCTCGACGGCGAGGGTAAGCAAATCGAGCGCCGTCGGGATGCCCGAGCGCAGCCGGTTCATGCGCGCCCTGGTGCGCGCTTTCAGGAGCCGGTCCGGGAGCAGAAATCCGAAGCCCGCGCCGCACATCGCGGCGGCAAGCATTCCAACTCCCACGCCGGTCTGGGACACAGCGGCCACGGCACAGGCCACCGCCAACAACACCGCAAGTCCGACCTTGAGTCCGTAGAAAACCTGGATGGCGGATTCGCGCGTGTATCCGGCCGAGGCGAGCTTGCTGCGATACGGGTTTTTCGTCTTGTGCGCTGCGGGTAGCGCGCTTCCCAGCTTGAGGAGAAGATCGTGCGCTACCTCCTGCGGCTGTGGCAACGGCGCGGCTGCCACCGGCTGTTCAGTCGAAGTAGCGGGTCGGCGCACCATCCAGAACCACCCGGCCAGGCTGACCGATGCCATCACGAACAGGAACAGGCCAATGAGAATCCCCAGCATCGCCTATGTCCTGACGGCCACGATCCGGCGGATGGCGAAATGTCCAAGGACGAGAAACGCGAGCGCAGCAGAAATGAGGTGCTTGCCCCACGGATGCTGAAACAGCGTCGCCATGTAGGCCGGATTCACCACCATCATCATGCCCGCGATCACGAAGGGCATAGCGGTCAGGATGGCGCCCGTAAGCTTGCCATGGGCAGCCACCGCTTCCACCTCACCGCGCAGCGCAACCGTTTCGCGCATATCCTCGGCGAGCTTGCCGAGCACATCGCTGAGCTTCCCGCCGCTGCGCACCTGCAACTGCACCGCGGCAGCAAACAATGCAACGTCTGAGACAGGCACGCGCTCGCTCAGGTGTGCCAGGGCGCGTTCCCAGGGAACGCCGAGCGACATCTCGGCAACAGTGCGGCGCAGCTCACCAGCGACGGGTTCCTCGGCTTCGGCGGCCACCAGGTCCATCGCGGCGGTCAGTGCTTGTCCGGCGCGCATGGCGCGCGAGAGAGAATCGAGCGCGTCTGGAAAGTACTCCTGGAAACGAGAAAAACGGCGCAGGCGCAGGCGCAACACCACCGTGTAGGGCGCTGTGGTGATGGCGCCACCGGCCAAAAGCAGAGCCCAGAGCGGAATCCACGGGAGGCGTGACATCATGGCCATCGAGATAGCTCCGCAAAGCAGCATCAGCAATGTCAGGCGTCCGGGCGACCAGTCGAGACCAGCTTCGCCAAGATGACGGTGCAGGAGATTGGCGAAGTCGAAACGTTCGAGGACGCGCGCCCAGAGCGAGATAGTACTGAGCGAGTCGTCGCGAAAGAGCTCGGCGTCGGCCGCGGCATCGGGGTTCTGCTGCTTCTCGAGGTGCTGCGCGCGCAATTGCGATGCGATGAGCAGAGCTGCCCCGAAAGCAGCGAAGCAAAGGACGAAGATCAGAGTGAGGAATACGATGGTCATTGCCGGGCCAGCGCCTGTTCGCGGCGCGGGACGATGGTCACCACGAGTTCGCGCCCGTCGAGCTTATGCTCCGGAAAGGCGCGGGCCAGGACACCGGACAGGGCCGCGTTGAAGCCCGTAATTGCGAAGCCGTGCGCGGAACCTGGGTCGACATGGGCGTCGAGGCTGGCGGTACGGGTTGCGCCTCCGTCGCGCCACACCAGCTCCGGCGAGATCCGCAGGCCCTGGCGCAATCGTAAGCGAATGCGCACGCTGCAATCGGCGTTGCCGGCGCGCACGGTCGCGGTGTCGCTCGTGCTGAAGATCACCTCGGACGACGAGAGCTCATCGGCGCCTGCCGCGGGATCGCTCGCGCCGTCCGGAAGGGCGAGAACGTGCCACGAACGCGCCGCCGATTCAGCTCCGAATTTCATCATTGTCGCGGGTGCGGCGGCAATCATGCGCACCCGGAAGGCCTCCGCGGGCACGGCGGACGCCGATGCCGCCGGAGCGGCCTGCGACGGCAATGGTCCATTCAACATCGCGGCCAGATCGAGCCGCGCCGCGGGCGCCCCCGAACGGTCCTGCCTGTTTCGCAGTACGATGCGTACTCGCGAAGCGGTATCGGCCAGCGCGACGATGTCTGTCTGATCCGGACGAACCAGCACGGTGACCTGCGGGAGCATGTTCCGGCTGGCCATGATCTCCGCGGGTCCCGTGGAAACAACTTCGACGTCCTGCAGGACACGGCGCAGTTCTGTAATATCGCCGCGTTGCACGACCGCCTGGATGTCAATGCGCGAGCCGGGATGCAGGAGACCGAGCAGTGTTCCCGATTCGATGACGTGCAGGGTCACCGCGCGCATCTTTGGCGGCACGTCGTCGATGCCGGGCAACACCTCGCCTTCGTTTACCAGCATGGACCCGAGCACCGGCGCACCCTGGGCGAGAGGGGCCATCAGCGTTTTTCCGACGGCCTGCTCCGCAGCGGTGAGCGCGCCCTGGAGAGCCGATTGGACCTGAACCTGAACCGGTCGCACATCCTCGCGCGTTAACACATCGCCCCGTTTGAGAGCTCGTGCCGTCACGAGCACTGTCTGTTTCGGGATTACCGTGCTGTTGTCCTTGAACTTGTCGGCAAACAAGCCATAGAAGATGCCTGTTGCCGCCACGGCGATCACGAACGCAATCGCCAACAGCACGACCAGATTTTTCTTTACCGCCGCCGTATCGCCAGCCGCCATATTGCATCTATCGACATCGACGGAGCCTATCTGCCCAGGGGGAAGGCCTTAGCTGGCTGGCGGAATCCTCTCCCTTGCGGCGTGGCTCAGTCATATGAAGTTGCGGCGGCGCGAGACGGCGGCTTGCGCCGCCTGTCCGGTTCAGCTCCGGGAGGTATGCTGAACGTTTACTCGTGCCTCCCGAAGTCCGTACCGAGCTGGCCAGCGAACGGAAGATCCGCACTCGCAACAAACCGCACTATCGGCTGGCGCACTGGCCCATCTGGATCTTTGTGTTTTTCCTCGCGCCGGGACCGCTGACGTTTCGGCTGTTTGCGTACGGTTTCAATCGCTGGATGGCGCTGTGGCTGGCGGCGGTGCTCATCGGGACCGGGATAGCAGGACTGGCAGGGCGGCTGCCGGGTGTGGAGCCGGCTCCTTATATTATTCGATTCACAGAGGACAAACCGAACCCGTTCTACCGCCGCGTCTGCTACACGTTCGCCTGGAGCGCGGCGGTGACATATGCAGTGCTGAATGCCGCGGGGCTGGCCGATGCGATCATCACCGGCCGCTGGGAGCTACGGCAGATCTACGAGTGGGCGTATTTTCCGCTGGCGGGCGCGATCTGGCTGCTGGGGCTGGCGGGTGTGCTGCCGCGCGTGCGCGCGTCCACGAAGGGTGAGGGGCACGAACGGCGCTACTTCTACGGTTCGGTGTGGGCGGTGACGGTGGCGCAGCCGGTTGCTGGTGTCCTGTGGGTGGCGCTGCCGCGCGGGCGGGCCGGCGACATCGTGAAACTGATGGTATTCGTGGGGATTCTTACATTCATGGGGATGCTCGCACAACGCGGCGTGCTGCCGCGGACAAGGCGAATCGTTCCGGGCGAGCTGGCAGTGTCAGATTAGGCGACCGGGCTGAAGCCTGTGCCGCTGCACCACACCTGCGCACTCTCTTACACATGTAGTGGGCTGGTCCGAATCAGCGATAATGGCTCTTATGAAGTTTCCCGTTGTAGCCGTCGCGTTGCTGGCTGCTGGTGCGCCCATGTTTGGTGCAGTGCAGGTGGTTGAGGAGATCATCGCCAAGATCAACGGCGACATCGTTACCAATGAGGATCTGGCGCGGGCGCGCCGCGAGGTCCGCGCCGACATGGCCCGCCAGGGGATGTCCGCCGCGAAGATTCAGGAGACGCTGGCGCAGCATGAGAAGGATCAGCTGCGAAACAAGATCGACCAGTTGCTGCTGATCCAGAAGGCCAAGGACCTAGACATCAAGGTCGACAACGACGTCTCGAAGTATATGGCGAAGCTGCAGTCGACAGTGGGCGAGCCCGACCCGGACAAGTTCCACGAAATGGTGCGGGAGCAGACCGGCGAATCGTTCGAAGACTTCAAGGCTGACATAACAAACAACCTGCTGACCGAAAGGGTGATTCGCCAGGAAGTACAGGGGCGCCTGCCGATCGACCACAAGGAGATCGAAACGTACTACAACGAGCACAAGGCGGACTTTGTACGCGAGGAGCGGGTATTTCTGCGCGAGATCCTGATTTCCACCGAGAACAAAGACACGGCAGGACAGACGGTCGCGGACAAGAAGGCAAACGACCTGGTGCGGCGGGCACGCGGGGGAGAGCAGTTCGCTGAGCTGGCGCACGAGAATTCCGACGCAGTGACGAAGGAGCAATACGGCGACCTGGGGGGCTGGAAGAAGGGCGAACTGGCGTCGAATCTGGAGACGCTGGTATGGTCGCAGCCGGCAGGCTACATTACCGATCCTATCAAGGTGGCCAAGGGGTTTCTCATTCTGAAGGTGGAGAACCATCAGAAGGCGGGGCAGGCCTCGATGGATGAAGCCGAGCCGGAGATCATGGATAAGCTGTACCAGCCGAAGCTGCAGCCAGCACTTCGCGCCTATCTGACGAAGCTTCGTGAGAGCGCGTTCCTCGAGATCAAGAAAGGTTACGTGGACTCAGGCGCGGCCCCCGGGAAGGACACAACCTGGATGGACGCGGCGCAGCTCAAACCGGAAACGGTCACCAAGGCGGAAGTAGCCGGCAGACATCGCCGGAAGCACTTCCTCGGCATGCCGGTGCCTGGGACGACCTCGAAGGAGACGTCCAGCAGCAGCACGCACTCGAAGAAGTAGCGCCGATGAAATCTCCCTATGTCGGCGAATTGCAGCCCAACCAGGTAGTAACCGGCGTGTTCCTCGTGCAATCGAAGGACATTCGCCAGAAGCGTACGGGCGAGCCCTATTTGTCTCTGGTGTTGGGAGACCGCAGCGGCGACATCGACGCCAAGATGTGGGACAACGTTGCAGAGGTGCTGGAGTCGTTCGAGCGCGACGATTTCCTGCGGGTGCGCGGCCTGATGCAGGTTTACCAGAACCGGCCGCAATTCACCATTCACAAGATTATCGGGCGCGTGGAGGAGAAGGACGTCGACTTCGCCGACTACTTCCCTTGCGCTGAGCGCAAGCCGGAGGAGATGTTCGACGAGCTGCGCGCGGTGATTGCGGGCGTGGGCAATCCGCATTTGCGAGCGTTGCTGGATGCGTTTTTGGACGATGAGAAGATCGCCGTGGCGTATCGGACGGCTCCGGCGGCTAAAAGCGTCCATCATGCATTTCTGGGCGGACTGATTGAGCACGTACTGTCGCTGTGCACGCTGGCGAAGATGACCGCGCCGCACTACAAGGACATCGATCTTGACCTGCTCCTGGCCGGCGTGATTTTGCACGATATTGGCAAAACGCAGGAGCTGACCTACGACCGAAGCTTTGGGTACTCGAACGAAGGCCAGCTTCTGGGGCACATCGTCATCGCACTGCGCATGTTGGACGAGAAGATCGCCGGGGTGCCGGGCTTCCCGGAGAAGACGCGAACGCTGCTCGCGCACATGATCGTAAGCCATCACGGCGAACTGGAGTTCGGCTCTCCCCGCGTGCCGCTGTTCCCCGAGGCGCTGCTGCTGCACCATCTGGACAATATGGATTCCAAGATGGAGTGCATGCGCGCGGCAATCGCGCGAGACCGGCTGAGCACCACGAGCTGGACCGGTTACGTGCCGCCGCTGGAGCGTCCAGTGTTGAAGAAAGCGAGATATCTGGAGGAGGAAGCACCGCCAGCACCCGCGAAGCCGGCTCCGCTCGCTCCACCGCGCACGAACAACACGCCTCCCTCACGAGAGGACCGGCCGCAGCCGGTGAGCGGGTCGCTGTTTGGCGACAAGCTGCAGGAGGCATTGCGGAAGTCGTGACGGCGAACGGAAAATCTCGCGAGATGCCCCCACCGTTGGAGCTGCAATGCCTTAAGGCGCTCTGGGCGCTTGGTGAGGGAAACGTGAGCGAAGTACAGCAGGCGCTGGCGCCACACAAGCCGCTCGCTTACACGACCGTGATGACATTGCTGGAGCGGTTGTTGCGGAAGAAAGCGGTCAACCGGCGCAAGAACGGCCGCTACTTTGTTTACGCGCCCGCGGTGACTGAAGAGGCGTTGCGCCGGGTGGCGGTGCGTCAGCTCGCTGAGACGTTCTTTGACGGTTCGGAGGCAGCGCTAATCCGCTATCTGGAAACCGGCGGCGGCCACACACCCAGCATGGCCGACGTGTTGTTCGACTGACGTTTCATCACCACTCGACGCCGTTGGCCCGCAGATCGCGCTCGAGCTGGCTGAGCGATTCGAACCGTACCGCGCGCATGCCGGCTTTGCGCGCACCCTCCACGCAATACGCCAGGTCGTCCACGAAGAGGCACTCTCCCGCACCGCAGCCAGCTCGCGCAATCGCCTCATGGTAGATCTCGGGCGATGGTTTGGCCGCACCGACACGATATGAGACCACATGGTCGTGAAAATGACGCAGCAGTGGATACGAAGCGAGGATCATCTCGAAGTGAATCGCGTTGGTGTTGGAGACCAGCACGAGCCGGTAGCGCTGCTCCAGGGCCGCGAGCAACGGTTCCGGCACCAGGGGCTCGGCCAGAAAAATGCCGGACCAGAGTTCGCAGAACTCGGCGTAGGTCATGGTCACTTCCAGCTCGGCGCAGAGACGGGCGACGAAATCTTCCGAAGAAATAGCTCCCGTCTCCAGACGCACCACCAGGTCCGTAGTGGCCAGTCGCTTCGGGATCTCGGCGGCCGGAAACGGACAGAGCTTTTCGAGCCGTGCGTAAACGCGGCTGAAATCGAAAGGCACGATGGTATTGCCCAGGTCGAAGAGGATCGCTTTGATCAAGGGTGAGAGTACTCCTCAGATGGCCGATGCAACGCCGTCGGCGATTTGCACTACGGGCTTGATCGCCTCGATGTCGTGCACGCGGACGATGTGAGCACCGCCAAGTATGGCCGCTGTGACCGCGGCGGCGGTGGCCATTTCAGTCTGCTGCTCCGACGGCTGCGCCAGAAACGATTTTCGTGATGGACCCACAAGGATGGGCAGCTCCAGTACGGCGAGGCGCGAAAGCTGCGCGAGAATTTCCGTGTTTTGTTCGCGGCGTTTTCCGAAGCCCAGGCCGGGGTCGATGACGATCTGCGCACGGGTCAGACCGGACTGCGTAGCCCGGTGCACGCAGGCCCCAAGGTCGGCGGTGATCGTGCCGGCGACGTCCTTCAACGGCGGCAGCTTTGCCCAGGTTTCCGGCGTGCCCCGCATGTGGTTCAGGATGAGGCCGGCATTTGCCTGGGCGGCGGCTTTGGCGAGCTCGGGATCGAAGGTGAGCGCGCTGGGATCGTTGACAATGGAAACGCCGAGTTCCAGGGCCTTTCGCGCGACGCTCGATTTATAAGTGTCCACCGAGAGCGGCACGCTGACACGATCACGCAGGCGCTTGAGCACGGGGATGAGACGGCGCAGCTCTTCGGCCTCGGAGACGCGCTGCGAGCCGGGCCGCGTGGATTCGGCGCCGACGTCGATGATGTCAGCGCCTTCATCTTCCAGTTCCATCGCACGGACGTAGGCGCGGTCGGGATCGTCATAGCGTCCGCCGTCGCTGAACGAATCCGGGGTGACGTTGAGGATGCCCATGAGGAGCGTGCGCTCGCCCAGCAGAAGCGTCGTCTCGCGGATTCTCCACTCGAAGCGTTTACGAGGCATCTTTGGGTTGGATCCGCTTCCATTTCCTGCCAACACGAACAACAAAGGGCTTAACTGTTGGAACCTGCCATTGGATGGTGCGCTCGCCTTCGATTTCGACCGCGCCAGCCTTAATCAACCGCTCTGCGTCGGTGCGTGTTCCAGTCAGCCCCGCTTCCACCAACAACTTCGGCAGATTCGCGTTCGGGTCGGGGTGAACGCTGAAACTCACGATATCCAGCGGAACATCGTGCTGGCGGACTTCGCGGTCAAAATCCGTCTGCGCCTGCGCAGCGTCGGCGGCGGTGTGGAAATCTGTAACGATGTAGCGCGCCAGCTCCATCTTGGTGGCCATCGGCTCGTTGCGCGCTTTCATTGCAGCGATCTCGGCAAGGCTCTTGTCCGTGAGCAGCTCCCAGTAGCGCCACATCAGCTCGTCCGAGATCTGCATGACTTTGCGGAACATGACTTTCGGCGGTTCGGTGATGCCGATATAATTGCCCTTCGATTTCGACATCTTCTCCACGCCGTCAAGGCCTTCCAGCAGCGGCACGGTGGCGACGATCTGCGGCGGCTGGCCGTAGTTGCGCTGCAGCTCGCGGCCGACCAGCAGATTGAATTTCTGATCGGTTCCGCCCATCTC
>Ga0335082_10002940_pt1 | contig 18435 bp, 13 predicted proteins | sample Lox_Sample_41_FD_206718 | JGI IMG/M metagenome (GOLD analysis project Ga0335082, IMG submission 206718) | Soil microbial communities from Loxahatchee National Wildlife Refuge, Florida, United States - Lox_Sample_4.1 | ecosystem: Environmental > Terrestrial > Soil > Wetlands | place: USA... | reverse complement strand
CACCATCGGTGCACTGCCGGCGGCGTCACCTTGAAGTACCGCCCCAAGTCAGCTTCCGCGGGTGGGTAGCCGTGGATCTTTGTGTAGTAGTGGATGAACGCGAGGTACTGGCCCTGCTTCGTCGTGTACTTGTCGGTGCGCATCCTCAGCGCCTCGGACGTCATGCCGCTGAAGGACGGCCTCCAGCGCCTTATCCTCTAGCCGTTCTTCGTGACCTTCGTGTTGTTCGTGGTTCCGGATCCCCACAGCCTGGTTAAGGCGACGGCAAGTGATACAGCTCCGCCGAGTTCAACCCCATGATGCGCGCCTGCTCGGTGGCGTTCAGCTCTTCGGTGGCTTCACGGAGCTCGTCGACGACGCCGGGGAACTTGGCATCGGGATGCGGGTAGTCGCTCGCCCAGATGATGCGGTTCGCGCCGACGAGCGGGTGGCGGGCGGTAAACGCCAGTGTTGTCTCATCGGGATCGAACGAGATGTAGCACTGGCGACGGAAATACTCCGACGGTTTCATCTTCAGCCACGGCACGTCCCAGCGGAAGACTTCGAAGTGATGGTCGAGACGCTCGAGCAACGAGACGATCCAGCCGCCGTTGGCTTCGAGAATCAGCACCGTGAGCTGCGGAAAGCGTTCACAAATGCCGCCGGCGCACATCAGCGTCACGCACTCCATCATGTCGAACGGGTTGGACAGCGCCTGGCTGAAGAAGACGTTGCCCATCTGATTGATCGGGTTCGCGGGGTTGCTGTCCTTGCCGTACGACACACCCTTGGCGCGGATTTGCGCGTAGCCGAGCGCGCGGCAGGCGCCCGGCATGTCGGGCGCCAGGAATGGATGGAAGCCGATAGGCATGTCCAGCTCTTGACAGGTCTGCCAGATCGGATCGTAGATCGGATCGGTGAACTTGCGTTCCTCGATCGCCGGGTTGGGACGCAGGAACACGCCAACATGTCCCTGCTGCTTCGCCCGGCGGATGGTCCGCACGGCCCGCTCGATATCCTGCGTCGGTACGGCAGCGACACCGAACAGGCGCTTCGGCGCGTAACTGCAGAAGGTGGCGAGCCACTCGTTGTAGGCGTTCGCCTGCACCTCGGCGAACTCCGCATCGTCGAGCGCCGGTAACCCGAGGAGCATCGTCGGGTAGAGCACCGCTTGCGTGATGCCCTCGGTGTCCATGTCGGGGAGCCGCGGTTTGGGCTCGAAAGCGCCGGGCCGCACCTCGGTGTACTTCATCTTCCCGGCGAGTGCGCGGTTGCGCTCTTCGAGGCTCATCCCCGCGGTGCCGGCGAGCGCCAGGCCGCCGGCTGGACGCGAGCCGCCGTTGAAGTGCAGCCATTCGCTGCCGTCGGCGCGCACCTCGATGTGCCAGATGCGTTCGCGGAACTTGGCCGGCGCGTACTGCTGCATGCCGTTGGGATGTTCGAGGACGTGGCCGTCGGCATCAACGATGCGCACTCCGTTGGTCGTCATATCGCGGCCTCCTTGCCGTTGGTTTCGCCCTCACCCTGCCCTCTCCCAATCCGGGACTGTCGATTTTCTCCGAGGCTGCCCCTCGATACGGCCCCTGAGAAAAGGGGGCCTACTCGGGGCGAACGGATTTTCGGATCTTTTTCGGCAGATGTTGAACCGTTCACCCCGAGTAGCCGCCTTCTTTTGGCGGCGTATCGAGGGGCGCATCTGTTTATCGACCGTCCCACCCTGGAGAGGGAAAGGGAAGAAGCGCATTCACCGCCCCTTGAACACCGGCTTGCGCTTCTCCTTGAACGCTTTCGTGCCTTCCTTGCAGTCCTCCGACATCGATACCGGGATGCCGAGCTCCATTTCCTTTTCGAGCGCCTGCTCCGGCGGCAGGCCAAGACCCGCGAGGACGGAGCGCTTCACGGCTTGCACCGCCAGCGGGCCGTTGGAGTTGATGATGTCGGCGTAGCGGTGTGCCTCGGCCATCACCTGCTGTGGCGGCACCACCTTGTTGATCAGCCCCATCTGCAGCGCGCGCTCGGCGGAGAGCTGCTCGCCAGTGAGCAGGATCTCCATCGCGTTGCAGTAGGAGATCTGCCGCGGCAGGCGCACGGTCGAGCCGCCCATGGGGAACAGACTCCACTTCACCTCGGCGAGCCCGAAGCGCGCGTCGTCACCGGCGATGCGGATGTCGGTGCAGCTCAGAATCTCGGTGCCGCCGGCGACGCAGAAGCCACGGACGGCGGCAATGATCGGCTTGGTGACCTGATAGTTCCGCAGCAGGCCCTTGTAGATGATCGAGTAGTCGTTCTTGATGCGCTCGTCGAACTCGCTTTCCGGCGGACGCAGCCCCTGCATCATGCGCACGAGGCGGTCCAGATCGGCGCCGGCGCAGAAGGCCTTGTCGCCGGCGCCGGTGAGGATGGCGACGCGCACGTCTGGGTCGTCGTTGATGTCTTGCCACGCGTCAGCGAGGCGGCAGAGCATCTCCGGGTTGATGGCGTTGCGGAACTCGGGGCGGTTCATCGTCACCGTGGCGATGCCGCCGCCAGTTTCGTAGAGGACTGCAGGTTCGGACATGATATAGCTCTCAGCTGTCAGCCATCAGCATTCGGCTCGGGCCATCCTAGCTGATGGCTGACGGCTTCCTTTCATTGCTCGCTGCTCACGATCCACATGGCGAAGTACTGCGCGCCACCGCCATAGGCGTGGCCGAGCGCGGTCGTTGCGCCTTCGACTTGGTGCGCCCCGGCGCGGCCCATCACCTGCAGCGCGGCTTCACCGAGGCGCAGCATGCCGGAGGCGCCGATGGGATTCGTGCACAGCACGCCTCCCGACGGATTGACCGGTAGATGCGCTCCGAACTTCTGCTCGCCGCGATCGACGATCTTCCAGCCCTCACCGACGTCGCAGAAGCCGAGGTTCTCGAGCCACATCGGCTCGAACCAGGCGAACGGCACGTAGATCTCCATGGTATCGATCTGGTTCCACGGATCGGTGATCCCCGCCTTGTCGTACACCGCCTTCGCACAGATGCGCCCGGCCGACGGGCTCACCTGATCGCGTCCAGGAACCCACATCGCTTCGGCGTAGGAGTAGCCCGACTTGACCCACGCGGGCTTGCGCGGTCCCTTCTTCGCCTTCTCCTCGGAGGAGATCACCAGCGCGATGGCGCCGTCGGATGACGGACACGTCTCGAGGTAGCGGATGGGATCCCACAGCACCGGCGAGTTCATCACGTCTTCGACCGTCATCGGCTCGCGCAGGTGCGCGTGCTCGTTGCGCCCGGCGTTGGCGCGCGCGTTGGCGGCGACCACTGGACCGATGTGCGGCGGACAGCCGGTGCGCGCGATGTAGGCGCGGCAATACGGAGCGAAGAAGCCGCCGGCGCCGGCGACCAGCGGCGGCGTAAAGGGCATGTTCGGCGACAGCGCCCACATGGCGTTGCCTTCCGATTGCTTCTCGAAGGCGATGGTCAAGACGCGTTCGTAGAGTCCGGAGGCAACGTGCGTGACGGCAGTGAGCGCGGTCGACGCGCCCACCGAACCGGCAGTGTGCACGCGCAGCAGCGGCTTGAGGTGCGCACCGACGGCACCCGCCAGGAATTGCTCGGGTTGCATGACGCCTTCGAGCATGTCCGGCGCCTTGCCGATGACGACGGCGTCGATGTCCTTGTGTTCGAGACCGGCGTCTTTGAGCGCGAGGTCGACGGCCTCACGCACCAAGCCGGCGATGTTCACGTCGGAGCGGCGCGAGGTGTGATGGGTCTGCCCGACCCCGACGACTGCAACTGGGCGCTTCATGTCCACCTCCGCTCGGCTCCCAGCACCCAGACGATGTTCTGCTGCAGGCAGTGGCCTTGCGTGGCGTGGGCGATGCCGCGGCGCGCGCCTGGGACGGTGCGCTCGCCGGCACGGCCGGAGAGTTGGCGGAAGATCTCGCCCATGCGGATGAGGCCGGTGCTCATCACAGGATTCCCGCACAGCGCCCCGCCCGACGGATTGATGGCCGGCTTCGCCGCCTTGGGATCGATCCCGAGTGCTTCAGCCACGATGAGCTCCTCGGCGGGAGTGGTTGCATACAGTTCGACGACGTCGGCTTCCGCAGCGCTCTGCACTCCGGCCATCGCCAGCGCCTTCTGCGCCGCGAGCTGCGTGCCGGCGCTGCGCGACAAGTCGCGCGCGCCCAGGGTCTGCAGCTCGGTGCGGTGGTCGACGCCCTGGATCCACGCCGGCAGGTCGCAGAGCTTTTCTGCCTTGCCTTCTGCGGCGAGGACCATGCAGCTGGCGCTCTCGCCGATCGGCGGCAGGTATCCCTTGCGCAGCGGCTGCACCGCCCACGGCGTCTTCAGCAGCTCATCGGCCGACGCCGCCGCGCGCACCTGGTTGTCGGGGTTGCGCGCGCCCGCGGCACGGTTGCGCGCGGCGACCGCGGCGAGGTCGCGATCGGTGACGCCGGTGCGCGCCATGTACGCACTGGCTTGCAGCGCCGCGGTCGAGGTTGGGTCGAGGCCGATGGCCGCCTGGTAGTACGGGTCGAGCTGGAGGTTGAGCACGCGGTCCGGCTCACCCTCGGACGTCTTGCCGTGACCGACGACGATCGCCGTGTCGCACTCGCCGGCCTGCATGCGCACCCAGGCGTAGTAGGCGCAGAATGCCGCGTCCATTTCGAGGTGCAGATCCTGGCGCGCCGGCCACGAGCCCATCACGTCGAGCGCCGCCACGAAGCCGAACGGGCGCCCGTCCATGTAATCGACCGAGCCGGCGATCTGATAGTCGATGGCGTCGCGCTCGACGCCACAGTCTGCGAGCGCTTGCCGAACCACGGGGTAGAGCATCTCGGTGGACATACGATGCTCGTCGCGCGCGACGACGGGAAGTTGGGCGAAGCCCACCACTGCTACGTTGCGGAGTTTCGTCATTCGCAATTCACCTTGCGGCCCTCACCCTAACCCTCTCCCGTGCCGGAAGGTGGCACGGGAGAGGGGAGCTTGCTTCCATTGTCCTCACCAGACGTCATGAAGAACCTGTGGTGAACATTTTCGCGGGATCCGATCACAGGCGGTTGATGTACGACTCACGCGGCACATCCGGCTCGCCGGTGGGGCGGAAGTACTGGATGTCCTCGTGATCGCCCTGGCGTTCGCCGTCGGGCTTCCACACGGCCTCGACGCGCATGCCCATGCGCACATCCTCAGGCTTGCACTCCTGGATCAGAGCGAAGATCGAGATGGCGGCCCCGTCGAGTGCGACCGAGGCGGCGACGTAGGGAATTTCGAGGTTGCGCCCGATGACCGGAATGTTCACGACGCAAAAGGTGGTGATCACACCGCGGTCGGCTACCTCGACGAACTCGGTACAGGGCGCGAAGCTCTCGGGCGAGGTGACCAGCGGCGGCACGAAGACCTTGCCGGTCTTCGAACATTTCGAGCCGAGGATGCGTTTTTCCTTCAACGCACTCAGATACCGCGCTTTGTAATCGCCGGCGACGTAGTGGTACGGCAGATGCACCTTGGAATCGATGTACTTGACGCCTTCTTTGGGTGGCTCGTTCATAGCCCTCTCACGCGACGAGGCGGAAGCAAGCGATGTCGCGGATCGTCCCGGTGCGTTGATCGTCCGGCGCCCACACGGCCTGCACGCGCGTGCCGACCCGCAGCTTATCGAGGTTCTCAGTGACGACGTGCGCCAGCGCCGTGTCGGCACCATCGAGCCGGACCAGAACGAATGCGAACGGGCTCGCCGAGGGATGCAGTCCCTCGATCGGGTGGTGCACCACCGCAACGGCCGTGACCACGCCGGTGTCCTTCACGGCCACCCATTCGCCGGCGTCAGAGCCATCCGCTTCGGAATACCCGACCGGCGGTACGACGACGCCTTGCCCGGACACGCGTTGGCCCCAAATCGTCTTCTGCTCCTTCAGGCCGGCGAGGAAGCGGCCGACGGTCGCTCCGGTGGAATGTTTGTACGGGAATTCCATCACCCGGCGCTCGTGCAGCGGTGCGACGGGCGCAGGTGTCGCTAGCGGTTCAGTCACGGACGGTTCATTCATGCGGCGTCTCCGGGGCTCGACAACGAAGGACGTTAGCGCCCCGCTGTCTATCGGAACGAACGTTTGTTTGTCAACACGCGAGATTCTACGCCCGCATCTCCACAAACCCGGAGAGTTTTGCTAGCGGAATGGAACGAGTTCCCCGCCTGCAAGCGTCGCTAGCGTGTCGGCCACTCGAGGAGGAACTGACCAGGTCGTGATACGTCATCGCGGAGGTTGATCCGATGTGGAATGTGATTCTCAAAGGAACCGGAGTCATCGTGCTGACGCTGTTGCTGTATGCGGCGGCCAAGCGGCCGGCCTGGGGCGCCGAGCCCGAGGAGGTGGCTCCGGGACTGAAGGTCGGCGACACGCTCGATCAAAGCAACGCCGATCGGGCAAAGGATCTGCTGCCACCGGAGATCCTCAAGCACTACAAGAATGGGGACTATCGCAACAAGATCATCGCGTATCCGACAGGCAACGCGCACTGGGAGCAGTCGTTCCTGGAAGCCACCGAGCAGAACGCCACACGGCTCGATGCCGACGCCCGCGGCAGCATCATCGACAAGACGACCGGCAAGCAACCCGACTACTCCTACGGCATCCCGTTCCCCAAGATCGATCCCAACGACCCGAGAGCTGCGGTCAAGATCGTGTGGAACCAGTTCCTCGCGTACTGGTACGGTGGCAGCAGCTACAACCGCACGCTCGTCGTCATGCTGAACCCGAAGGGCGTCGACCGCGAGATCGTCGCCGACGGCTGGTTCCACTTCTATGACGGGCAGACGCCGAAGTACCGGCAACCGAACCCGCTCAACCTGCAGAGCCAGTTCCTCGGCGTTGCGTTGAAGCCTGCCGACCTGCAGGGCACGGCGTCGCTCACCTGGCGCTACCGCGACGCGGACAAACACGACTCGGTTTGGGCTTTCGTGCCGGCGCTGCGGCGGGTACGCGCCGTCAGCCCGGCCAATCGATCTGATGGCTACCTCGGCTCCGACATCAGCGGTGATGACGGGTTCTTCTTCGATGGCAAGCCCGAGGACTTCGAATGGAAGCTGGTCGGCAAGCGCGACGGTTTGCGCATCGTCGATCCGGGCTCGGTGAGCGGCCCGCTACAGGTGAATCCGGCGCCCGGCGGCGGCTGGATCATCTTGACTGATCTGAATCCGCCGACGGTGGGGTACCGCACGCCGGGGTGGACTGGTGTGGCGTGGGCGCCGGTGGACCCGGCGCTCGCGAAGCGCTCGTTCTGGGTCGTCGAGGGGGTCCCGCGCGACAAGTACTATCTGTACGGCCGGCTGGAGCTGTGGATCGACGCCGAGACGTGGGCTGGTGCATGGAACCGAAAGTTCAGCTGGCAGGGCGAGCAGGTGCATATCTACCAACTCTTGGGCACTGCCAATCACAAGGCAGGTTCACCGGAGAACCCGGAGTGGCTGCCCACGGGCAGCATGGTGTGGGCCTGCGCCGAGAATTCCAAGATGAACCGCGCGTCGCTCGGTGGCATACGCGCGGATGCGTCCTCGGCCTTCTACCGCCGCATGCCGGTCGATCCGAACCTGTTCGATTCGATGGCGCTGACGCGCTTCGGAAAGTAGATGCCGTTGCACCCCTTCAGGCTCAGCGCGGTCGTCCCAGTGATTGTCGCCATGCTGGCTTGCGGCGTCAGTACGACACGCGCATCTGCCGCGACGCCGCCGAACGGCTGCGCCGTACATGACGGCGTCGTCGTGCACGGTGCGCGGGGCGGTCGCGACATCGCGCTTACGTTCGACGCCTGCCCAACGAGTCACGTACCGGGATTCTCCGCAGCGATCGTGGCGTATCTGGCGCGTGAGCACGTCCCGGCCACGTTCTTCGTCTCGGGGCGTTGGGCCGAGTCGCACCCGCAAGACCTGGCGCAGCTCGAGGCGCTGCCGTTCTTTGAGATCGCCCTGCACGGCTACCGCCATCACCGGCTGAACGGCGCACCGCAGGCGCGGATCCTTGCGGAGATAGAGGACGGGCAGCGCGCTCTGCTGCAGCTGGGAGCGCACCCCAGCGCCCTCTTCCGCCCGCCGTTCGGGGATCAGCCGCGGGTGCTGGCGGCGACAGCGCGCGCCGCTGGTGTGACGCCCGTGCTGTGGGATGTAGCCCCGGGTGATCCCAACCCGAAAGAGACGGCGGCCGACATCGAACGCGACGTGCTACGCCGCGTGCAGGGCGGGAGCATCATCGTCCTGCACGTGAATGGTCGCGGCGTCGGCACCGCCGATGCGTTGCCCGCACTCGTAACCCGCTTGCGCGCCCGCGGCTTCCGATTCGCCACGGTGAGCCAGCTGTTGGAAGAGTGCGCCGTGGCGCCGGTGCAGCCGGCGACCGAAGGCGCTACCTCCCCATGAACGTCGACGTGCGAATCGACAGCGCGTCTGAGTTGGACCCCGCGGTTTGCCGGCGCCTCATCCTCAGCACCGAACCTTGGATCACCCTCGGGTACGACGAGAGCAACGTGCAAGCGATCGTCCGTTCTGCGGAAGGCAACAACCTCCTGGTTGCCCGCGTTGAGGACGACATCGTCGGCTTTGCGCTCTCAACCCCTGGAATCCTGCTCGGCGAATACCTGAGGATCCTGGTGGTCGCCGCGGCACACCGGTCCCGCGGCGTCGGACGTAAGCTGATGGAGAGGCTTGAGCAGCGCGCCTTCCGCAATTGGCCGAACGTCTATCTCTGCGTATCCGACTTCAACCGCGATGCGCGGCAATTCTACCGCCGACTCGGGTACGAGGAGGTCGGCCTGTTGAAGGACCTGCTCGTCCCCGGCAAAGGCGAGGTGTTGATGCGCAAATCCATCGCCGCCTGGCAGCGCTTCAGCGTCGGGCGTGGCGACAGCGGAACGCGTTGAGGAGGGCAGCGCGCGCGACTCGCGAATCTCGGCTCGGGTCGTTGCAATCCGGTGCTGGAAGTTCCGCGACACGGTGCGGGCCGAGAATTGGGACATCGACGTTCGCACGCTCAGCGGCGGGCAGCTCGACGCGCTCATCGAGGGCAAGCCCTTGGCGCAGGTGTTGGCGATGGGGAATCCCGCAGTTGAAAGACACGGTTGATCGCTCTCGGGCTGTGCACCCGCCGCTCACACGCACGCCGAAGAGCCTCTGAGGAACGATCAGAAAGCCCCGCGAAGCAAGGGCCACCCTCAGACCGCTGTCGGTGATGGGTTGCGAAAGTACCTCGGCGCACTGACCTACATCACTTGACATGATGCCCCAGACATCGCCAAACAACCTGGCGGGGGATGTGGTAGCAGTGGCTGCCCTGCGAGAGAGTCACAGGTTCCCGGTCGTGGCCTGTGCGAGGTGCTGAGAAAGGAACCGCCATGGCATACGGACATCACCGCTTTCCTTGGGCAGCTTACCGCGTGTCCCTCCCCGCAGTGTTCGCCGTGCTGCTGCTGGCCCTGGCGCTCCTGCGCTCGACCCCCGCGCTCGCCGCTGGCGTCGTCGGCAGCGGCACGCCCGAGAGCTGCACCGAGGCCGCGCTCGATGTGGCGCTCGCGGGTGGCGGGATAGTGACCTTCAAGTGCGGGGCGGAGCCGGTGACCATCACGATCACCAGCACCAAGACCATCACCGCGGACACCACCGTTGATGGCGAGGGCCTGATCACGCTCAGCGGCGGGCACAGCGTGGGCGTCTTCTTGGCGAACGGTGGCGTCACGTTCACGGTCCAGAACCTGACCATCGCCAACGGCAGCGCGAACCACGGCGGCGGCATCTACAACGAGGGCGTGGCGACGCTGACAAATTGCACAATCAGCGGCAACACCGCCTTCTACGCTGTCGGCGGCATCTACTACGGCGACGGCGGCGGCATCTACAACGGTGGCACGCTGACGTTGACGAACTGCACGATCACCGGCAACTCCGCTCAGTACGAAGGCGGCGGCATCAGCAACTTCGGCCCGGCAACGCTGACAAATTGTACGATCAGAGGCAACTCCACCGAAAGGGGCAGCGGCATCTACAACCGCGGCACGCTGAACTTGACGAACTGCACGCTAAGCAACAACTCTGGCCGCGGCGACGGCGGCGGCATCTACAACGAGGGAACGGCGCCGTTGACGAACTGCACGCTGAGCAGCAACTCCGCCGCCGGCTCCGGCGGCGGCATCTACAACGGTGGCGGCACAGCGACGTTGACGAACTGCACGCTGAGCGGCAACTCCGTCGGCGGCCACGGCGGCGGCATCGCCATCGAATACGGCCCGGCGACGTTGACAAACTGCACGATCAGCGGCAACTCTGCCGCCGGCTACGGCGGCGGCATCAACAACTTCGTCCCGGCGACGCTCACGAACTGCACCATCACCGGCAACTCCGCCTTCTACGCTGGTGGCGGCATCGCCATCGAGGGCGCATCGACGCTGACGAACTGCACGCTCAGCGGCAACTCTGCCGCTGAGGGCGGTGGCATCAAAAACGATGGCTCGGCGGGGCTGAGGAACACGCTCATCGCTAACAGCCCCTCGGGAGGAGATTGCGTCACAACCCCTGTTGGCGCGATCATCGACAACAGCCACAACCTCATCGGGGACGCCGCGAACGCCTGCGGCCTGACCAATGGCGTGAACGGGAACCTTGTGGGCGTCGATCCGCGGCTCGGCCCGCTCGCCAACAACGGCGGCCCGACACAAACGCAGGCGCTCTGTACGCATGCAGCTGTGCCTGATGTGTCCTGCACGGGGCATAGTCCGGCCATCGACGCCGTGCCGCTGGCTGCATGCGTTGACGCCGAGGAAAATCCCCTCACATCCGACCAGCGGGGTGTCGTTCGCCCTCAAGGCGCTACCTGTGACATCGGCGCTTTCGAGCTAGTGGCCGTGACGGCAACTCCAACCGCATCGCAAACCCCGACTCCTTCTGTCACCGCCACTGCCATTGGGGGAGGAGGTGGCGGAGGATGTTCCATGGCCACACCGCCTGAGGATCATCGTGTGATAGCCTGCCTTGTCGTTCTTGCGCTCTTTTTCGCAAGGCCGGATACGACTCCTGGATCACGTCAGAACTAAGCCACCGTGGCAGGCCGCCGGCCCCCGCTGCTTGAAATCAACCCCGGACGCACAGTTGCGGCAGGGCTGTACGCACAGTCGTTTGCGTCGGCGTTAACTCGGTCGAACGGCGGGACGCCAGCTTCATTCGTCAGTGTACCACAAGACTTCTACCGGGCGGCGCGGCGTGACCGGAGGGCATCGCCGCGGTGCGGATCGGCACGCTCACATGAAGTTCCACTACGAGAACGTGCGGAAGCGCGATTCGTCGTAGTCGCTGACGCACTGTTCTGAGGAGCTGCTTCGCCGCACCTCCTCGATCCCTCACACCTTCGGTTCGTCGCACTCGCCGTCTTCTCTCACCCCTCGGAGGCTTCTCAGCGCCGCGAAATCTCGCCCGCTAGGGTGCGCTGAACTCCACACCGCCGCGACACGCTATTGCGGGTGCGGGATATGCTGCGTTCTGGTGTGTCGAACGGAGGGCCGGTTATGGACCATGCCCACCACCACCGGCTGCGGAGTCTGTCCTCCGAGCCAGTATCCGTCGCATCGAGAAATTCCATGGGAGAAGCCGAATCTGCACCGCGTCGTCCGACCAGTTGGTTGGGCGGCGCCGTAGCTGCGGAGTGCGCTGGGTCGCATGACCCGAGACTATGCAGGCCACGCCCGAGAAGAGGAGGCCCCCATGACACGTTCACGTGAGTGGTTACGACCGCGATGCGCAGCAGCGCGGTGGAGTCAGCTGCTACGCCGGGCCGCGGCTTCCGCCATCCTGTGTGCCGCCGTCTTCGTCGGCAGCGCGCCAACGGTTGTGCGGGCCGCTGGTGTCGTTGGTACGGGCACCACCGCCAGTTGCACTGATGCGGCCTTGAATGCGGCCCTCGCCGGTGGCGGGTTGGTGACGTTCAACTGCGGAGGCGCCGCCACGATCGATATCAGCGAGGGCACGGGCACCAAGACGATTGCTGCCGACACGATCATTGACGGCGGGGGACTGATCACTATCAGCGGGGGGTCCAGCGCCGTGCGCGTGGGGGTGTTCCGTGTCGCGAGCGCCAAGTTCACCGTGAGAAACCTGACGATCGCAAACGGCTACGACAGACGATACGACGGCGGCGGGATCTACAACGCCGGCACGCTCACCGTCACTAACAGCACTTTCATCCTCAACGGGGCCAGCAACGGCGGCGGCATCTACAACGCCGGCGCGCTCACCGTCACTAGCAGCACTTTCGCCGACAATGAGGCCAGCAACGGCGGCGGCATCTACAACGCTGGCATGCTGACCTTGGAGGGCTGTACGCTGAACGGCAACTCGACGTCAGAAGACGGTAACGGCTACGGCGGTGCGATCTATAGTGACGAGGGGGCGACGCTGACGCTGACCACCTGCACCCTGAGCAACAACTTTGCCGAAGCCGGCGGCGGGATCTACACTAAGGAGGGAGCGACACTAACCAACTGCACGTTGAACAACAATTCGGCCCCATACCGCGGCGGCGGCGGGATCTATAGTGAGCAGGGGGCGACGCTGACCAACTGCACGCTGAGCAACAACTCTGGCAGCCTCGGCGGCGGGATCTACAACGTCGACGGCGCGCTGACGCTGACCGCCTGCACGCTGAGCAACAACTCGGCCGAAGGCGGCGGGATCTACAACGCCCGCGGCACGCTGACCCTAGAGGCCAGCACGCTGAGTGGCAACACCTCGTTCCAATACGGCGGCGGTATCTACAACGTCGGCGGGAGGGCCGCGCTGACGAACTGTACGCTGAACGGCAACTCGGCCGGCAGCAGCGGCGGCGGGATCTACAGTGAGCAGGGGGCGACGCTGTCGCTGATGAACTGCACGCTGAACGACAACTCGGTCAGGGGGTACGGCGGCGGGATCTACAACGCCGGCAGGCTGGCCCTGGAGAACTGCATGCTGAGCAGCAATTCGGTCACTGGCACCACCGGCTACGGCGGCGGGATCTCCAACTACGGCACGCTGACATTGGCGGACTGCGTCCTGAGCGGCAACTCGGTCCCCGATGGTGGCGGCGGCGGGATTCAAAGCGTTGGCGGCGCGGTGACCCTGACGAATTGCACGCTGAGCGACAACTCGGTCACCGGCAACGGCTGGGGCGGCGGGATCTCCCACATCGGTGGCCTGCTGACGCTGACGGACTGCACGCTGAGCGGCAATTCGGTCACCGGCAATGGCGGTGGCGGCGGGATTTCTGGTGAGGGGCCTGCGACACTGACGAACTGCACGCTGAGCGACAACTCAACCAGCGGGCACGGCGGCGGGATCTACAATCGCGACACGACTACCCTGACGAACAGCACCTTCTCCGGCAACAGCGCTGCGGCCGGTGGCGGCGGCATCTCCAACGACAGCGGCGGCACGGTGGCGGTCACCAACACCATCGTCGCCAACTCCTCCGGTGGCAATTGCGCTGGCACCATCACCGATGGCGGGCACAACCTCGACGACGGCACGAACTGTGGCTTCAGCAGGGCGAATGGTTCGTTGAGCAACACGGACCCCAAGCTCGACCCGGCGGGTCTGGCGAACAACGGCGGGCCGACCCAGACGATCGCGCTGCAAGTCGGCAGCCCGGCGATCAACGCTGGCGATGAGACCATCTGCGCCGCCGCACCCGTAAACAACCGCGACCAGCGCGGCTTTGTCCGACCGGGGACGGGCGCCACGCGCTGCTCCATCGGCGCCTACGAGTTCGACTCGCCTGGCCCGCCCGCGTGTGATGTCGGGGACTGCAACAAGGACAGCGCGGTCACCGTTGACGAAATCATTACGCTGGTAAACATCGCGCTCGGCACGGCCCTCCCGGCGGTGTGCGCGCATGGCGTTCCGAGCGGCCCCGAGGTCAACGTCGCGCTGATCATCGAGGCCGTGAACAACGCGCTGAATGGATGCGGCGGCTGAGCCCTCGTACCACGAAGAATGTGGAGCATCGAGGAGCACGAACTCGCCGCGGTGCGGATCGGCACCATCACCGTAAGCGCCACTGCGAGGAAGGTGCGCACCCGCGACGTGACGACGAGCTTGGTCACACTCGGTGAAGCAAGGACACCCGCAGACTGCTGTGGGTGGTGGGTTACGAAAGCCCCTGAAACATCCGTACCCGCTGACATGCGTCACTCAAAATGGTGCGCTCAGGCGTCGCCAAAGACGGTAACTGCGCGTTTGGTAAGCATGGCGCAGCCTGCGACGAGAGTCACAGGTTCCCGGTCGCGGCCTGTGCAAGGTGCCTGAGAAAGGAACCGCCATGGCATACCGACATCACCGCTTTCCTTTGGCAGCTTACCGCATGCCCCTCCCCGCAGTGTTCGTCGTGCTGCTGGCCCTGGCGCTCCTCCGCTCGATCCCCGCGCTCGCCGCTGGTGTCGTCGGCAGCGGCACGCCCGAGAGCTGCACCGAGGCCGCGCTCGATACGGCGCTCGCCGGGGGCGGGATGGTGACCTTCAACTGCGGTGGCGCCACCACGATTACCGTCACCAGCACCAAGATCATCAGCGCCGACACCACCATTGATGGCGGGAGTCTGATCACGATCAGCGGCGGGAACAGCGTGGGCATCTTCGTGGTGAACATTGGCGTCAACTTCACCGTCCAGAACCTGACCATCGCCAACGGCATAGGCGGGAACTTCGGTGGCGGCGGCATCGCCAACAGCGGCACGCTGACGGTCACCAACAGCACATTCTCCGGCAACCGCGCTGACGCCGGCGGCGCCATCTCCAACAGCGGCGACCTGACCGTCACCAACTGCACCTTCTCCGGCAACAGCTCCTCCTACCTCCTTGGCGCCGGCGGCGCCATCTCCAACAGCGGCAACCTGATCGTCACGAACAGTACCTTCTCCGGCAACAGCGCTGAGGCCGGCGGCGCCATCTCCAACGGCGGCGACATGACCGTCACCAACTGCACCTTCTCCGGCAACAACTCGCCCTCCCTCTTGGGCCCCGGCGGCGGCGCCATCAACAACGCCGGCGACCTTGCACCGGCAACGCTCTTTAACACGATTCTCGCCAACAACTTCACCAACAACGTCGGCGGAAATTGCGAGGGTTCGATGACCGACGGCGGCCACAACATCGACGACGGCACGAGCTGCGCCTTCAGCACAGCGAATGGTTCGTTGAGCAACACCAATCCACAGCTCGATCCGGCGGGTCTGGCCAACAATGGCGGACCGACCCAGACAATCGCGCTGCAAGCAGGCAGCCCGGCGATCAATGCCGGCGATGAGAGCGTCTGCACGGCGGCACCGGTGAACAGCCTCGATCAGCGCGGCTACGTCCGTCCGGGCACGGGATACGCCAACTGCTCCATAGGCGCCTTCGAGTACTACGGGCCTAGCCCTCCCGCGTGTGATGTCGGCGACTGCAACAGGGACGGCGCGGTCGCCGTTGACGAAATCATAACGCTGGTAAACATCGCGCTCGGCACGGCCCTCCCGGCGGTGTGCGCGCATGGCGTTCCGAGCGGCCCCGAGGTCAACGTCGCGCTGATCATTCAGGCGGTGAACAACGCGCTGAGCGGATGCAGCGGCTGAGCCCTCGCACCACGAAGATTCTGGACATCGAGGAGCGCGAACTCACCACTGTGCAGATCGGCGCCCTAACCGTGAAGCGCCACTGCGAGGAAGGCGCGCACCCCCGACGTGACGAAGAGCTTGGTCAACACTCCGTGAAACAGGGCACCCGCAGACCGCTGTGGGTGGTGGGTTGCGAAAGTATCCTCGGGGGCCACTGGCCTACATCACTTGACATGATGCCCCCAGACATCGCCAAACAACCTGACCGGGGCCGTAGCAACACGAGCGTGGCCTGCGACGAGAGTTACAGGTTCCCGGTTGCGGGCTGTGCAAGGTTCTGAGAAAGGAGCCGCCATGGCAGACCGACATCACCGCTTTCCTTTGGCAGCTTACCGCATGCCCCTCCCCGCAGTGTTCGTCGTGCTGCTGGCCCTGGCGCTCCTCCGCTCGATCCCCGCGCTCGCCGCTGGTGTCGTTGGCACGGGCACCGCCGCCAGTTGCACCGATGCGGCTTTGAATGTGGCCCTCGCCGGTGGCGGGTTGGTCACGTTCAACTGCGGTGGCCCGGCAACCATCGACATTAGCACCGGCACGGGCACCAAAACGATTAGCGGCGATACCACCGTTGATGGCGGGAGTCTGATCACAATCAGCGGCGGCAATAGCGTGGGCGTCTTCTCCGTGAACGCTGGTGTTAATTTCACTGTCCAGAACCTGACCATCGCTAACGGAATGGACGCCACCTCCGGCGGCGCCATCCACAACTTCGGCGCACTGACGGTGACCAACGGCGCCTTGACCGGCAATCGCGCCCGCTACTACGGCGGCGCCATCTTCAGCAACGGCATGCTGACGGTGACCAACAGCACGTTCTTGTCCAATAGCGCCGCCGGAGGTGGCGCCATCGACATCATCGGCGCCGGTACGGGGACGGTGACCAACAGCACGTTCGCCGGCAATCGCGCCCCCGATTTGGAAGGTGGCGCCATCGCCAACGTCGGCGTACTGACGGTAACCAACAGCACGTTCTCCGACAATGGTGGCAACGAAGGTGGCGCCATCATCAACAGCGGCATGCTGACGGTGACCAACAGCACGTTCTCCGAAAATAGCGCGCTCAGCAACGGCGGCGGCGGTGGAGGCGCCATCTTCAACTACGGCGGGATGCTGACGATGAGCAACAGCACGTTCTCCGCCAATATCGCCGCCGTAGGTGGCGCCATCAACAGCGGCGGCGCACTGACGCTGACCAACAGCACGTTCTCCGGCAATCACGCCATCAGCGCCCCCGGCGGCGCCATCTTCAGCAATGGATCGCTGGGGAACAACCTGCTGACGGTGACCAACTGCACGTTCTCCGGCAATAGCGACACCTTCGGCGCAAGCGGTCTTGGCAGGGTGACCCTGACCAACACGATTGTTGCCAATAGCACCGTTGGCAGCAATTGTGACGCCGCTAGCGTGAGTATTATCAGTGATGGCGGTCACAACCTCGACTCAGATGGTACCTGCGGCATTGGGCCCGCCACCGACCCCAAGCTCGACCCGGCCGGACTCCAGAACAATGGCGGGCCAACGCAGACCATTGCGTTGCAAGCCGGCAGCCCGGCGATCAACGCCGGGAACGAGTCGGTTTGCTTAGCGCCGTCCGTGAACAATCTCGATCAACGCGGCTTCGTGCGTCCCGGCACCGGCCACGCTCAGTGCTCCATCGGTGCCTACGAGGCCGACGCCACTCCGCCCGAGCTGTGCGTTGGCGACTGCGGCGGCACGCACACCGTGATGGTGAACGACGTCATCACGCTCGTGAACATCGCGCTCGGTATTGCCGAACCGTCGGAGTGCCCCGGCGGAATTCCAAGCGGCGCCGATGTGAACATCGCGTTGCTTGTCCAGGCGGTGAACAAGGCGCTGAACGGGTGCGCGGTGCCTGTCTGCGGCAACGGCATCACGGAGCCCGGCGAGGACTGCGACGACGGCGGCACCTGCATTGGCGGCTCGAATGCAGGCACGGCTTGCACCGTTGAAGCGCAGTGCCTCGGCACCGGCGTTTGTATGGGTGGCGCGCATGTGGGTGTGACCTGCGATGCCAGCGATGCGAACGCCTGCCCCGGCAGCACGTGCAGAAAGTGCGTCCCGTCCGGCGGCGACCGCTGCGCCGCCAACTGCACCACCGAAACAGATGTGCCCTTCTACCTGGTGCCCGGCCAAGCGAAGTTTGAGGGAGTCCCCGAGATCGTCGCTGGGACCAGTGGCGGCGTCATCCATACGGAAATTTTTACGATCCCGCTTCCGCTCTCGGGTAGCCAGATGCTGACCGTCGGGAAGGAACGCGATGGCCAGATTCCCGTGGTCATCAAAGCAGCCACTGTGCACTTCGCCGGCATCCAAGTCTCGACGCTGTTCTGTGAGTGCGTCCGTGCCATCGCCGCCAAGACCTGCGGCGGCACCTGGCTCGAAGCGGACGGGGTGACGCCGTCGCTCGATTGCACGCCGGGGTACACAGCCGGTGACAGCGTGTGCGCCGGCAAGCCTCCGTGCGCCTTCGTCCACGGCCCCGGCAACGCTGCCGCAGGGGTCATCGGTTGCGTGGGCCTCGATGCGATCAACGCCAACGTCGAACAGGATGGTATCGACGCCGTTCCGTGCAGCTCCGACGCGGACTGCACGGTCACGGGGACGTGCCTTGCGTACGGGCAGTGCGCGCCGCGCCCACCGCGGATCACGCTGACGGGCACCGGCGGCGCGGGCTCCGCACTGCTGTTGGGTAGCCGTGCCTTCGGAAGCTCTTATCCCGTTGCCTTTTGCACGGGCAGCGGGCCTAACTACGGCCCGGATGGCCAGTTCTGCACCGATGATGATCCGCAAGAGACCCG
>Ga0335082_10002938_pt1 | contig 18444 bp, 19 predicted proteins | sample Lox_Sample_41_FD_206718 | JGI IMG/M metagenome (GOLD analysis project Ga0335082, IMG submission 206718) | Soil microbial communities from Loxahatchee National Wildlife Refuge, Florida, United States - Lox_Sample_4.1 | ecosystem: Environmental > Terrestrial > Soil > Wetlands | place: USA... | reverse complement strand
AACTACACAAGCGTAAATAGCCCCTCACGCCACGGCTCGTTATTGAACGGTGAGGTGGTAGGTCACGCTAAAGGATGCGCCTGCACCCGGTCCGGTTACAAATGCACCTTCGAAGTGGATCACATGGAAGCCCGGAGAAAGCGGCTTGAGGATCACGCCGTACTCGTCGGCGACCGAGGATCCTGAACTCACTCCCGGCACTCCGAGGATGTTGTCATCCGCCGGCATGATGAAATTGTAGAGTGGAGACTGGGCTCGATAACTGCCCAGATTCTGAATCTTCTTGTGGTCGACGGTGACCTTCAACGTTCTTACGTCGATGCCGTCGGTGAATGCCAGGGTACACGCCCGCATTTCTTGTCCGGTATCCCCATGAAAGGGAGCGGATTCTGCAGTCGAGCACTCGCAGCCTACATTCGGGATGTACAGTGCTTTGCCCGCTGGCACAGTGCAACTGCGCGTGATGAGAACACCCGAGGCGAAACTGCCGTTGAGAAAGAACACCGGACCGCCCGACTGTCCCAGATTGCAGATAGCCCCGGTCGTATCCGTCGCAGGATTAGCGCTTGCGGGAAATGCCAGGATGTACTGCCAATATGCCGCGAGCCAGTCGCCGTAGGTCATCCCGAAGACGACGGAATCGGGCGGATAGACCCAGTTGTTCTGGTCGCCCTGCTGGGCGAAGAGCGCGGTTGGGGTTGTCAGGAGAATGCTCAGGACAGCGATGGCCATCGCCAGCCCAAACCGGAGTGTCAAACGACTACTATTTTCGGATTTCATGACCAGACTCCTTTCGGTCTGTTGCCTTCCTGTTGATTGTTCGTCAGTCCCCCTTTGAGGCCGAGGGCCCAGAGGCCTACTTCACGACTTTGATGTAGTAGGTGTCGTCGAACTTCAGGCCATAGGCCGGTAATTCTCCACTGAAGAAAATCGTGTGCCAACCTGGGCTTAATGGTTCGACCAAAACGACGTATCCGTCCGCCGCCGCTTCACTGGTCAGGCCATCAGGCATAAGGCCCTGGTTCGGGTCGCCGTGGAGATATGTGCCACCGGCAGCCCAAACATTGTCTGTGGGCGCGAGCGTGTAGGTGTAGAGCGGCGACTGCAACGGGGTGCACGTTGGCCCCGAATTGCAAAGGCGGTATTTCTCCGGATGCTGAACCGGGCGACCGTCGATCATGACCACGATGTTGGTCACTAGATCTATGACGGACTTGCACCATGCCCGCAGGTCGGCTTCGGTCTTGCCAACAGGTTCCTCGATGAACGAGTCCTCCGCAACGGCGATCGACACGAACAACGCCTTACCTGCCGGGATCTTGCAGGTCCGCTTCACACCCTCCCCATTGCAGGCCTGCCCAAGTGTGCAGAACTTGCCATCGATGAACCACACCGGTCCCACTTGTCCGGCAGAGCAATCGGTCGTGTCGAAGAGTGGATGGTGGGTAGTTGGAAGCAGGGTATTCCATTGCCAGTACTTGACTTCCCATTCTGGGTAGGTCAGGCCGGCGTATTGCTCGTTCCGTGGCACGATACGCACGCCGTGATCGTCGTCTTGAGGGGAGGCTTGCGCGTACAGCACCGTTGGCATTGCCAGAAGAGCGATCAGGACGGCGATAGTGATCGCCAGTCCGAATACGCAGGGAGAACGACTCTTACGTGAGCGTTTCATGACAAAGCTCCTTTCGGTCGTTGGTGTGGGGGCGGCAGCCCTTGTGGGCCAGCCGCTGCCCACAGTTAAGGTTTGGCTACTTCACGACATAGATGTAGTAGGTGTCGTCGAACTTCAGGCCATAGGCTGGTAATTCTCCACTGAAGAAAATCGTGTGCCAACCTGGGCTTAATGGCTCGATGATCACTTGGTATCCGTCCGCTACTCCTTCAGTCGTCGATCCATCAGGCACAGGGCCCTGGTTCGGGTCGCCGTGAAGATATGTGCCAGTGGCAGCCCAAGGATTGTCTGTGGGAGCGAGCGTATAGGTGAAGAGCGGCGACTGCAACGGAGTGCACGTTGGCCCCGAATTGCAAAGACGATATTTCTCCGGGTGCTGAACCGGGCGACTGTCGATCGTGACCACGATGTTGGTTATTAGATCCATGATGGACTTGCAGTATGCCCGCAGCTCGGCTTCGGTCTTGCCAACAGGTTCCTCGATGAACGAGTCCTCAATGCCAGACACTCCCACGAAGAGCGCCTTACCCGCAGGAATCTTGCACGTCCGCTTCACACCTTGCAGATTGCAGGGTTGCCCCAGTGTGCAGACCTTGCCGCCGATGAACCACACGGGGCCCATTTGTCCGGCAGAGCAATCGGTTGTGTCGAAAAATGGATGGTGTGTACTTGGTAGCAATGTTAGCCATTGGTATTCTCGTGCGGCCCACTCCGGATAAGTCAGGCCGGCGTACTGCTCGTTCCGTGGCACGATACTCACGCCGTGATCGTCGTCTTGTGGGGAGGCCTGGGCGTACAGCACCGTTGGCATTGCCAGAAGAGCGATCAGGACGGCGATAGTGATCGCCAGTCCGACTGGGAACGTAGAACGACTACTTCTTTCAGATTTCATGACGCAGCTCCTTTCATTGCTTGTCATGTTGGTTGGGGAAACCGAGGAACTACGACGGGGAGAACAGATAACCCTGTCAGGGTTGTGGCTGCGTCGGCTAACAATGGAGCGCGCACAGCAATGTGAGGGTGACTCGCCGACTGGTAGAGGCGTCGGCCCGCAGCTTCGGAATGCGGATTCGCCGCGCGCGGGCGGGAACGGCCGAAGTACGTTGGAAATTCCTCAGCGTAAACCGCGTCGGAGAGCCGCGGGCAAGCGGTGTCACAAGCGATATCAAGGGAGTAGCTTCGAAAGGGAGCGCTTCCGATTCGTCGTAGGCCGTCTCGCACACGTCGGGCGCAGGAAGTGTCACAGACAGACCCAACAGCAAAAACGCGAGAAAGAGGAAGGCGGAGCGCGAAACACTCATACGCGCACCCTTAGCCCATTTGCCTACAGTCTAGTACGTGGCCACAACGCCCGCGGAAAAAGCAAGAGAAAAATGAAGGCTAGTGCCGAATTGGGAAGCGGTGCGTGGCAACCGATGGGTGCTAGTTGAGAAGTGTGGGAAGGTATGCGGATTCCTTCGAGCGCGGGGGTCGTGCGGGCCATCGTTTCACATCCCCAGCTTCTTCTTCGCCAGCGGACGCGCGAAAGCGTTGGTCGGATTGTGCGAGTTGATGGTCAGCACCTGCCGGTAGAGCTTCGTGGCCTCGTCTTTGTTGCCGCTCTTCTCGTAAGCCTGCGCGAGCAGCACGAGGATGAACGGGTCTTTCTGGTTGGCCTTCTGTAGTTCCTCGATAGCGACCTTGTAGTTTCCAGCATAGTAAGCGACATAGCCGATGAGGTAGGGATAAAAGACTTGCTGTTCGGCGTTCTTGCTCTTGTCGAGAGCGATTTTGGCAGCCGCGACATCGGCGTCGGCTTGTTTCGGCTTGCCTTCGCGCGCTGCGATGCGCGCCTTGGCGTTCTCCCAGCGGAATTGCCACAACTCGCGGTCGGCCTCGGACAAGTTGGGTTGGCGCATGGCGGTGTCATAGCCCGTCCGGTACCACTTTGAGGCTTCGGGAACGTCGCTGCACTCGAGGTAAATGCGCGCCAACTCGTTGGCGGTGCCCGCAGCGTCGGTGAACTTCTGGTTGTTCATCTGCGACTCAAACGCTTGCTGCTCATACTTGGCCACCTGCGGCAGATCGCACTGAAATGCGTAAGAGACAGCCATGGTGCGCAGCGCCTGTACCTGACGGGCGGGCGGCGCAACTTCGACTGCTTTTTCCAGATAACCGCGGGCCTTGCCGAAGTCGCCCTGCATGTCGAGGACAATGCCTGACATCAAGTTCGCTTCGTAGTCCTGCGGACTGACTGCGAGCACCTGGTCGAGAACGGCGAGGGCTTCTTCGTACTTGCCTTCGCTGTTGAGCTGCTGCGCCTGCTTGATCTGGGGGTTGACCTGCGCCTGGGCCGGCGAAGCGGCAGGCGGATTTTGCGCGAGCAGCGTGCACGTCGAGAACAGCAGCAGGAATGCAATAGTCATTTTCATGGCGGGGCGATTATGCCATAAGCTCGTTCGCCGTTGCCACGCTGGTCTGAGTCTCCCCATCTGCCCACAGCCAACGACAGCATCGCCGGGTAGACGTCCTTCGACTCCGGCGTCGTCCGCCGCAGCGGACAACGCCTCGGCTCAGGATGACACGGCTGTAAACTGCTCCTTCCAGCTCATCGCCATAGGACAACGATAAACGCGCGACTCGCCGGCTAAACGCTCTTGGCTTTTTCCGCCAGCGACCGCAATTCCGCCAGCAGCCGCTGCACCTCTTCCGCAGTGTTGTAGTGGGCCAGGCCGATGCGCAGCATGCCTCCGCTCTGTTGCAGGCCCAGGCGTTCCGCCAGATTGATGGCGTAATAATTGCCGTCCCAGGTGAAGATGCCGCGTTCACCCAGGCGGGTGGCGAGTTCGCGCGGGGTGTAGCCCTCCACGCGAATGGCCACGGTGGGCGTGCGCTGGTCGAGCTTTGCGGGATCGGTGATACCGTAGAAAGTAAGACCGGGGACCGCCAGCAGCCCCCGGATAAGCTGCGCGGCCAGCTCGCGCTCGTGCTGCTGGAAGACTTCATAGGCAGCGACGATGGCTTCGCGGCGAGTGTGGGTCTCGCTGCTGTGATGTCGGCCCACGTCGGCAATGTAGTCGATGGCGGCGGTCACTCCTGCCATGCACTCGTGGTTCTGCGTGCCGGTCTCCCAGCGATCGGGAAGCTTTTCGCTGCACACGCGCAGCTTGTAAGGACGCAGGCGCAACAGTTGCTCGCGCTTGCCGTAAAGCACGCCCTGATGCGGGCCGAAAAACTTGTAGCTGGAACAAACGAGGAAATCGGTATCGATGGCCTTTACGTCGATGAGTCCGTGCGGCGCGTAGTGGACGGCGTCGATGAAGGTCATGGCGCCCACATCGTGCGCCAGGCGGATGGCTTCCCGCACATCGTTGATGGTGCCCACAGCGTTGGCCGCCCAACCCACCGCCACCAGGCGGGTGTTGCGGCGAATCTTGGCCTGCAGGTCGAACATGTCGAGGGTACAGTCGGCGATCTTGATGTCGGCGGTGCGGACCTTGGCGCCGCGCTCTTCGAGGCAGACCCAGGGTGACACGTTTCCGTCGTGGTCGAGACAGGTAACCAAGAGCTCGTCGCCGCTTTTAAGTTCGCGTCCGATGGCGCGGCTGAAGGCGAAGGTCAGGGTGGTCATGTTGGCGCCGAAGACGACCTCGTCGGGCGCGCAGTTAAAGAAGTCGGCCATGGCCTGATGCGCCTGTTCCACGATCAACTCGCTGCGCTCGCTGGTGAGGAAGGCGCCGCCGAGGTTGGCGTTCCACTTCGAGAGGTACTCCGAGATAGCATCGATGACACGCTGCGGCACCTGCGTGCCGCCGGGCGCGTCGAAGAAGACCGCGGGTTGGCCGTTGACCGTCTGGCTCAGCACGGGAAACTGCCGGCGTACCCAGTCGATATCGAGTTTGCGTACTTGGGGGGTGACTCGTGCACTGGCTGACATGCCTATGAACTCCTGACTGCGTTGATAAAATCGGAAAGCATTCCGTAGGCGGTGGCTTCCGGCCCGGGATCGCGTTCGCTGATCAGCAACTCCTTAAAGATATCCGTTTCGAAGGCGATGAGCAGCGAAGTGCCGTGCACCTGCGCCAGGGGATCGTCGAGCTTCAACCGTTCCGGTGCCACTGAGGCCGCAATGCTGCCATCGGGCTGACGTCGCGCGCGGCTCACTAGTCTCCAAGCTTCGCCGTTCTCGTGCGCTTCGCGCAACTGCGCGGGGGTAATGCCGCGGATACCCGCGCGGGCAATGGCATTGAGTTTAAGGTCGGCGGCCATGAGCACGTTAGCAACTTCGACGACCTTCACCGCCGCGTCGATACCGTCCACATCTGCCGAGGGATCGCTTTCCGCGACACCGAGCCGTTGCGCTTCGGCAATGGCATCGTCGAAGCTCTTCCCTGCCTGCATGGCCTCCAGGATGACGGTGGTGGTGGAGTTGATGACACCGCGGAAGCCACGGATCTCGATGGCAGGCAGCGCTTCGCGAAACAGGGAGAAGACGGGAGCGCCGTCCATCATGGCCGATTCGAAGTAGAAGCGGCGATGTTTCTTCTTCGCCAGTTCCGTGAGTTCCCGATATGCGTGAACCACCGGCCCTTTGTTGGCGCTGATGGCGTGGGCGCCATATTCGAGTGCCACACGGATGTGGCTTAGGGCAGGCTCACCGGTCTCAGCGTTGAGGGAGCTGGCTTCGAAAAGGACGTCGGGCTTGGCGGCGTGCAACCAACTGGCGACATGGCAAACCGAGCGTGCTCCAGAGAAGTCCCTGGCCAGGATCTTTTCTGGCTCGAAGCCGTTGTGATCCACCAACCACCCAAGGCGTCGAGTGGCCACACCCGTGATGAGCCACGCAATACCATAGCGGTGGGCAAGCTCCTGCTGCTTGCGCTGCAGGAGTCCTACAAGAGCTGAGCCAACGTTGCCCAGTCCGACGATGCCCAGATGAAATGTGCGAATGCTGGTTTCTCCCGGATTAGCGGCGTTCTCTTTATTGTAAACAGTAGGTGCGCCGCCCACGAAGAGGCATCGTCAAACTAGAATGGGCGCAGTGCCGGGATGACTGCCGAACAGGCATTAACGCTGGTCAAAGTTACGCACACTGCGATTTGGGCGGTGATGGCGACGGCAATCCTGTGTATTCCGTTGGCAGCATTGCGCCGGCGGTTTCGTGCAGCGGCGTGGCTCACGGCCTTGATCGTCGTGGAGTGCGTGGTGCTGGCGTTGAATGGGGGGCGGTGTCCGTTGACCGACGTTGCCGCGCGTTTTACCAGCGATCGCGCGGCGAATTTCGATATCTACCTGCCGCGCTGGCTGGCACAGAACAATAAGATCATCTTTGGAAGCCTATTTGTTGCCGGAGAAGTGGTGTGTCTTTGGCGGTGGCTCTCCCGCTAGAGCATTTTCAGAGAAGGTGCAGACCGATTTCCCTCAGGGGCTGAAGCCCAGCGTCGTGAATGCCATCTACGGCACGGCTAAAGCCGTGCCCTTTCAAGGCGAGAGCCGGACTACATCAACTGTGAAACCCCTATAGCGCTGAAGAGCCTAGGGCTGAAGCCCGTTGAGCGGGGGACCTGTTTCTTTTCCGCTGGACTCAAGTCCAGTTCCTCCCGACTAAAGTCGGGGGCTCGGAATACACCAACTGTGGAAATTGCTCTAAGACGCCCGAAGTGCTCTCCGGCGCCTTGTCTGCAACGAGAAAAGGCGTCACCTTTTGGGTGACGCCATGGACTGCTCCGCTTCGTCGGGCTTACTTGCCGCCGAAGGTAAAGTTCACACCGGCAAAATACTTGAAACTGTTCTGGCTATTTGCAATGTGTGCCACGCGGTTGCTGCTGAAGTTCGTGTACAGGTAATCCACCTCGACGGGCCGGATCTGAACGTGCGGGGTCAGGGCGTAGTCAAGACCGCCGCCATATTCCATGGCAAACGCATTGTTGTTGCCATTTCCGCTTTTCAAGTTGCAGCTTGTCGAGTCATTGCCTGAGATGCACCCCAGGATCGTGGCGTAGCCGTTGGAGTGGGCCGCACCAAACAGAGCCTCACCGAAGGGCTGGAACTTGCCGGAGTGCTTCTTGATCTGTGGGCCAAACATGTAGGTGAACATGTTGCCGCTGGCCGAGCCGGTGACGGGATAGCCCGCATTGATCAGCTTGTTAGTCCAGCCGCTCCCCACCGCGTAGCCCATGAAATCGGCCTTGATTCCAATGAGGTGGGTCAGGTTATACACGAATGCACCGCCGCCGCCATTCATGTTCTGCGACGTTATCTGGGAAAGTCCGGGATGGAAATTGACGTACGAATAGCCGCCGGTCAATTCGAATTTCGGAATATCCTGCGCAACCGCAGCCACGGCGAACAGCAGTGCAGCTGCTATGAGTATCAACGACTTCTTCATTGCTTTTATTCTCCTGAAACCGCGAGTTGTCTCCGCACCACACCTCACCCTTGCGCCCTGGTATCTCTTCGACGGACTGCAGTAGCGCCAGGCGGTAGGAACTGTTCGGAGGTGGCTTGCTTCCCGGCCACGCCGGCCGGACCTGGCAACCCAGTGAATTAGACGCGAAATTAACCCAAAGGTTGCCCGCAACTTTATGCCTCGCATGGGGTTAGCAGCGTCCAACCGCAACTACTTCGGGACGAACTGCGATTACCTGCAGCCAGCTGCAAGCAACTTTTTTCGAGGGTCCACAATATACCGCCTGTGGAATACCAATTCCGCGGATGTGGTGTTTGCTCGGTTATAATGCCCAGTCAAGCTGAGTCCACGATGTCGAACGCTGTTCCTTGCAATGCCCAGCCGCTGACCGAGGGCGACCGGGGCATCCCGCGACTGGCCGGACAAGCTCTGACGGCAAGTACAATCCCAACCCCCGCAAGGAGCGCCTCGATGGCCATCAAAGCAAGTGAAAGTATCTGGTGCAACGGAAGCCTGATCCCCTGGGAAGACGCCAAGCTGCACGTGATGTCGCACGTCGTGAACTACGGCTCGTCGGTATTTGAAGGTATCCGTTGCTACCAGACGACGAAAGGCCCGGCGGTGTTCCGCCTGCGCGAGCACACCCAGAGGCTGCTCGACTCCGCCAAGGTCTATCGCATGGAAGTGGACTACAGCGTCGATGAACTGGTGCGTGCTACGGTTGATTTGGTCACCGCTAACAAGGTATCCCCCTGCTACATCCGTCCCATCGTTCTGCGGGGATACGGCACCGTCGGCGTGGACCCCGCCGGCTCGCCGATCGATGTCTACATCGTGAACTACGAATGGGGAAAGTATCTCGGCGGCGAAGGCGACGAGGGCGTGGATGTGTGCGTCTCCACCTGGAGCCGGCTGGCCCCCAACACCATGCCGACTATGGCCAAAGCCGGCGCCAACTACATGAACTCGCAGCTCATCAAGATGGAGGCTGTGGCCAACGGCTACAGCGAAGGCATTGCCCTCGATGTGGGCGGCTATGTCAGCGAAGGCTCGGGCGAGAACGTGTTCGTCGTCCACAAGGACCGCCTCTACACGCCGCCGTTGGCGAACAGCGTGCTGCCGGGCATCACCCGAAGCTCGGTGCTGCACATCGCCCAGGACCTCGGCATTCCGACCCTCGAGCAGGCCATCCCGCGCGAACTGCTCTACCTCGCCGACGAGGTGTTCTTCAGCGGAACCGCGGCAGAGATTACTCCCATCCGCTCGGTGGACAAGATCAAGGTGGGCAACGGACTGGTGGGACCGGTGACCCGCGCTATTCGCTCGGAGTTCTACTCTATCGTGAATGGCAAGACAGAGGACCGCCACGGCTGGCTGACCCCGGTTCCGATGAAGCAGGCGGTCGCGGTGTAACCGTCGAGCAAACCAGACACGCAGAAAGGGCGCGGACCATGCGCCCTTTCTGTTGCGCTGCGAAAACATACGGTCGCAGCTACTTCACCTGTATCGACTCCAGGTAATTGGTCAGGTTGCGGATGCGAAGCTGGGTCTGGGCCGCGCTATGGCCGCTCAGCGTCATAAAGATAGGCCCCCATACCGGCATTTCCTTGCTGCCGTGTGCCGGTGTCGTGGCGCCTCCCTGAATCTCAGCGGCCACATGCGCCGCGGGAAAGATGCCACCGTTCTTTACCGAAAGTGTAGTCAAGTTCGTGGCCGTCATTTTCAGCGCAGGGGCGGCGGGCCCGTCTCCCTTGCCATCCAGCCCGTGACAGGAAGCGCAGTACGCCTCATACATCGCTTTGCCCGACGAGGGACTGGTATAGGTTGCCGGCACATGCCTAATCTCGGGCTTCGCCGTCTGGGGAGCGGCTGCCGCGGGTGCGGTCTGCGCGCTTGCGTACATGCAGCAGGTCAAAGCAAGCATCACGATCACGAGAACACTTCGGACGAACATAATTGCCTTCTTTCGCAATTGTTGGCGATCATTACACTCCACTATCAGCCCCCACCGAAGCGGGGTCAACGGCCGCCGTCACAGGACAATGGTAACGAGGCAAGGAGGTTTCCCGATTTGGGACTTCTTTCAGAACTACATAGGGACTGCTCGGCAACTAACGGCTGCACGTCTCGATTCGCTGTCACGTCAGATGGTCATCGTTTTCAACTGCGGACTGATCATCAGCGGCGCGTCGGTCGCTCGCTGCACATCTTCAACACTGAGCCCAGGGGCGATCTCTTCCAACACCAGCCCAGACCGGGTCACCCGAATGTATGCCATCTCGGTGGCGATGTTGTGGACGACGCGCAAACCGGTAATGGGCAGGGTGCATTTCTTCAGGATCTTGGGAGCGCCGTCGCGGGTGGTGTGCTCCATGGCGACGATCACCCGCCGGGCACTGGCGACCAGGTCCATGGCACCTCCCATACCCTTCACCATTTTGCCGGGAATCATCCAGTTGGCCAGGTTCCCTTCCTCATCCACTTCCATTGCACCGAGCACGCTCAGGTCGATGTGCCCGCCGCGAATCATGGCAAACGATTCGGCGCTGGAGAAGTAGGCTGTGCCCGGCAACTCACTCACTGTCTCCTTGCCCGCATTAATGAGGTCCGGGTCTTCTTCGCCGGGCAGCGGGTATGGACCAACACCGAGCATGCCGTTTTCGCTCTGCAGAACCACTTGCATCCCCGGAGGCACGCAGTTGGCGACCAGCGTCGGCATGCCAATGCCAAGATTGACGTAAAAGCCGTCGCGCAACTCCTGGGCGACGCGCCGCACGATGCGGTCACGCTTGTCGGTGTCCTTCTGCTTGTCGAGTCTTGTATCGGCCATTCTCGGCGCTCCCACCGTAGAGCTGGCCTTCAGACCAGCGTCAAGGCTCTGTTTTGAAGGGGCACGGCTATAGCCGTGCCGTAATGCCCGTTTAAATTGTCATCCCGAGCGGACTTTAGTCCGCGAGGGACCTGCTGTTCGCTGCGAACTACGGCTTTCTTAGCGTTCTTCTCTCAATCCGCTTCTCATAATTCTCGCCCTGAATGATGCGCTTTACATACACGCTCGGCGTGTGAACCTGGTCGGGCTCGATCTCTCCCGGCTCCACCAGATGCTCCACTTCGGCGATGGTAATTTTCGCCGCCGTCGCCATCATGGGATTGAAGTTGCGCGCGGTCTTGCGATACACCAGGTTGCCCCAGCGGTCGCCCTTCCATGCCTTGATGAGCGCGAAGTCAGCCTTCAGCGCGTGCTCCAGCACATACGGACGCCCGTCGAACTCGCGCGTCTCCTTGCCTTCAGCTACGACCGTGCCGTAGCCCGCAGGCGTGTAGAACGCTGGAATCCCCGCGCCACCCGCGCGAATGCGCTCGGCAAACGTGCCCTGCGGAATCAGCTCCAGGTCGATCTTGCCCGTCAGCACCATTTCTTCGAGCAGACGATTCTCGCCGACGTAGCTGCCCTTGTGTGAGCGAATCTGTCCGGCGTAAAGCATGAGGCCGAGGCCGAATTCGTCCACCCCAACGTTGTTGCTGATGGTGTCGAGGTTCTTCACACCCTTCTTCACCATCGCGCGGATCAGGTTCTCAGGAATCCCGCACAGCCCGAAGCCGCCCACCATGATCGTCGCGCCATCGTTGATGTCGGCGACTGCCTCGTCTGCGCTCGCAAACACCTTGTTCATGGACATGGTTATTCACCGAACGGGCGATTGTAATCATCGGAGGGGCAGTGTGGCAAAGACGAAAGGAGTTGACGAGCCAGAAATCGACTTGACTATAACGTTAGTGCAGTTCTGTAACCTCGCCGCAATCGCTCGCTTTGTAGATCGGCGCGGACGGACCCTCTAGCGCCCACCAGCGCGACCACGCCGGATATTCAGACTGAGGACTGTCCGCGTTCTCCTTGCTCACCGAGCGGTGGGTTAACAGCCGCAAAGCGTATCGGGTTCGGTCAGCTACGTCGGGATCAGGGTTCTTCAGCAGTTCGATCAGAATCGGCACCGCAGCGCGCGATCCCGTGAAGCCCATCGCTGTAACCGCGCTGACTCTGGCACATTGCCGATCAGAACAGTTCATCAAAGAAATGAGCGTCGGCAACATCTTTTCGCCTCCAAGTGTGGCCGCATAATCGGGATAAATCGAATTCTGAGCGTTCTCCATCGCAACCTCCTGCAAGAGTGGGAACCATTGCTGATCGCCACTCGCAGCGAGGTATTGGGCGCTTTCTGAGTGCTCATTCGATCCCGGCTGCGCTTGCTTTACCAGGCTAGCGAGCGCGGCAATACTTCGAGACGTATTCAGCCTGTGAAATGCAAGAGGGGCAAACTGTCGAAACTCGGCAACGTCAGCAAAGGTGAGCAACGTGTCTTCCAACTGTGGTGGAGCAATACCGGCCAAGGTGCGCGCCGCCTCTCGTCGCTTGCTTGCATCGCGAGACTGAAGCTGCTCGACCCAAGGTTGCAACGTTTTCGATTCCAGGGTGGCATTCGAATCGACCGCAAAATGAAGCGTGTCGCGTACTTCGAGCGTGTCTTTCGGAGCTTCGTAGTACTCCAGTTTTGCACTGGCACTGGGAAGGGCACGAGAGACCTCGACTGAATATTCACCCGGTGAGTTCAGGTCGTGCTCGAAATTCAAAAGCAGTCGTTGAACGTATTTCTTCCCGGCCGGCAGAAGTGTATCGGAGGAAAGGCAACTTCCAGCGACTCCATAGGGACTGCACGAGGTGTTGGATTCGGATCCACTGTGCAACTTGACTTGGTAGCCGGAACAGAAGGAATAGGGGTCGGCTTGAAATATGTTTACCGGTTCAGTTCCATCGTTCGTGACTTCGAAATACAAGAAAACTGGTTCGCCCGCTGCGAAGGTTGATTTGTCTAAATAGAACCTCCCCGATAATTGGGCCGACGCATTCGCGGCCGAACTGATCAACAACGTTGCGAGTATCAACCGGACCATATCTAGTGAATTAGACACCGGCCTTCCAAGAACAGTTGCCCAGTGGAGCCACTTCATCCGCTTATGAAAACCCGATGACGCAGTTGAAGACTATTTCCCTTATTTCATCAGATCGCGCTCAAGTCCAGATAAATCGGCGAAGCCGCAAGCCGAAATATCGCGGTCTCGACCCAGTTTCCCGTCGAGCAATCCCAGCCCTTGCGGGTCGCTGGATCGATCATCCAAACGCCATGAATTCCCATACCAAGGTAGTCAGCGATTCGGTCGCGATAGTCCCCGATGCGGTCCTCGGGAGACAATACCTCAACCACGACCAATGGTGCCGTGGTCACGATGTGCGTATCTGAATTCGATGCAGCACAGATGCAAACATCCGGCACGCGAAAGCGTTCAGCTTTCACCTGCACCCGCACGTCCGGCAGAACTTCGATCTGCCATTGTTGGCTGCGTCCAACAAACCACTTCAGTACAGCCATAATCATCCGGGCGTGCTCGATCTCTCCCACGTTCCTCTCCTGTAGCTCGCCGTCGATGTACTCAACATCCGGGCGATAGCTCGTCTTGAGATACTCTTCGAGGCTCACCTTCGTGGTCGCCATCGGCCCCTCCTGCCCATCATCTTAACGCCGTTTTCTCCGGGTGCCCCACCCTTATCGCCTTCCTTTGGCGATAGGGTGGGATGGAAAATCACGAACCTCTTCCAAACCGGTTCGCGCTCTCGAACATCTCCCTCAGCGCCGGTCCCTTCAGGTTCTCGCGTAGGTGCGTCATCTGCTGTTCGAAGCGAAGCATCACGTCTTCAATGTTCTGGCTGTTGGTGAGCGCGATGTCGCGCCACATCGAATAAGGACTGTGCGCGATGCGTGTCATCTCGCGCAAGGCGCGGCCACCAATCTGCGTGACGGTCTCATCGTCGCCCAGCTCTTCGTGCAGCACTGAGGTCAGCGCGGTCGAGATCATCTGCGGCAGGTGGCTAATCCACGCACACACAATGTCGTGACGCTCGGAATCGAGCACGATGATTCGCGCGCCGATTGCCGTCACCAGCGCGGTAAATTCTTCCTGTAGCGGCGTGTATTGCTGGTTGGCAGCGATGGGCGTGATGAGCCACACCGCACCCTGAAACAGGTTGGCATCGGCGTGCTCCACCCCACTGAACTCCTTGCCCGCCATGGGATGCCCGGGCAGTACCCGCTTCCCTGCCTCGTCGCCAAAGACCATGCGTGCCCGCTCAACCAACTTCTGCTTGGTGCTACCGGTGTCGGTGATGAGGGTGGAGGGATGCAGTGTCGGCGCGATAGCCTCAAACTGCGACAGGATGGTTCCCACTGGCGTGGCGAAGACGATGACGTCACTGCCAGCAACAGCGCGTTCGAGGTCAGCTTCAGCGCGATCGATGGCTTTGCGCTCCATCGCCGTTTCGAGCACCGCGCGCTTGTCGCAGCCAACAATGGTCCCGGCGAAACCAAGCTGACGCAGGGCCAGCCCGAGCGAGCCGCCGATCAGCCCCGTCCCGACAATCGTGATTTGTCCAATTGGCATTGGAAATCTCAAACAAGTGGGTGCCCCGTTCTACGACGCGCGCAGCGCGGCGTAGGGCGGGGTCTGGCGGCTTCGTATCAGGGCACGGCTTCAGCCGTGCCGACACGCCCGAATTATTGTCACCCCGAGCGGGCTTTAGCCCGCGAGGACACGGACGCTACATCGTCCTCCCCACCGCCGGCGCAATCATCCGCAGGCGCTGCATCAACTCCGCAAACTGCTCGGGAAACAGCGACTGAGCGCCATCCGACAATGCGTGATCGGGATCGGGATGCACTTCGATCAACAGCGCGTCCGCTCCCGCCGCCAGCGATGCACATGCCATGGGCGCAACTTTGTCACGCAAACCCGTGCCGTGCGAAGGGTCCGACGTAATCGGCAGGTGCGACAACTTGTGCACAATGGGAATCGCCGAGATGTCGAGCGTATTGCGCGTGTACGTCTCAAACGTGCGAATACCGCGCTCGCACAGAATCACATCGTAGTTGCCGCCCGACATGATGTACTCCGCCGAGAGCAGCATCTCCTCGATGGTGGCCGCGATGCCGCGCTTCATCAGCACCGGCTTGCGCACCTTGCCCAACTCGCGCAGCAGGTTGAAGTTCTGCATATTGCGCGCGCCCGACTGGAAGATGTCCACGTAAGGCATCATCAAGTCGATCTGGGAGATTTCCATGACCTCGCTAATGACCAGCAGCCCGTGGGCGTCGGCTGCCTCGCGCAGCAGCTTGAGCGCTTCGAGCCCGAGTCCCTGGAACGTGTACGGCGAGCTGCGCGGCTTGAATGCGCCTCCGCGCAGCACCTTCGCGCCGGCTTTGGAGACCTTTTCGGCAGCGGAGAAAAGCTGCTCGCGCGATTCCACTGAGCACGGGCCAGCCATCACGACGACTTCTTTGCCGCCAATCTCGACCCCGTTGGGAAACTTGATGACTGTGTCGTGCGGACGGAATTGGCGGCCAACCAGCTTGTAGGGCGCGCTGATGCGGTGCACCTTCTCAACGCCGGGCAGCACCTCGAGGTCGCGGGTATCAAAGTCAATCCGTTTGCCAACCGCGGCCAGCACCGATTGGCGCGCCCCGGTGGTGCGGTGCACCGCGAAGCCCATCCGCATCAGGTGATCGGTCACGTCCTGAATCTGGTCTTCGCTGGCGGTTTCCAACATCGCAACAATCATTCGAAAAGAGTCTCCTGTGAGCAACTAGCCCCATTAGCAATCAGCAACTGGTTGCAACCGCGATTGCCGACCACAGTAGGAGCAAGGCGCTAACTGCTAGTTGCTTCTTTTAGTCATTCGGTTCCATCTCCGTCGGCTCGCCGCTGCGTTCCGAGACGCGCTGGGGAACGATCTCGTCGCTCTGGATCTGGCGCATCACATCCACCAGGCGCTCATAAATCTGCCGCAACTGTATGTCGGTCAGCGGCCCGTGGTTCTCGCGCCGTATGTTCTCGAAGATGATGCGCTCGCGGTCAGGCTCGTAAATCGGCAGGCTCGAGTTGCGTTTGAGCTTGCCGATCTCTTCGGCGCAGCGCGCGCGCTCATTGATCAACGCCACCAGTCGCCGGTCGAGTTCGTCGATTTTGCGCCGCCATTCCGCTATGTCCATGGTCGTCAATGATTTATAACTACGGCTTCAGCCGTGCCGCAACCCTTTCAGAAATTCTGACACAGCCGCCGCTTCGCGTCCTGGATTTCGTTCGATCCGCTGCACGATCGCGCTGCCGATGACGGCCGCATCGGCGAACTGTCCGACCTCCGCAAACTGTTCCGGAGTCGAGACGCCGAAGCCAATGGCAATCGGCAGCTTGGTGAACGCGCGCAAGCGTTGCACCAGCGCGCGCGCATCGTCGGCGACTTCCTGACGCGCTCCGGTAATTCCGGTGCGCGAGATGGCGTAAACGAAGCCCTTTGAATACCTTGCGACGGACTTCAGGCGTTCGTCGGTGCTGGTCGGCGCGGCCAGAAATACGGGCGCTAGTTTGTGCGCGTTCATCGCTCGCAGATAATCCGTTGCTTCTTCCACGGGAAGGTCGGTGACCAGGGCGCCGTCAACTCCTGCGTTTGCAGCAGATTGGCAGAAGTTGTCGAGGCCGAACTGCAGGATGGGATTGAGATAACTAAAGATGATCAGACCGACTTGCGAATGCTGGCGAATTTGGCGGGCGATGTCGATAACTCCAGCCAAATCAGTGCGTTGCGCGATGGCTCGCTCACTCGCGCGCTGGATGACGGGGCCGTCGGCGACGGGGTCGCTGAAGGGGACGCCCAATTCGATGACGTCGGCGCCTGACTCGATGGCTGCAAGTGCAACATCGCGTGAGACTTCGAGGCTGGGATCGCCGCAGGTGATGTAGGCGACAAGCCCTGGCCGGTGGCTGAACTTAATCGACATGAAGGGATAGGGTAACAGGAGACGGGTGTGGGCGGGCGGCCCAAATTTGTGTCTTGAGCCGGCGGATTATGAAAAGAGCCATGTTCCCAAACGCGAAAGTGATTCGCGTTTTGATGCGCCGGGCTGCCCGCCGGTAAGGCCGATGCGCGACGATGCTCTGCGGGCAGCGGGCATGAAAAATCAGCCGTCCGATATGACGAGGGTAGCCAGTTCTTCCCGAAATGGAACCTAGTGGATACCTCCCGCCGATTCTCCCGAGGCCTTCGCCGTCAACCGCATGTGAAGGAGAATAGTAAGGTGGCTTCCGGTGACGGCATTGAAATCCGAGGGGGGACCTGAGTAGTCCTCACCAATCTGGGTGACAGGCGCTGGGGGAAGGCCAGTAGCTTCCATAAACGTTCCAGTGCATCGGTAGCCGCGATAATCCTCACTCACATTGGTAGGGTTTTGACACTTTCGATCTTGAACCACGGGCGGCCAGAAGGTAGCGACTACGGCCGTCAACAACTGGGGGAACCCCTCGTGGTTCACACTTGTCGAGGCCGACGCCTGGAGCTCGCTGTCTTTCGATCCGCTCCCATTGGCGGCCGGGAGGTCGAAAACGAAAGTGGCTTCGCGCGAAACGCGGTGGATTATGGGAGGGCCATACACGGGCCCGGAATATGCTTCATCAGGCTGCACCTGTACGTTGCGGTCAACGCGTGTCAGAGTCAGGTCACCTGTGGCTTGCAGCCGGCCGTCAGCGGTCCGCTGGACCGTCTTGGAATGAAAGCACACCAGCGTGTGATTGGCCTCGTCTTCCACCCATTGGCTCAGGAATTTTCCATTTTCAGAAATGGCAGGTTCCATACCGTGAGCCGGATAGAACCTGAAGACGATATTGGATTTTGTGGGATCGTCGTCGATTTTCAGACTGCCGTTCAACCTTGCGAAACCAAGGGTATAGTCCAGTTTCGTCTTCCCGTAATTTGTCGTTCCGTCGGTGATAAGCTGTGCAGCGGAATGGCGGGTGTCAACTTGCCAGGATCCGGCCACGGAAGCAGGTTTTGTCGCAGCACCCAGGGCGAGAATGCCCAGGGCGAGAGCTGCAGCTACTGCGAATACAGCCACGTGCTTATGCATCTCCTTACCCCTCCTCAGAGATGGCGGTTAGATGCAGGGCAGTTCCATAAGGTTGCCTCCGAATTCCGCCAGCCTTCTCAAATCGGACTGGTGGAGGTTGGTTAGCCAGCGTTGTCGGGTTTCGGGTTTGCCAGTCGTCCGAAGCGAGAAAGTCCCGGTCTTGGCCAAAACCAGGCTAGAACGGGGCGCCAAGTTGGACTTTGCGATGACCGGAACAAGCGCCCCGTAATCCAATTCCGCATTGGTTGCGCCATGGCCTGTCCACCCCCGCTATTGGGGCGGAGCTAACCTTGACTGGCAATAGCCTAGAGCGTGTTTCAACAATCGCCTGACGACGAACCGCTTGTTCCCTCAGGGGCTAAAGCCCAGGTTAGAAGCGA
>Ga0335082_10002936_pt1 | contig 18449 bp, 20 predicted proteins | sample Lox_Sample_41_FD_206718 | JGI IMG/M metagenome (GOLD analysis project Ga0335082, IMG submission 206718) | Soil microbial communities from Loxahatchee National Wildlife Refuge, Florida, United States - Lox_Sample_4.1 | ecosystem: Environmental > Terrestrial > Soil > Wetlands | place: USA... | reverse complement strand
GGCGGCCGGTCGCCTCGTCGCGCACGTAGCCGTCGGTCCAGCGGCCGGGCAGCACGAGGTGCAGCGTGAGCACGACCGCATACACGCTGAGCGGTCCGAGCAGTGCGACGATCACGACCGGACCGGCGGCTCCGTCTGGCTCGTGCGCGCAGTGAACTCGTCGTCGGGCACGGTGACCAGATGCTCGTAGACGCCCGGCGGGAAGCCGCGCATCCAGGGTCGGCTCTTGTCGAGCGGCGGCTGCGCGACCTGCCCGCCGCGATCCGCGTAGGGCGCCGGCGCGCGGAAGCGCTCGAGCTCGGCCGGCGAGATGCCGGCGAGCGCCACGACCTCGGGATCGATCCAGGCGCGTCCGTCGATCGCGCGCTCGGAGGTCGCGATCTCGAGCGAGAGGTCCTCGGGGCCGGCGAAGTAGATCGAGTCGCAGAGCCCGTGTTGGATCGGACCGACGACGGTCAGGCCACGCGAGCGGATGCGGTCGCGCAAGGCGAGCAGCTCCGTCGGCGTGTCCACGTTGAACGCGACGTGCTGCATCGTGCCGCCTGCCGACGCGCCGCCGCCGCTGCCGGCGTGCGTGACACCGAGCTGGCGCTCGAGTTTTTCGATCGCGGGCATCTGCACGAACGCCACGTACGAGTGTTCGTCCAGCTCGAGGAAGGCGTGCCAGGCGCCTTCGACGCCGTGCATCCAGTACAGCGCGACGAGCCGCATGCCGAGCACGTCGGTCATGAACTCGATCTGCTTCTTGATGTCGGCGGTGGAGATCGCGAGATGGTGCACGCCGTTCGGGTGGAGCATGGCCGGGCCTCCTCGAAGTGAGCGCGGCCCTATTCTGACGCGGAGCAGTCAGGCCGGCACGGCCATCGCGCGGCGCGCGCGCGCCTCGATCCAGCGCCGGTAGCCCGCCGGCGGCAGGAAGGCGATCCACATCAGCACCGCCGACGCGAGCCCGAACATCGAGTTGCTGAGCGTGAGGCCGTCGAGCTCCATCATCGCCGTGCCGCGCACCATCATCACGACGTTCCCGATCAGCGAGCCGAGGCCCGCGGACCCGATGCCGAGTCCCCACAGCAGGAAGCGGTTCGTGAGCACGGCGTCCGCGAGGCCGAGCCGCGCGCGCCGCCGCATGCGGCCGTAGTAGTGCAGCGACTCGAACGAGCCCCACAAGAGACACGCGATCATGTCGAACGACCCGACCTGCGTCCAGAAGTCGAGCCGCATCGGCAGCGAATAGGTTCCCGTCGCGAAGCGGCCGAGGAACGCGGCCGCGAAGACCAGAGCGGCGATCCACACCAGGGCGCGCGCCCAGGCGGCTTCGGGCCGGAAGACCGTGCGCGTGAAGACATAGGCCGCGAGCCCGCCCGCCGCGATCGCGAGCTGTGCGGTCGCCAGAAGGACGAAGGCCACCGCCGGCCGGTCCGCACCGAAGAGCATCGCGAGCACCATCAGGGCGAAGCCCGCGGGCCCGATCCCGAGGATGCCGAGTCCGATCAGCAGCTCCGGCAGGCCGCGATTTCGCCGCGCGAGCCACACGAGCCGCAGCCCGATCGCGAGGCTCGACACGAAGAAGGCCCCGAAGCCGAACGCGATGGCGGCCTGCATGCGGAGTCCCCTCCCGCACGCTGCCATCGGCAGGACGCCGCCCGGGCTTGTGCACCTAGGGCCCCGGAGCCCGCGATTTCTCTTGAGATCAGCGCGCCGCGTCGCCACGATGCGCGCGAAGGAGACCTCCATGCGACTCGCGCTCCGGGTGGCCGTGCTCGCGCTCTCCGCCGCGGGCTGCGCCGGTCAGGGCACCCCGACGATGAACGCCTCCGCGCCCACGACGAACGCCCCCAGGAAGGACGTCGTGATCCAGGTCGGCGACATGGACGTCGACCCGTCCGTCGCCCGCGTGAAACAGGGCGGCCGGGTGTCGTGGGTCAGCGTCTCCACCAGCTTCCGCCCCACGCTCTCGTTCCCGGCGACGATCGTCGACCAGTTCACGTGCAAGGAGCTGCGGCCGCAGTTCTTCCTGGCCGACGATCGCCTCGTGTCGATCGCGATGGGCGCCGACATGGAGGCCGTCGAGCTGCCCTGCCCGCTCAAACCCGGCACCTACGACTACCGGATCGAACTCACCTCGGGCGGCGAAGGTGCCGGCGGGCGCTCGATGGGGATGAATCCGCAGGGCCAGCTGAAGGCGACGCTCGTCGTCGAGTAACGCTCAGCAGTCGGGGTGGAGTCCGAAGGGTCCGCCGGCGTACCAGAAGCCGTCGAAGCCGAGGTTCCAGCAGTTCAGGTCCTCGTCCTCGGCGAGCTTCGGAAACTCCTTCACCGCCTGATCGTGCACGCGCTGCATGTAGCTGATCACGGCCGGTGTGACGCCCTGCTTGCGCAGCTCCGCGTACTGCGCGTCGCTCAGGTGATAGATCGTCCCGCCGCGCTGGATCTTCCCGATGATCTTCTCGGGCGCTACGCCGTGCTTGCTGAGCATCACGATCTCCGTGACGGACACCTGCTCGCCAAAGCGCTTGCCGAGGAGACCACCGGCGCAGCCGGAAGCTACGAGCGCGAGCGCAGCCAGCGCAAATAGCGCGATCGTGGCGCGCGCCCGGGTCGATCCTCGAATCACCGCAAGCATGCTAGGTCTCCTCACTGGATCACCTGGTGGCCGCGCTCTCGCAGGCACTGGTCGAAGGCCTGCTTGAACTGGCTGGTCGTCTCGAAGCTCTCGTAGCCGCCTCCCCCGAAGCCGCCTGCGGCCGCGCCGACGGCCGCGCCCATGCCCGGCACACCGACGGCCGCGCCGATCGCCGCGCCCGCGGCGGCGCCGAGCAGGCCGCCGATCGCGGTGCCCTCGGCCGTCTGCTTCAGCGAGCCGCCCGACGCGTGCATCGCGAGCTGTCGGCACTGCGCCTCGTCCTGCGAGAGCCGCCAGGCGTTCGGATCGTTGTAGGTATCCACGGTCGGCGTCCAGGTGTTCTGGTTGACGCAGCCCGCGAGCGCGAGCGCGCCGATCGCCACGACGAAGCGCATTCTCACCGGTCGGCCTCCACGACGAGAGCGCACGGGATACCGCGTCCGTGCGAGCGCCACAACCTGTTACCGTCCCGACGAGGTCAGGAGGGACTTCGATGAGTCGTGTGCGAAGCGTGGGAACCTGGATCGCGATCTGCGTGGCGAGCGCGACGCTCGCGTGCGCGAACAAGAACGGATCGGCGCCGAACGAGACCGGCACCGAGTTCTCGTCCGCGCCGCAGAGCGGCGCAGCGCCGAACGCGGGCGGAGCGCCGGGCGCGCCCACGGGGCCCGCCGATCCGTGGCCGCGCACCTTCACGCTCGCCGACGGGCAGGCCGTCGTCTACCAGCCGCAGGTCGAGAGCTGGCAGGGCAACTCACTCAACTTCCGCTGCGCCGTTGGCGTCACGCCGAATGGCGCGAGCGACAAGGTTTTTGGCGTGATCTGGGCCAGCGCGCAAACGCAGGTGAACCGCGAGGCGCGCATGGTCTCGCTCAGCAACGTGGTGCTCACGCGCAGCAACTTCCCGACCTTGCCCGACAAGGGCGCAGGCTACCTGTCCGAGATCCAGCAGCAGGTCCCGCTCAGCGCGCAGCCGATCTCGCTCGACCGGCTCGAGGCGTCGCTCGCGGCGGCGGCTCCGCTCGCGCCGAAGGGCGTCGCGGTGAAGAACGATCCGCCGCAGATCTTCGTCAGCTACTCGCCGGCGATCCTGGTGCCGATCTCGGGCGAGCCGGTGCTGACGCCCGTGCCGAACAGCGACTTCCAGCGCGTCGTGAACACGCGGGCGGCGATCCTCTCGCCGCTCGGGAGCGGCACCTGGTATCTGCACGTCTACGACGGCTGGCTCCAGGCGAATGCGATCACGGGCCCGTACGCGATCGCGACCAATCCCCCGCTCGTGATCCAGGAGGTGGCCAACACGCTCGCGCAGCAAGGCCACGTCGACATGCTGGACGGCGGCAACGTGCAGCCGAAGCCGTCGCTCAGGAACGGCGCGCCCGCGATCTTCGTCAGCACGAAGCCGTCCGAGCTGATCGTCTTCAAGGGCCAGCCGAATCTCCAGCCCGTCGGCACGACGAGCCTCCTCTGGGCCAGCAACACGACGGCCGACGTGCTCGTCGACTCGACCAACAACTCGTACTACGTGCTGGCCTCCGGGCGCTGGTTCACGGCGCCCTCGCTGAACGGGCCCTGGAGCTACATCTCGAGCCAGAACCTGCCGGCGGACTTCAAGAACATCCCGCCCGGCTCGCCGGCGGGCCTCGTGCTCGCGTCGGTGGCCGGTACGGCGCAGGCGCGCGAGGCGCGCATCGAGAACTCGATCCCGCAGACCGCGTCGGTGTCGCTCGTGAACGGCCCGCAGTTCACGCCGAGCTACGACGGGCCGCCGCAGCTGGCGCCGATCGTCGGCACGCCGCTGCAGTACATCATCAACTCGCCGGCGCCGGTGATCCGCGTCGACGCGAACACCTGGTACGCGCTCCAGACTGGCGTCTGGTTCACCGCGACCTCGCCTCAGGGTCCGTGGATGATCGCGACCTCGGTGCCGGCGGTGATCTACACGATCCCGCCGAGCTCGTCGCTCCACTACGTGACCTACGCGCAGATCTACGGCACGGCGCCGGGCGTGGTCTATGAGGGCTACACGCCGGGGTACCTCGGCACGGTCGTCGAGCCGGACGGCGTCGTCGTCTACGGCACGGGCTACGCGTACGACCCGTGGATCGGCACGGTCTACTACCCGCCGCCGCCGACCTATGACGTGATGGCTCAGCCCGTCTACAACCCGGCCGTCGGCTGGACCTACGGCTTCGCGCTCGGCATGACGTCGGCCGCGATGATGGACTCCTGGGGGGAGCCCGCCTACTACACGTCGTACTACCACGGCTACCCCTGTTGCGGCTCGGCCTCCGCGAACGTGTACGGGCACTGGGGCAACACCGTGGAGACGGGGACGCGCACCTATTCGTCGAACTCGCAGGGCTGGTACAACGAGAAGCAGACCGGCAGCTACGACAACACCCGCACGGGCACGACCGGCACCTACTCTGCGAACCGCGGCGTGAATCCCTACACGGGGCAGGCGCAGCGCGGCTACGACCGCTCCTACAACACGGCGGCCGGAGGCAGCGGGAGCGTGAATCGCGAGGAGACCTACAACGCGCAGACCGGCGAGAAGGAGTACAACTCGAACATGTCGACCACGACGGCGGGCGGCAGCTCGGTCGACCGCAGCGTCAGCGCGTCCGAGAAGCCCGGCGGTGGCTACTCGGTGAACCGCGAGACGACGGTCGACAACGCACACACGGGCCAGACGAACACCTACAGCTCCGGCTCGAGCTACGGCTCGAACGGCGAGGACCGCTACGCGGGCGCGGACGGCAACGTCTACCACAACAACGGCAGCGGCTGGACCAATTCGCAGGGCCAGTCGGCGTCCGACTCCTCGTGGGCAGACCGAGAGCAGCAGGCGCGCAGCGAAGGCGACAGCCGCTCCGCCGCGGCGAGCAACAGCTTCGGAGGCGGTGGCGGCTTCGGCGGTGGTGGCGGCGGTGACCGCTTCGGCGGCGGCGGCTTCGGGGGTGGTGGCGGAGGCGGCTGGGGCGATCACTTCGGCGGCGGCGGCTTCGGGGGGCGCTTCGGCGGCGGAGGTGGAGGCTTCGGAGGAGGTGGCCGGCGCTAGCATCTGACACGCTGCAGTGGTGTCGCGAAGGAGATGCGGATGCGGTGGCTGGGTGCGTGGATCACGATCGCACTTCTCGTCGGCAGCGCGGCATCTGCCGCGCTGACGCAGGGCCAGCAGGACGACTTCAACGGCGTCAAGGACGCCTGGGCGCAGGGCACTCCCGCGCTCGGCGGTCCGGGCGGCGGGAGCGACGGCTTCCTGCTCCTTCACGCGGACGGCGTCACGCAGAACGGCAAGCTCGTGACCTTCAACCAGCTCCAGTGGGCGGGCAGCTACACGGCGGCCGGCATCGAGGCGATCGGGATGTTCCTCGAAAACCTCGGAGACACCGACCTCCAGATGCGCGTCGTGCTCGGGAACATCTCGGCGCCCTCGTCCGGTGGAACCTGGTTCGCATCGACGGTGCCGGTCTCGCTGCTGGCCGGAAGCGGCTGGCACTTCTTCGTGTTCCCGCTCGGCAGCGCCGATCTCACGCGCACGCAGGGAACGGCGGACTACGCGACCGTGATGAACGGCGTCGTGACCCTGCGCATCCTGCACTCGGCGGTTCCATCCGCCTTCGGCGACAACATCGTGGCGACAGCCGGCGTCGACCGCATCGTCGCGCTGCCCGAGCCCGGCGCGGCCTCGCTCGTCGCGAGCGGCGTCGTCGCGCTCGCGCTCTGCGCGCGGCTGCGCGCGCGCCGGCAGCCCGCGGGCTGATCTCAGAGCTGCGACAAAGGGTCGACGCGGACGCCGCCGCGGTGGGCGCGCTCCGGCGGCTCGATGCCGGCCAGCTGCCGCACTTCCGCGAGTGGCATCGCGAGCAGCTGTTCGTAGGGCAGCGCGCCGAGGCAGCCCGCGCGCCGGCCGCGCCGCCAGGCGCGCAGCAGGTAGAGCCACCAGCCGCGTCCCCCGTCGCTGCGCCACGCGGCGCCGAGCATCAGGAAGCCGATCCCGAGTCCCGCGGACTGGCCGAACGAGAACCAGAGCAGCGCCGTCTCGCCGTGCCCGTCGGCGCCGTAGCCGGTCAGCACGTGCCAGAGATCGTGGGAGAGCGAGACGCGCTCCGCGAACCAGCGCTCGACCTCTCCTTCGGTCCCCATCTCCCCTGCATAGCCGCGGTCCAGCCTCACCAGCTTCGCGGGATCGAGACCGAAGCGATCGAGGTGCGCGAGGTAGGCGCGTCCGAGGCTTCCCTCCGGCAGCGCCGCGAGCGCGCCGCGGTCGCACAAGCGCGGCAGCAGCGCGGGCCGCTCGAGGAAGAGGCGCCTTCCCTCCGGATGCGCGAGCAAGCTCGCGAGAGCGCGCTCGAGCTGGTCCGGCTCGAGCGCCGCGATCACCTCGAAGGCGTTCTCGGTCGCGTCGGGATCGTCGAGCAAGGTGCGCAGCGCGCGCCAGGCGCGCCGCCACTGCGGGCGCGCGCGGCGACGCCGTCTTGCGTAGGTCGGAAGCGTCTGGATGGGGGTGGCCGTCATGGGTGTCTCCTCCTTCGGCGAGCGGGCGCGCCGGTGCGGCGTGCCGGCCGGTTGGCGAGGGCGTCGGCGGGCAGGAGCTGCGGCGCCGGCCCGCGGTACTCGGCTTCGGGCTGGACCGCGATGCCGCCGAGCAGGAGATCGGCGGCGCGCAGCATGCGCAGGTGGAGCGGCTCGCCCGGGTCCTCGTAGAGCCAGTGGATGATCGTGCCGAAGACCAGCGCGTCGAAGGCCGACGCGAGGTGCTCGGCGGGCTGGGTTCGCACCAGCTCATCGCGCGCCTGACCGCGCGTGTGGAGCGCCAGCAGGCGCTCGAGCGCAACGCGCCGCTTGGCCTCTGCCTCGCTGCCCTCGTCGAGGCCGAGGGAGAGCTTCGCGATCTCGCGAAAGATCGCGCGGTAGAAGCGCTCGTCCTCCTCGATACCGCGACCCATCCACTCGAAGAGCATTCGCAGCAGCACCGGAGTCGGAGCGCGGCGGTCGGCGAGCGCCCCGTCGAGGAGCAGCACGTACCCGTGCAGCACCTCGGCCGTGATCGCGTCGACGAGCGCGTGCTTCGTGCCGAAGTGGTTGAAGACCGTCGCGCGCGCCACGCCCGCGGCCTCCGCCACGTCGGCCATCGTCACCTCGTGCAGTCCGCGCGCGGCGAAGAGCTCCCGCGCGGCCTCGAGGATCGAGGCGCGCGCCTGCACGACGCGCGGAAGAGCGACCGGTCCGGGCATTGGACCGCAGTCTACTACGAGTTGGACTCGAGTCCAATCCGAATCGAGTCCAGGCCCGATCGCGTCGTGCTCGAGTCGGAACCCAGTCGAGCCGATGGAACGAGGGTCCGGCACGCGCCGGACCCAGCAAAGGGAGACGCCATGACCCGTCGCCTCGCCGTTCTCCTCGCCGCCGCCCTCCTCGGCGCGAGTCCCATGCTCGCCGATGACCACGCACCTCCGGCGGCCTCGGCGCCCGACGCGGCGAGACCGACCGGAGCCGCGGCGCGCGACGCCCTGCAGCGCGCGCGCGCGGCCGTCTCGGACGCGCAGGTCCGGCTCGATCAGGCCAACGCCGCCTACTCCCTGATGCGCGCGAAGAACTACCCGAAGGGCGCCGAGCGCGAGAAGATCGCCCAGGAACGCACCGACGCGCAGCGCGCCTACGACGCCGCGAAGGCGCACTATGACGAGGTCGCGGAGCAGACGGGTGGCGAGTAGCCCGCCGCGGTCGGATCAGCGGGCCTGCGCCGTCGCGCCGCGCGCCTCCACCCAGCGCAGATAGCCCGGCGTCGGAAAGAAGGTCAGGAAGAGCGTCACGGCGGAGACCGCGCCGAGCACCATCGTGACGGCGATGGTCGGCGTGACGAAGAGCGCGAGATACGCGGGAACCGGCTCGATGGTCCCGAACCAGAGCCAGTAGAACATCCGCGACGCGAGATCCGAGACGAAGTTCAAGGTCGAGCAGCAGGCCCAGAGCGCCCAGAGCAGGAAGCGGTTGGTCACGACGGGATCCGCGAGGCCGAGGCGCAGCCGCCGGCGCAGCACGAGCCAGTAGCGGAACGACTCGAAGCTGATCCCGACCATCGCCAAGGTGCGGCCGAGCCAGCCGAGCCAGTGGCCCGGCCCCGCGAACATGACCGGCGCGAAGCCTTCGAAGATCGCCTCGATCGCGTAGCCGAGGGCCAGGCAGCCGCAGCCCGCCGCGACGATCGCCTTCGCGAAGGCGCGCTCGGGGCGGAAGGTCTTCCATGTGAAGACGTACGCGGCGCCCGCGCCGATCGCCATCGCGAGCACCGCGAAGGCGAGCAGCGCGCGCGCGACCGGTTCCGCCACCGCCAGCCGCGGATCACCCATGCCGCCGTAGACGACGACCTGTGGCGGGGTCGCGAGGAAGGCGCTGACTACGAAGTAGATCGCGAGCGAGAGCTCCGGCGCGGGCCAGCCGCCGCGCCGCGCGAGGCCGAGCAGGCGCAGGCCCACGACCAGCGACAGCGCGAGGTTCAGCGCGGTGACGAGACCCGTGAGGACGAGCACGCGAGCACCCCCGCGCGCTGATCGGAAGGGCGCCCGGTCGGGATGAGGCGCGCCGCCCTACTTCTTCTGCTTCTTCTCGAGCAGCTCGAAGACGTTGCCGAACGGATCGCGACCGTAGCAGCAGATCTCGCGGCCGAGATCGACCGGCGGCGCGTTGAAGCGCACGCCGGCGTCGGAGAGGCGCTTGTACTCGGCGTGGATGTCCGACACGCGGAAGCAGAGGTGGATGATCCCGTGGTCGCAGACGGGACGCTGCGGATCCTGCAGCCTGCCGACGGGGTTCTCGTACTGGAAGACCTCGATCTTCGTGTCGCCGAGGCGCAGCATCGCGACCTTCGACGCCGAGTCCTTCAGGCCCACGAGATCGTCGAGCGGCTTCGCCCCTTTCGGCCAGCCCGCCTTGAACTCGGCCTCGAAGCCGAGGACACCGCAGTAGAAGTCGAGCGCCTTGTCGAAGTCCGGCACCGAGAGCGCCGTGTGGTCGATTCCGTGGATCATCGTCCGCTCCTTGTGCGGCCACGCGCGCGGGCGCGGTGGCGCCGAACCATAGCGACGGCCGGAGGCCCGTGGCTCAGGACTTCCCGACCTCGATGCGCGTGCCCGCGAGATTTCCGCCGTCGACCAGGAAGTCGGTGCCGGTGCACGAGCCGCTCTCGTCCGAGGCCAGGAACACGATCATGCGCGCGACGTCGTCCATCTTGTCGGCGAGCGAGCGCTGCATCTGCGTCTTCAGGATCCGCTGCGAGAACGACGCCGCGACCTCCGGATCGACGCCGGCCGGCACGTAGGGCCGGAACATCTCCGCATTGCCAGCCTCCGGGCAGACCGCGTTGACGCGCACGCCGTACTTCCCGAGCTCGACGGCCGCCACGCGCGTCATACCGCGAAGCGCCCACTTGCTGGCGCTGTAGGCGACGAGGCCGCTCTTGGTGCTCATGCCGTCGATCGACGAGACGTTGACGATCGAGCCGCGGCCCGCCTCGCGCATCGCGGGCGCAACGGCGCGCATGCCGAGGAAGGGGCCCACCTGGTTCACGCGGACCACGCGCTCGTAGTCGGCCAGCGACGTCTGCTCGAGCGGCTGCATCCACAGCACGGCTGCGTTGTTGACCAGCACGTCGATGCGGCCGTGCTCGCGCCGCGCGTCCGCGACCCGCGCGGCCCACTCCGGCTCGGAGGTCACGTCGAGGTGTGCGTACGCGGCGCGCTTCCCGATGTCCTTTGCGACGGCCTCGCCCTGCGCGTCGAGCACGTCGCAGAGCAGCACCTGCGCGCCCTCCGCCGCGAGCAGACGCGCCGTGCGCTCGCCCGTCCCGCGCGCGGCGCCCGTCACGATCGCGAACTTGCCCTCCACGCGTCCCATCTTTCCTGGCCTCCGCTCGCCTTCGCTCGCTGCGCGCGTCTACGCCGGAGGAAGCAGGCGCACCCAGGCGCGCTGCTCCATCGCCGGGGCCGTGTCGTAGTCCGGATCGCCGGGGAGGAGCACGCGCCAGCGGCTCTTCCAGTCGCCGGTGAGGCGCGCCGGCCGGTCCTCGCCGTCCTCCTGCGCAGCGGCCGCGCGCACCGCGCCGGCCGCATGCGTGAAGCCGGCCAGGATGCGCAGCATGCCGACCGTCGGCGGCAGCATCGCGAGCTCCTGCCGCGCGAAGGCCGCGAGCGCGTCCGCGGGGCGACGCCATTCGGAGTCGACGGCCTCGCGGTCGTCGTGCACGGGTGTCTGACCGGGCGGCAGGGCCGCGACGAAGAAGCGCGTGTCGTAGCGGCGTGGCGGCCCCGACGGCGTGATCCAGCGCGCGGCGTAGTGGACGCCGCCGAGCGCGAGGCGGAGCCCCTCGGCGCGCACGGCGTCCGCGAAGCGCGCGCGCCCCGAGTCGATCTCGACGCGCAGCTTCGCGAAGCGGCTCTCGACGGAAGGCGGCGTGAGGTCGACGGGCCTTCCCTGCGCATCGATCGCGAGCAGCACGCCCGCCTCCTCGAAGGTCTCGCGCACCGCCGCGACCCAGTAGGCGAGGCCGCCGCGCGCGACGCCGAGTCGCCGGCTCGCGACCGGGTCGTCGAGGCCCGCGCACGAGCTGGCGACCTCCGCGTCGGCATCGTGCGGGTCGACGCCGCCGCCCGGGAAGACCGACATGCCGCCCACGAAGGCCGAGCCCGCGCGGCGGCGCAGCAATAGCACCTGCAGGTCCGGGCGGTCGTCGAGCAGCATGATCGTCGCGGCCGGACGCACCGGCACCGACGCGGGATCGCTCGCCGCGGGCGCCGTCACGCGCGCACCTCGAGCCGCGCCAGCACCGACTCCGCCTCGCGCACGATGCGCGCGATCAGCTCCTGGCAGCTCGGCAGGTCGTCGATTACGCCCGTCACCTGACCTCCCGCCATCACGCCCGAGCGCAGATCGCCCTTCACCATCGAGGCGTGTAGCAGCATCGGCGTGTTGGCGGCCATCAAGGTCTGGCTCCAGGAGAGCTCCTGGTTCCTGCGCATCGCGAGCGCCTCGCGGAACAGATCGCTCCAGCGCGCGCCCGACATGCGCTGGAAGCGCACCGCGTTCGCGAGCGCGCGCGGCAGGCTCGTCAGCGCGCCGGTCCGCAGCAAGCGCTCGATGAACGGCGTGCGCAGCACGCGGTGCGCCCAGCCGTCGACGCGCGTCGTCACGACGGTGTCGGTCACGCCGGCCTTCAGATACAGCGCCTTGATCGCGTCGGGCACCGGAGAGTCGGACGTCAGCAGGAAGCGCGTGCCCATCGCGATGCCGGCCGCGCCGTAGGCGAGCGCTGCGACGAGACCGCGACCGTCGAAGAAGCCGCCCGCCGCGACGACCGGGATGTCGACCGCGTCGACCACCTGCGGCAGCAGCACGGTGGTCGCGACCTCGCCGACGTGCCCGCCCGCCTCCGCGCCCTGCACGATGACCGCGTCGGCGCCCCATGCGGCCACCTTCTCGGCGTGACGGCGCGCGCCGATCGACGGGATGCAGACGAGTCCCGCGTCCTTCAGGCGCTTCATCAGCTTCTCGCCCGGCGCCATCGCGAACGAGGCCACGCGCACGCCCTGCTTCACCATCAGCTCGGCCCGCTCCTCGATATCCGGCGCGTCCGAGCGGAGGTTCACGCCGAAAGGACGCATGGTGCGCTCCTTCACGCGCGCGATCGCGTCGGCAAGCTGGCGCAGGTCCATCGTCGCCGACGCGATGATGCCGAGCCCGCCGGCGTTGGCGGTCGCGGCGGCGAGGCTCGCGCCGGCCACGTAGCCCATGCCGGTCTGCACGATCGGGACCTCGATGCCGACGAGCGAGCAGAGCGGCGTGCGCAGCGCCGGGTGGGTCATGGGGGGCCGCCTCGAGAGGAAACGCGGATGCTAGGACCGAGGCGGCGACGCAGGCAACGCTGCGCGGGCCCCGGCCGCCAGGCCGCGCGCCGCGAGCTGCCGGTAGAGGATCTCGGCGAGCAGCGCCGCCGCCGCGGTAGCCTGCGCGCACCCGAACGGCGGAGCCGAGATGCTCGAGCTCACTCCCGACGAGCTGCTGACCACGACGCGCACCGTGCGAAGGCGCCTCGATCTCGCGCGTCCGGTGCCACGCGCGCTGATCGAGGAGTGCCTCGAGGTCGCCCTCCAGGCGCCGAACGGCGGGAACCTGAACGCGTGGCGCTGGATCGCGGTCGACGACCGCGCGACGATCCGCGAGCTCGCGCGTCTCTACAACGAAGGACTCGAGGCCTACATCGCGACCTTCGGCCAGCGCGGCTACCCCGGCGCGGGCGTGCCGGGCGCCGACCGAATCGCCGAGTCGACGCAGCACCTGCGCGATCGCTTCGCCGAGCTCCCTGCGCTGGTGCTACCGCTCGCGGCGGGCCGCACCGACGTCCCCGGCGCGAACCTCTTCCATCAGGCGAGCGTCTGGGGCTCGCTCCTGCCGGCCGTCTGGAGCTTCATGCTCGCGCTCCGCGCGCGCGGGCTCGGGAGCGCCTGGACGACGGGTCACCTCTGGCGCGAGCGCGAGGTGGCGGAGCTGCTCGGCATCCCCCACCGCCACTACATGCAGGCGGGCCTGTTCCCGGTGGCGTTCACGCTCGGGACTGATTTTCGACCGGCGCGTCGCAAGCCGGTGTCGGAGGTCATGCGCTGGAACGCCTTCGAGGGCCGCGCGTCGGCCTGAGCGCGCGGTCGCGCGTCGACCCCGCTCGCGACGGGCGCCGTCAGCCGCCGGCCGGCGCAGCGCCCGCTGCCGCGCGGCCGCCCTCGAGCCAGCGCCGGAAGGCCGGCTCGTAGCGCTCCGCCATCGCGCGCTCGTAGAGCGCGAGGCTCTCCGGTCCGAGCGCTTCGCGCCAGGCCTGCATGCGGCCCTTGCGGAAGAAGTCGCTCGCGCTCCTCCACTCGCCGAGGTGCGCGCCGGGCGCCGTGTCGTCAGCGCGCTGCTTCATCGCGTCGAAGCGCGCCGCGCGGACGAGGTCGGGCCAGCGCCGCTCGTCGACCGGGATGCCGAGGAACGCGGTGAGGCGTCGCATCTCGCCGTCGAGATCGGACACGAGATCCGCGTAGTGGAGGAGGTGCACGTTCGGCAGCGATCGGAACGGCCAGTAGCTGTGGACCATGTCGAGCACCGAGCCGATGATCGCGCCGTCGCGCATCCACGGCTGCTCGCCGACCGTCATCCAGAGCGCAAAGGTCGCATCCGGATCGCTCAGCAGCGCCTGCAGGTCCAGCGGCGCGCCGACGCGGCGCGCGGCGTCGGCGATCGACTTCTCCGACACGTTGGCCATGTGGTCGAGCATCGACAGGAAGGCGTCGCGCGGGTCGCGCCCGCAAACCACGTACGAGCACTGCTCGAAGTACGGGAGCCCGTCGAGCGGCGTGTGCGTCTTGATGATGCGCCGCCAGGGCTGCGCCTCGAACTCCGCGATCAGGCTCTCGATCGGATCCGTGTGGCGATCGAGCCAGCGGGAGAGCCGCGTCAGCGGCAGCGGCAGCTCGGGCGACTGGTGCACGAGCAGCGCGCACAGCATCTGTGTCCAGGTCGTGCCGCACTTCGACGGCGTCGCGACGACGATGTCGCCGGGCCGCGGCCGGAACCCGTCCCAGCGCGCGCTGTCGTAGGCGGGCCCGAGGTAGTGCCGGGTGCGCTGCGGAAGCTCCTGCGCGGGAGCCTCCGCGCTCACGCGCGCGCTCCGAGCCGCGGGATCACCTCCTTGCCGAAACGCTCGATCGTCTCGCGCGACGGGCGCCCCGAGAGCAGCACCCAGCTGATGCCGTAGCGGTCGCGGCGGCGCGCGAGCTCCTCGACGACCTCGGCCGGCGTGCCGATCAAGGTCAACGGGCTCTGGCGCGCGCCCTTCTCGTCGGTGCCGAAGGCGGCGCCGAGCGCGCGCGCGACGTTCGCGCTCTCCGCCTCCGAATCGGTGAGTCGCGTGATCACGAAGCCACCGACCGCGACGCTCTCCGGATCGCGCCCCGCCTGCTCCGTCAGTCGACGCAGCAGCGCGACGCGCTCGCCGAAGCGCTCGGGCGTCATCTTCTTCAGCTCGGCCGGATCGATGCGGCCGCCGACTGCCGGCGGGATCAGCGAGACCATGTCCGCGTGCCGCGCCGCGACGCCGAGCAGGCGATCGCCACCGCCGCCGATGTGGATCGGCACGCGCGCCTGCACCGGCCGCGGCTTCAGCGAGAAGTCGCGCACGTGGTAGAACTCGCCGTCGAAGCGCACCGTCTCGCCCCGCAGCGCGGGCTCGATGATCCGGAGCGCTTCCTCGAACATGCGGATGCGCGGCCCGACGGGCGGATAGGCGATGCCGGTCTGCTCGAACTCGCGCGCCATCCAGCCGGCGCCGAGCCCGAGGTCGACGCGACCCTGCGTGATGACGTCGACGGTGGCCGTGATCTGCGCGGTCTGACACGGATGGCGGAAGAGATTGCACATCACCGCGCCGCCGACGCGGATGCGCGTCGTGCGCGCGCCGAGCGCGGCCAGCGTGGTCCACGCTTCGCCGAGTCCGGCGTCGCCGCCGAGACCACCACCGCCGACGTAGAAGTGGTCGGGGACGGTCACGCTCTCGAAGCCCGCGCTCTCGGCGGCGAGCGTGGCGGAGAGCAGCTCCTCGAAGGTGTCGGTGAGCGCGAGCTGACACGCGAAGCGAAGCGGCGCAGGCATGGGACCTCCGTCTCGGCGTTGCTGCCGAGACTAGCCCCGCGACCGGGCCTTCGCGCTTCGACACGCTCCGAGCAGCGCGACCATCGCGCCGAAGCTCGGCACGAACGCAGGCTCGGGCAGATAGCGCTGGCCCTCGACGGAGAAGCCGGAGGTATCGCTACCCATGCTGCCATAGCTCTGCCAGGCCACGACGAAGCTGCCGTTGGGGTCGCTCGCGACCGACGCCAGATACTGGACGCCCGTCGTATAGCTGTTGACCTGGAACTGAGAGCCGATCGCAGCGCCGCTCGAGTCGTAGATCTGGCCCTGCACGGAGTAGCCGCTCGCGTCGCTGCCCCCGCTCAAGGAGCTCTCCCAGACCACGACGAAGTGGCCGTTGGCATCGCTCGCGACCGAGGGAAGCCGCTGATTCCCTGTCGTGTAGCTGTTCACCTGGATCTGCCCGCCGACCGCTGCGCCGCTCGAGTCGTAGATCTGGCCCTGCACGGAGTAGCCGGAGTTGTCGTTTCCCGCGCTGTCGTGACTCTCCCAGACCACGGCGAAGTCACCCGCGGCGTCGCTGGCGACGGAGGGAGACATCTCCTCGCTCGCCGTATGGCTGTTGACCTGGAACTGCCCACCCTGCGCGACGCCGCTCGAGTCGTAGCGCTGGCCCTGCACGGACCGGCCGAGAGTGTCGCTACCCGCGCTGCCGAAGCTCTGCCAGACCACGACGAAGTTGCCGTAGCCAGCGCTCGCGACCGACGGAAGATACTGGCCGTTCGTCGTGTAGCTGTTGACCTGGAACTGCCCGCCGAGTGCAGCGCCGCTCGAGCTGTAGCGCTGACCCTGCACGGAGTAGCCCGAGTGATCGCTGCCCGGGCTCCCGTAGCTCTGCCAGACCACGACGAAGTTGCCGGCGGCGTCGCTCGAGACCGACGGATCGAGCTGAGAGCTCGTGGTGAAGTTGTTGACCTGGAACTGCGCGCCGAGCGCAGCGCCGCTCGAGCTGTAGCGCTGGCCCTGCACGGACAACAAGTAGTCGGTGTCGGAGCTGCGGCTCACCCAGACCACGACGAAGTTGCCGTTGCCAGCGCTCGCGACCGACGGAAGATACTGGCTGTTCGTGGTGTAGCTGTTGACCTGGAACTGCCCGCCGAGTGCAGCGCCGCTCGAGCTGTAGCGCTGACCCTGCACGGAGTAGCTCGAGTGATCGCTGCCCGGGCTCCCGTAACTGTCCCAGACCACGACGAAGTTGCCGCTCCCGTCGCTCGCGACCGACGGCCTGCGCTGGTGGAGCGTCGTGTAGGTGTCGACCTGGAACTCGCTGGCGAACGGCGTGACGGCCCGGGCCACATCCGGTGCGCCGAGGAGGCAGAGCCCGACCCATACGGCAGCTGCGGACGACCACACGATCCACGGGAGAGGACGAGCCAGCGGGAGTCCTCCAAGGTCTTCGCGTGCCATCGTGACACGGCGGGCCAGCGAGCGTCAACCGAAGGGGCCGTCGGCTACCGCCGCTCGCGACCTAGCATCACATTTCTGTCCTTCGCTCCACGAAAGAGCGCGGAGCTTCGCGGCCGAGCAGAGGAGTGCCTAGCGCCTGCTCGAAGTGGAGCGGCTCTTCGACGTCGGCGTCGGCGCGCTGAGGGCGAGCGCCTCGGCTGTCATCCGCTCACTCGCTCGGGCAGCCGCTCGCCCCAGGCGCCGAGCGTGTAGTAGACCGTCTCCAGCAGCGGCAATGCGAACCAGTCTCCGTATGGATGGCGCGCCAGCAGGAAGAATCCCCAGATCGTCAGGACCGTGCCGACGTACTGCGGATGCGCGAGCAGCGAGTACGGGAAGCCCTCGCGCCACTCGATCTCGCGGCCGAGGCGATTTCCGTAGAAGACGCCGACCCGGCCGAGTCGCAGGAACACCGACACGTTCAAGGTCTGGCCGACACCCATGAGGATCGCGCCGAGCCAGCCGGCGGGCGCGAGCCAGTTCTCGGGCCAGCCCGTCTTCGCGCCGAAGTAGAAGCACCAGGCCAGAAAGATCGAGGCCCGGAGCGCCTTGAAGCCGCAGAAGAGCAGCTGCAGGACCTCGACCGGATTGCGTAGGCCATGATCGACGCAGAGTGCGCGAAACCACTCGGGGCGGTGCCAGATGCAGGCGTAGCCGATCCGCTCGAGCGCGAGCAGCGCGGCCGCCATGAGGAAGACGGCGTGATCCACGCACACGGGATAGGCAACCCGCATGTCGGATCGATGAGCGGTCGATCGCGTCTGCGCGCCGTCTGCGTCACGGATCCGCGTCGATCGGCGTCCGCGGGTCGTCGGGGGGGCGCGCGCGTTCGCGGGTGCTACTCCATGCGCCACATGGCCAGGCCCATTGCCCTCGTGACCGGCGCCTCGCGCGGCATCGGCGCGGCGACCGCGCAAGCCCTCGCGGAGAAGGGCTACGACCTCGCGCTCGCCGCGCGCACGCTCCACGAGGGCGAGCAGCACGAGCACGGCGACGCCGCCGGCAACGCGCCGCTGCCGGGAAGCCTCGACGCGACCGCCGCACGCGTGCGCGCGCACGGCGCGCGCCCCCTGCCCCTTCGGCTCGATCTCCTCGATCCCGCCTCGATCGACGCGGCGGTTTCCCGGACCGAGCGTGAGCTCGGCGCGATCGACGCGCTCGTCAACAACGCGATCGTGCAGCTCCCCGGCATGATGGCGCGCGTGCTCGAAACCCCGCTCGATGCGCTGGCCAACGTGCTCCAGGGGAACGTGGTCGCGCAGCTCCAGCTCGTTCAGCGCGTGCTGCCCGGCATGCTCGCGCGCGGCCGCGGCGCGATCGTGAACCTCGTGTCGGCGTCGGGCGCGATGGATCCTCCGTCGCCGACCGGTGAAGGAGGCTGGGGCTTCGCCTACGCGGCGTCGAAGGCGGCCTTCATGCGGCTCACGGGCGTGCTCGCGGTCGAGCACAAGGGTCGCGGCGTCCGCTTCTTCGACGTCGAGCCCGGCTTCGTGCTGACCGAGCTGATGCAACAGAGCCAGCTGCGCGCGGGCTTCGCCGAGCAATGGGGCGGCGCGCCGCCGCGAGTGCCCGCCGCCGTGATCGCATGGCTGCTCACCGATCCGCGCGCCGAGGCGTGGCACGGGCGCATGGTGTCCGCGCAGAAGCTCTGCAAGGA
>Ga0335082_10002935_pt1 | contig 18454 bp, 22 predicted proteins | sample Lox_Sample_41_FD_206718 | JGI IMG/M metagenome (GOLD analysis project Ga0335082, IMG submission 206718) | Soil microbial communities from Loxahatchee National Wildlife Refuge, Florida, United States - Lox_Sample_4.1 | ecosystem: Environmental > Terrestrial > Soil > Wetlands | place: USA... | reverse complement strand
GAGATGAAGCGGCATTGCGGGGCTTCTAATCAACGGTCCTAACTCAGCAGCAGGCCTATGGATAGCGCGCAAGGGTCCGGTTAGGAAGCGGACGGCAAAGACAATTCCACTATGAGCCAGGGGAACTGCCTCGCCCCGGCTCAACGGCCGCCGCCTAGGCGCTCACATGACGATTCTGCTAGTTTTCGTCGGTCTAAGGACACCGAGCGAGCATAGACGACGGTGCTTTTCCAATTTTCCGAATTCGGCTGCATCGAAGATGCCGGGCTAGGATTGCGCTGGAATCCGGCGGATTTTGCGTCTGAAGTGGCGAACCGCGCGGCGGCGCTGACCGCGGCAAACATCGCATCCGGTTCTACCGTTGTGATTGCACATTCCGGTAGTGTGCGCTTTTTCGCCGATCTGTTTGCGGTCTGGGCCGCCGGCTGCACGGCAGCCTGCATCGATGCGGCGTTGACCGAAACCGAGATCGACAACCTGATCGGATTCGTCGAGCCTGCGGCAGTACTCGTCGACCGACCTGCATCCAGGACGCGGGCCGGCGTGCCGGTTTATCGGCTTGCAGCCGCCGCACGGGCGGCCATGCCTGGCCCCGATCAGGACGGCGACCTGAACCGGCCGGCGCTCATCTTGTTCACCTCGGGCACGACCGGACATCCGAAAGGCGTCGTCTTGAGTTTTCGTGCTTTGCTCAACCGCATTGCCCTCAACCGCACCGCAATGGGATCGGCGGGCCGAATGAGAGCTTTGGTCACCCTGCCCACTTCGTTCGGCCACGGGCTCATCGGCAATGCGCTGACGCCGCTGGTGTCCGGCGGCGACATCGTGCTGCATCCGCTCGGATTGCCGCTCGCCCAAAATCTAGGAAGGATTATCGACCAATATCGCATCGGTTTCCTGAGCTCGGTGCCGGCCTTGTGGCGTCTGGTACTGAAATTCAGCGAAGCTCCGGCCAAAGACACCCTCGCCCGCGTCCACGTCGGATCGGCGCCGCTGTCCGCGGATTTATGGGCGGGCATTGCCGAATGGACGCGCGCCGACGTGGTCAACTGCTACGGCGTCACCGAACTGGCGAATTGGGTGGCCGGCGCCTCGTCCCGCATCGACGGCATCGCCGATGGGCTGGTGGGTAAGCCCTGGGGCGGCGAGGCCGCGGTCAAGGACAACGCCGGCGTCATTCACGGTACGGGCGAAGGAGAATTGCTGGTGCGCTCGCCGAGTACCATGTCGGGCTATTTGCGCCGCCCCGATCTGACGGCCGAAGTACTCATCGATGGCTGGTACCGTACCGGCGATGCCGCGCACATCGATGAGCGCGGCCGGATCACGCTGACGGGCCGCATCAAGGACGAGATCAACCGGGCCGGCTTCAAGGTACAGCCGGCGGAAATCGACGCACTTTTGGAGACCCATCCCGCGGTCGCCGAAGCCTGCGTGTTTGGCCTGAGCGACGCCGTGAGCGGGGAAATCGTCGCCGCCGCGGTGCGCCTCGCGCCGGGGCAAGACGCCGGTGCCGAGGCGCTGAAGCAATGGTGTGCCACGCGGCTGCGCCGCGAGGCGATCCCGGAACGCTGGTTCGTGGTTGACAAGCTGCCGCGAAATGACCGAGGCAAGATCAACCGCGATGCGGTGCGACGGTCGCTGGTCGGAGATTCGCAATGAGCCCGCCCCCGAAGGGCCGCCCGGTTTTCCTCGAAACGAAGCGGTTCTCACTGCGCAGCCTTAAGCCGTCCGACGCATCCGAACGCTGGATGAACTGGCTCAAGGACCCGGAGGTGATGGGCCCGCTCAATGCGCCGATCCGGAAATGGACAGCGCATGAATTGATGGCGCATATCGCCAGCGCCGACAACAACGAGCGCTATCTGGTCGGCATCTTCGACCTGACCAGCAAAATACAGATCGGTTTTTTCATGATTGATGTCGACCTGTTTCATCGGCGGATGAATTTCAATGTCGTCATCGGCGAGAAGTCATGGTGGGGCAAAGGCGTCGTCAATGAGGTCCGGGCCGCCTTGCTGGACGAATTTTTCGAGCAACGCGGCGTCGAAAAGGCGAGCGGCATGCCGTTTGCCCGCAATTTTCCCGCGGTGTTCAACTACAAGGCCCAGGGCTGGCGGCACGAAGGAACGCTGCGCAGCCACGCCGTTTCGGTCGCAAACGGCCCGCGGCTCGATCAATTCCAGTTTGGCCTCACCAAAGACGAATGGCGCAGCTTGCGTCCCGGGCCGGCGCCGTGAACATGCAGGCAAAGCAACTCTTGGCCGAGGCCGTCCACTGCGAGGCGGCGGCAATTCCCGACGATGCCCGTATTGGACGCTTCGAACGCTGGGACAGTCTCGCCCATTTGCGCCTGGTCCTCGCGATCGAAAGGCAGATCGGGCGTCAGCTCGATCCTGACGAAGCGGTCACGATCGAGCAGCTTTCGGACGTCGCCGCCCTGCTCTCGCCGGCGGCGCCGTAGCGGCGCCCAAAACAAAGGCTCCGCTCGCTGCGGCGCCTCGTTTGCTCTTAGCCAGCCTGGCTCGCCCGCTCAGGGTCCGAATTTGTAGTTGATAGCGAATCTCACGATGTTCAGATCGTGATGAAAGCTGAATAGCGCCGGAATGAAACCTGGATTTGATACAGGATAAGTCGTCACAGGCGGAGTAGTATCTTTGAATTTGGCGTAGAGATATTCCACGCGCGCAGTCCAGTACGGGCCGAACATATATTCAAAGCCGCCGCCGATCGTACCGCCAGCGAGAGTTGTTGAATCGGACCATGCTAACGTGTCGGCGGAGAAATCGCCGCAAGCGCTAGGTGTTGGCGTACAAACCACAGAATCCTTAACATGCGTGACGGCAAGCCCGCCAGTCGCATAGAGAAGCCAATTCGGCGCAATCAGATATCCGCCACGCACGCGGGCCGTGAGGAGCCAGTCATAACGACTTGACCACGTAACGATCCTATTGCCACCCTTTCCGAGAAAGAATGGGCTCAACGACGCGTCGGCCTTAGCATCGAGTCCGCTGAAGTCGACTTCACCACCGTAGACAAACTGGCCCATCTGCCAATTATAGCCTGCTTGTCCGCCGCCAATGAACCCGCGCGGGGTCAGACCCGGGGGATCGCCAGTCGTTCCAGTTAGAAAAAACGGAGACCCAGTCACCGATCCGATCAATGACGAATTCGCATTGCCCCACGCATAGCCAGCGTTGGCGCCGACATAGAAACCAGTCCAGTTCATCGGCGGCGCCGCATGCGCCGGCATGGCGGCCGTGCAGGTCAACGCCACCGCCGAAACGGTTGCCAATAGAGCCTTGTGCACCTTAGCCCCCCGCGAAATAAGCGATTCAAAGTCCTAACAGCCTTCCAGTATCGCAGGTTGTGCGGTTGAAACTAGTGCGGTTTTGCAACACCAACAATAAAATCTCGCAGGAATTCTCTGCACCGCGCGGCGGGAAATCCCTTTAATTACATAAGCTTCATAGCCTCGACCACGCAGGCTGCGCGGTACATATCTGCGACGCGTAAGGTCTGGCCACCACCGTTCAGGCACCGCGAGTCGTCGGATTTGTGAAAATCGCGCGCGAGCGTATTGGCAGCGGCCGGCGCTCCCAGCCCGCATGATGGCTTAGCCGGAACTACCAGTGATAGTTGATGCCGGCGCGGACGAGATCGTCTTTTGCCGGCACTGACAGTGTGGTCGCGTTGTTGGCCGCGCTGAAGAAGCCCGCGGTGCCGAGATCAAGGTGCAGATACTCCACCTTGGCGCTCCAGTTGCGGTCGATGGAATATTCAAGGCCGGCGCCCCCGCTCCAGCCCAACCGTGTCGCGGTGCTGGTGCCGTTCGACTGCAGCGCCTTGATGTCGCCATAGGCCGCGCCGCCGGTGACGTAAGGCAGCCAGCGGCCGAAGGCGTAGCCGATGCGTCCGCGCGTGGTGCCGAACCAATCCTGCTTCGTTTGGCATAGGCCGCCGCCGTCGGCGAGGCAGACGCCGCCGATGCCGCTGCCGGTCAGGTTCGCCCAATCGGCGTCGGTCTCGACGCCAAACACCACGCTGCCAAGCTGCCAGTTATAGCCGAGCTGACCGCCGAGCAGCGCGCCGCGGGTGTTGAAGCTTCCGGAGTCGGCGCCGACCAGCGGATCGCTCCAACTCGAGCGGCCCCAGCCGTAGCCACCATTGACGCCGGCGTAGAAGCCAGTCCAGCTGAATGGGACGTCGACGAAAGGCACCGGCTTGGCCTTGACCGGCATGTCGGCGGCCTGCGCGGAGAGTGCACCCGCGCCGAGAAACACAGCGGCGATTGCAACGAAAAGCGAGCGGTTCATCGACCCGTCCACAGCGTAACCAGCCGCCCCCGGCGGGCGAAAACCATCAAGCCTTCGCGGCCAAATCGGGGCGCAAACAGGGGCATTTCTTGGCGAGTCGCGTGGCGATTTCGTTAACGCGGCGCTGTCCCGACTATTTGACTGCGCAGCCGCCGGCAAATTGCGCGGCAACTGTACCGCCGACTTTCGCGGCCAGCGCGCAGCCGCCGGCCTTGTCGGCGAATTGTACATGCTTCGACAGCTTGAGCGCGATCAGCGCCTCCATTGCGCCCGGCTCCCCCACTTCGGCGTCGGCTATGACGGCGCGGAGGTAATGCTCCGGATAGGCAAGCTCGACGGTCGGATTGTCGATGACGGCGTGCACGAGTCGCAGGCGGGTGTCGTAGTCCCACTGCGACCATGGTCCGATGAGCTTGATCGCCGTAGCGGCGTCGCGCGGCACTAGGCGGCCTTCCAGCATGAGTTCACCGAGCAGCGCCTTGGCGTGCTGGGCGTCGTAGGGCGCTTTCTGCAGCAGCGCGACCGCGCGCCTCTCGTCTTTGGGACCGCCTTCGCCCTTGATCAGCATGTCGCAGAGCGGCGCCAGGGCATGGCCGGGATACGAACGCAACGAGGCTTCGAGCAGCGCGCGGGCGCGCGCCGGATCGCTGTCGCGGATGGCCTCGGCGAGATAGGCCTGGGCGTCGCCGCGCTGCGGCAGCGCTTCGAGCAGCGCGATACCGCGCGCCCGTTCGTCGGGTTTGTCCGAGAGCGACAGCCAATGGCCGACCACCACCTTGAGCGTGCCGATATCGACGTCGATGTTCTTCGGCGGATGGGTAAGCGAGAGCGCGCCCCATTTCCGGGCCTCGGCCATGTCATGTTTGAATGGGCCGCCGCGCGACGAGATCGTGGCCAGCCGCCAGATCGCATCGGCATTGCCGAGCTCGGCGGCGCGGCGCAGGGCCTGCACCGCCTCGGCGCGCGGAATGATGTCGGGGCGGTCGAGATGGCCGTCGAACGAATTGTAGTCGTTGAACAGTTCGAGCATCGCGTTGGTGTCGCCCTGCGCAATCGCTTCGCGCAGCGGCGGCAGCGAGGCCGGCCGCCCTTGCGCGTGCCAAAGCGCCTTCGACAGCGCGATCTTGAGCCGCGTGTCGGCAGGATTGGCCGCGCTCGCCTGGCGGCAGGTCTCCACCCAGGTATCGAGCTGCTGGCGTAGCGCCGCTTCGCTGTCGCGATTGAGCCGCTCGTGGGCGAGACGCAAACAGGCGTCGGCGGATTGTGCCAGCGACGGCTGCGCCACCGCTGTCAACGCCGCGATCATGCATAAAAAGCCGATAAGCACCCGGATCATCGGAAAAGCCCTCTTTGAGAGCTTTAGTCGCGCGAGGCGGGTTTCGGTTCAACCGCCGTGAATGCAGGCCGGCGCCGATAGACGTATTCGTCGCAGCCGAACTTGATCACAGGCCGCGGCGACAGCGCGAACACGCGCTCGGCGGTAAAGCCAAGCGCGCCGAGCCTCTGCTCGACCTCGTCCGCCAGCGCAGTCTCGTAAGGATAACCGCCGAGCCAATCATGCACGTCGTGGCGGAAATCCATGCCCCGCGAGGATTTGTAATCGGCAGCATAGGCTGCAAAACTGCGGCCGCTCGCCAGCATGGCCAGCCGGAAGGCGGTGACGTAACAGCCGGCAAACGCGCGCTGCACGAGGCGAGGCGCGTGTGCATAGAGCCGTTTCTCGATCCGCCAAAGCGCGTCGAGCCGCGTGCGGCGATAGAGCGCGAGTACCAGCAGACCATTCGGCGCGACCATAGCGGCTGCCTTGGCGACGGCTTCCCACATACTGCCGGTGTGGTGCAGCACGCCCCAGGAATAGACGATGTCGAAGGCACCTTGCACGATCGGATCGAGATCGAACACGCTGACCGCGTCGACCATCCAGGGCACGGCCACACCGCTCCTGCCCAGCACGGCGCGCGCGGTGGCGACGCTGTCGGGATCGATATCCACCGCCGTCACGCGGCTGACGCCGAGTTCTGTCGCTGCCAGCGCATGCAGCCCGGACCCGCAGCCGATGTCGAGAAACGACCGGCCGCGAAACGCTTCAGCCGGGACCAGCCGCAGCAATCCCTTCGTGGCTTCGTCGATGCGCCCGCGGTCGATTAACGAAGAATAGGAATCCCAATTCTTGCCGAAGGCGAAATGGCTCTCGACGCTTTTCAGCTTATTGGCGGACATGGGAGGTCATCCAGATTCAATCCGCCGCCGGAGCAATTGTCATCACCTTGGCGCCCTCGGCTACCTGCGTGTCCGTCGAGACCGCGATTTCCGTCACCGTACCGTCGACGGCTGCATGCAGCGTGTGCTCCATCTTCATGGCCTCAATAATAGCGAGCCGCTGGCCGCGCGTGACGCGGTCGCCCGGCGCCACCAGAATGCTGAGCACCTTACCGTGCATCGGCGCGCGCACCAGCCCGCCGCCGCCCTGCTCGGCTCCCTCCTCGAGCGCGAGATCGCGCAAGCTGACTTTGGTCTGACGGCCGTGGCGCAGTACATAGACCGCATCGCCGCTGGCAATCGCCGTCGCGTCGGTCGCCGGCGCGATGCCATCCACGGAGATTTGCGGACCCTGTGGGCGATAGAGGACGCGCGCCACGACGTTTTCGCCGTCGGCGAGGATTGGCAGCGCTAGGCGGCGCATTCCCGACAATTGAAAGGCGTCGCCGGTGTCCCAGGGCGATAAGGGCTCATCCGGTTCGCGCAGCGTGCCGACGCGCGCGTTCTCGCGTTCGATCAGCGTCTGTGCGCCAAACGCAGCAGCGGCGCGGTCGAGGCCCTGTGGTGCGGCGCCGAGATCGGCGAGATGGCGGTCGATGAAGCCGGTATCGAAATCGCCGTTCCTGAAGCCTTCGGCGCGGCACAGTGCGGCAAGAAACCCGGCATTGCTGCGCGGCCCGGCGACGACGGTCCGATCGAGCGCTATCGCCAGCCGGTCAAGGGCCTCGTTGCGATTCTTGCCGTGCGCGATCAGCTTGGCGATCATCGGATCGTAGAAAGGCGTCACCTCGGAGCCGGCTTCGACCCCGGTATCGATGCGCAGCCCATCAGCCTGCGGTAATTGCAGCGCGACCAGTTTTCCGGTCGACGGCAGGAATCCGCGCTCGGGATCCTCGGCGTAAAGCCGCGCCTCAACGGCATGGCCGCTAAGGGGCACCTTCCCTTGCGTCAGCGGCAGCTTCTCACCGGCAGCGATGCGGAATTGCCATTCGACCAGATCAAGGCCGGTAACCGCTTCGGTGACCGGATGCTCGACCTGCAGCCGCGTGTTCATTTCCATAAACCAGAAGCCGCCTTGTTTCAGCCCGCCGGCGCCGTCGGCGATAAACTCGACCGTGCCGGCGCCTTCGTAACCGGCGGCCTTGGCAGCGGCAACGGCGGCCGTCCCCATCGCCGCGCGCAACTGGGCGCTCATGCCGGGCGCCGGCGTCTCCTCGATGACCTTCTGATGCCGACGCTGCAACGAGCAGTCGCGCTCGTTGAGATGGATGGCGTTGCCGTGACGGTCGGCGAAGATCTGCATTTCGATGTGGCGCGGCGCGGTGACGTATTTCTCGATCAACACGCGCTCGTCGCCGAAGGCGGATTTCGCTTCGCGCTGCGCGCCCGCGAGCGCCGTCTCGAAATCGGCGTGGCGATCGACGCGACGCATGCCTTTGCCGCCGCCGCCGGCCACCGCCTTGATCAGCACCGGGTAGCCGATCTCGTAGGCTTTTTCCTTGAGAAATTTCGGCTCCTGCTTGTCGCCGTGATAGCCCGGCACCACCGGCACGCCGGCTTTTTCCATCAACGTCTTGGCGCTGCTCTTCAGTCCCATGGCGCGGATCGCGGCGGGCGGCGGGCCGACGAAGGCGATGCCGGCATCGAGACAGGCCTGCGCGAAGTCCGCGTTCTCCGACAGAAAGCCGTAGCCCGGATGGATACAGTCGGCACGCGCCGCCTTGGCGGCGGCGATCAGCGCATCGACGCGCAGATAGCTTTCGGCCGCCGGCGGCGGGCCGATGCGGTACGCGTCGTCGGCGAGCCGCACATGAAGCGCTGCAGCATCGGCGTCGGAATAAACCGCGATGGCGCGCAGGCCGAGCCGCTTGGCGGTGCGGGTGATGCGGCAGGCGATTTCGCCGCGGTTGGCGATCAGGACTGATGTGAACATGGATGGGCCCGGCCTCTGGCCCTCATACTAGCGCAATGGCAGCGGTGGCGGTGCCGCCGGCGGCGGTTCGGCATGCGCGGTCGGCCGCTTCGGCGGCGCCGGCACCGCCTGCGGCGACGATGGCGGCGGCGGCACCTGCGCGTCCTTTGCTTCTTTCGCTTCCTTCGGCAACGGCGGCTCGGGGTTCATGATGTTGACCGGCGGGATCGAGGCCGCCGAAGGAAAATCGTACTTCTCGGGTACCGGCGCCCTGGCCGGGGCGATCTGTTCGTTGGCGCTGGCCACCGGCGCTGCCGGCGCCTCCTTGACCGCAACCGGCGGTGACTTGTTCCAATCCGCCGCATAGCGCGACACGTACTGGTCGAACACCTGCGCCTTGAGATTGGCCTTGATCACGCTGGCATCATGCAGCCAAGCGAAGGCCGCGCAGCGCTCGGCCGTGCAGCCGTCGCGTACGGCAAGCACGTGGGCAGCTATACCGAAGCGGTCGAGCTCGATCGCGCGGCGCAGGCTCGACAGCGTCGCGGCGAAATCCGGATCACTGGCGCGGGCGAAAGCGAGCCCGTCGGCGAGCAGCGTCAGCCGCGCCGACATATAGGACACCGCGCCGGCAGTTGCTTGCGGCGCCCCAAAGACCGCCTTCTCGCAGCCGTTCTCAACCGCCTCGCCCGCGGTGCCGTCGAGGCAGGCAAGCGCCGAACCAGGCGTCAGCGCCGTCATGGAGATCTCGACCGAGCGCTGAGTGAGCGCGCGCCGTTCGGCGGCACGGTCCTCCTGTGCCTGGCGGTCGCGAATGAAGAACGCACCTGCGCCGACAACGGCCAGCGCGACGATCGACACCAATAGCCGGCGCAGCACTCCGGCTCGCATCACCGCGAGCGCCACCAGGACGACCAACAGCGCGGCCAGCGCGCCAAGAGCCGGCGGGGTCGACAACAGGCCGTACAACCAAGCGCCATCGATTTTCGGCATAGGCCTCCGACGTTACTTCCCGATTTGCGCCCCCGATACCTTCACCACGTGGGCCCACTTCTCGATGTCCTTGCGCAGGAAGGCGTCGAATTCCTCCGGCGTCTTCACCAACGGAATGGCGCCCTGCTTGAGCCAGGCTTCTTTGACATCAGGAAGGTTGATCACCTTGTTGATCGAGGTGTTGAGAAAAATCACGACCTCCTTAGGCGTGCCCTTAGGCGCCATCAGGCCGATCCAGATCGTCGCCTCATAGCCGGGCACCGTCTCGCCGACGGTCGGCAGATCAGGCGTGAGCGGATTGCGCTTGACGCCGGTGGTGGCGAGCGCCCGCACCTTGCCGGCCTTAGCCAGTTGCGACATCACGGTGATGGCGTCGAACATCATCTGCACGTTGCCCGACAGCACGCTGTTGCGCATGTCGCCGGAGGCCTTGTGCGGCACGTGCACGATGTCGGTGTGGCTCATGGCTTTGAATAATTCGCCGGCCATGTGATAGGGCGTGCCCGGGCCGGACGAGGCGTAGTTGAGCCTGCCGGGATCTTTTTTCGCCAGTGCGATGAATTCAGCAACGGTCTTCGCCGGCACCGACGGGTTCACCACCATCAGCAGGTCGGAATAGTTGATCGACGCCACCGGCACGAAATCCGTCATCAGGTGGTAGGGCTTGTTCGGGATCAGCGATTCGTTGGTGGTGTGCGTGTTCGACATCACCAGGAGCGTGTAGCCGTCGGGCGCCGATTTCGCGACCGCGTCGGTGCCGATCAGTGAGCCGGCGCCGGGGCGATCTTCGACCACGAAGGATTGCTTGGTTTCCTCGGACAGATACTTGGCGAGGATGCGGGCATAGACGTCGGCCGGGCCGCCAGCGCCGAACGGCACGATGAGACGGACGGTACGGCTCGGAAACGTGTCGGCGGATGCCGGCGCGGCCAGCAGGACCGGCAATACAAACGCAATTAGACGCAAGACGTTGCGCATCAAACTCTCCAGCTTCCGGTCTTCAGGCTGATGTTATGGCGAAATGGACGGAAAGTCGCGCAGGTTCGCGCGTCAAACGCGATCGAGCTGGCTTTCCTTGGCGACGCGCTCGAAAGCCTCGCCCGAACTCTTGATCCGGTATTGGAAGTCGTCGCCTTCCGACGGCAACAGCTTGACCACGGTGTAGCTGCCGCTAGCCGCGGCGCGGCCGAAGGTCGGTGAGGTGTAATAGACCGTCTCGCCGACGTGGTACTTGTGCGCCATAACCTTGATGTCCTGCGCGGCTGCCGGCTGAACCGGCGGGCTTGGCGTGCGGATCATCGACTCCGCCGCTTTGAGCGACGGCTTGGCAGACGCTTTGATCGCCGACTTCGGCGCGATGCTTGGTGCGCGCACAGCGGCGGAATTCGGCCGTGTCGTATTGCTGACCGGGCGGCGAGCGGATTTCGCCGATTTTTTGCTCGCCGCGCGAGCACTCTTGGCGATTTTCTTGACTTTGCCCCGAGCGGCTTTGGACGACCGGCCGGCAGTTTTGGTGGAATGGCTGCTCATTTGTCTAATATAGCAGCAAATTTCGTCCCGGTGCGAAGATTTTGAAGTCAGAACTACAGTCTTTTCAAATAGTTACAACAATGTTTCCGGTTGGTTAATGGGCCGGAGGCCACCCTCCCGATCTACCGGAAGTGCCCTCGCAAGGCCCCGCAAATCGGTGGCGGACCAAGGAACCAGCCCGCAGCGCCCGCGTTCATCAGCGACAGATACGGGAGGTGCGCCATGCGCGTGCTGGTCGGCATCGTTTTGGGCTGCGTTTTGACCATTGGCGGCGCCTATCTCCACGATTCCAACAACGCCCTGGGCGCAAAAACACAAACGCAAGCCACCTTCCCGCGTCCGCTGGTCAATTGGGACGTGGTCAATGTTGAATGGAACCACCTGACCGAACGCGCGCGCGCCGAATGGACCCGGCTCGCGGCTAATCTCTAACGGACGGCCTAGCGGCCGACCTGCTCGCGCTCGCCGACACCGAGCGCGTCGGCGATGGCGCGGCGGTCGAGGCGCGTGCCATCGTCACCCTCGATCAGCAACGGCACGCGGCCATCCTTCTCGACGTGCCGTGCCCACGACAATGCCTCGTCGAGCGCGGTGAATTCCTTGTACAGCATCTGCTCCTTGGCCATCGGCGAGATCTCGCCGGAGCCTTTGGGACCGCTATAGACACGGTATTGCATGGCCGTATCTCCATCTTGGCTCATTTGCTTTGATCTAGGTATGCTTGGCCAACGTTTGAAGCCCAATTTTGGCTCCAAATTGTCGCGGCCTTTATTTCAAAGATGGAGAGAGGGGTATGCGAGCCGCCTATTACGAACAGAACGGAGCGGCGCGCGACGTGTTGCACGTCGACGACGTCGACACGCCGCAGGCCGGGCCCGGCGAGGTGCGGGTCAAACTTGCGACCTCCGGCGTCAACCCTTCCGACGTCAAATCACGGCAAGGCACGACGCGCAAAATCGCCTGGCCGCGGCTGATCCCGCAGAGCGACGGCGCCGGCGTTATCGACCAGGTCGGCGACGGCATCGCCAAATCGCGCATCGGCGAACGGGTCTGGATCTGGAATGGGCAATGGAAGCGCGCCTTCGGCACGGCGGCGGAATACATCGCCCTGCCCGCGGCGCAGGCGGTCAAGCTGCCGGACAAGATCGATTTCGCTGCCGGCGCCTGCCTCGGCATTCCGGCGATGACCGCAGTCCATGCCATTGCGCTTGCCGGAGCCGACAAAGGCGCGACCGTGCTGGTCGCGGGCGGTGCCGGGTCGGTCGGTCAATATGCCATCCAGTTCGCCAAAGCGCTGGGCGCGACCGTGCTCGCCACCGTCTCCTCGCCGGAGAAAGCGGCGGCCGCGCGCGAGGCCGGCGCCGATCACACCATCGACTACAAGCGCGAGGATGTCGGCGAGCGGGTAATGGATTTGACCGGCAAGCGCGGCGTCGACGCCGTGATCGAGATGGACCTCGCCGGCAACGCCAAACTCATCCCCTTCGTGCTGCGGCCGAAGGGCAGCGTCATCGTCTACGGCACCGGCGCGGCCACGGCCAACCTGCCGGCGTTCTTCTGCCTGACCAATTCGATCCGCGTGCAGTTCTTCCTGGTCTATGAGCTCGACACGAGGGAGCGCGAACACGCGGTCGGCGCCATCGGCTGCGCGCTGGAGCAAGGCAGGCTGATGAACCGGATCGGCCCCACCTTCCCGCTCGCCGATATCGCCGCCGCGCACGAAGCGGTCGAGCGCGGCACCATCGGCAACGTGATCGTCACCATGTGACCACAACGATGAGCACGGCATCGCAACGCTTCGGCTGGTATCTTGCGCTGCTGCAATTGCTGTTCACGTTGTGCTGGACCGTCTACGCGATCTACCTGCCCAAACTCGCCGCCGGCGCGGGTCTGCCGCACGGCGCCATCATCCTGCTGCTGATGGCGGACCAGGCGGTGTTCACAATCTGCGATTTCCTGACCGGCATCGCCGCCGACAAAGTGACGCGGGTGCTCGGGCGCTTGGGACGCTGGGTGGCCGGCATCACGGTGCTGTCCTGTGCGGCATTTCTCGCCCTGCCATTCGCGGCAGCTGCCGGCGCGCCGGCCTTTCTGGCGCTGACGTTGCTGTGGACGGTGACCTCCTCGGCCCTGCGGGCGCCGCCGCTGATGCTGCTCGGCAAATATGCAGCCAAACCGGCGATTCCCTTGCTGTCGAGCCTCGCCATGCTCGGCTACGGCCTCGCCGGCGCGGTATCACCTTATCTCGGCGTCGTGCTGCGCGACATCGACCCGCGCTGGCCCTTTGCGCTGTCGAGCATCGCCCTGGTGCTGACCACGCTCGGCATGATCACCGCCGAGCGCCGGCTGGCGGCGGCGCGCGAGCCGGAGCCGCCAGTGCGGGCCTTCGGTACGTTCAGCGCCTCCGCCGCGGCCTTCGCGCTGGCCATGATCGTGCTCGCGCTCGGTTATCAGCTGCATTTTGCGCTGCAGAGTGCTCCGCTCTATTTGCGCTTCGCCAAGGCGCCCGACCTGCAATGGCTGATGCCGGTGTTCTGGATCGGCTTCAACATCGCCATGTTCCCGGCAAGCATTATCACCAAACGCGTCGGCGGTTATGCGATGATGGCAGCGGCCGGTCTAATCGGCGCGCTCGCCATTGTGTTGACACACCTCGCGTCAGGCATCGCGCCGCTGATCGCCGCGCAATTCGTCTGCGGCGCAGCCTGGGGCGCGATCCTGATGAGCGCATTCACGGTAGCCTTCGCGATCGGCGCCAACGGCGGCGAAGGACGCATGTCCGGATTATTGTTCTCGGCGCTGGCTCTGGCGACGCTGGCCCGGATGGCGTCGGTCGCAACGGGGTTCGGCGCTGAACCGGCGCTGCAATGGGTTCCGACGCTGTTCTGGGCCATGGCCGGCGCCGCTTTAATATATCTTGTGCCAGGCGGCGATAACCGTGCGATCGCGCGATGAGCGAGCATCAGCCCGTCGAGGTGGCCATCCGTCTGAGCACGGTCGGCCAATTGTTCAATCCATTCGACCGCTCACCGTTTCGGGAGCGGGACATCTCCGCTGGCGTTGAGGAATTTCTGGTTGGCTGGGTGCGCGAACTGCCACCAACGACGCCATTCGTCATCGCGGTGTATCTGCCGGCGGAGGAGTTGGCCAAACCGCAGGCGCAGCACATCGCGGAGGCGATCGGCCATTATTTCCGCGACCGCACACAGGTGGCGACGCGCGATTTGCGCGAATTGTTCCATATTGGCCGTCGCTCGTTGGCCATCGGCGTCTTGGTGCTGGTCGCATGCCTCGCTTCGAGCCAGCTCGCTGCGACGTTGTTGCCGCACGGCGTGCTCGCCCGCGTGCTCGAAGAAAGTCTCATTATTGTGGGCTGGGTTGCCAATTGGCGGCCGATCGAAATCTGGTTGTATGACTGGCTGCCGATCCGCCGGCGTATCCGGCTCAACCGACGCATTGCCGCGGCGAGGGTCGAAGTGAAGGCGGGTTGAAGTTGGCTATGCAAATTCGCAGGCGACGCATTGTGTCACCCGTGTGAATTTCTTATTGCAATGCGATATAAAAAATGCTGCGATGCACTTGCCGGGTGGTCGGAGGTGCCGCCATGACCGTCAAACGCTTCAGACTTCAGGCCGAAAAGTGCGCTGCGCTGGCGAAGCAGACTCACGATGACGAGAGCCGTCAACGGTTCCTGCAACTGCGGCAGACCTATCTTCAATTGGCCGAAACGGAAGAGCAGCAGCTTGTCGGCCCGTTGAGCGCTGTGGCCGCGGAGAAAGAGCGCAAAGCCGTCGGTTCGCCTTAGCGGCGATGCGACTCAGACCAAGAGGTTCAGCGTCGACTGGTTCGACGGTGACGGTACACTGGATGGTGTGATCGCATTGTTCGGAATTTGCGCCAGCGAATTGGTCTGATTCAGGTTCGCCAGGACGCCGCCAAAGGTGACCGCCGGCTGGCCATCGATGCCTTTGCTCTTATCGTTTTTGCCGTCTTGCCCCGGAGGCGTTCCCGGCGGCGCGAAAGGGTCACGACCCGCACGGGCGGCGGCCGCTTCGCACGGCGTCGTGCAAACGTATCCGTTAACGTAGGCGATCATACGCAACGCTCCCCACGCCTGGAAAGCTAGCGGCAGCGGGTAAACCGTTTCTGAATCGGCCGATCACGGCTGCGTGACGGAAGCGGCGGCGGCAAAAACCCGTGTCACCAGCGGGTTCGCCCTCGTTTTCACCGCGCGAGAGGTTGGTATTGCCGCCGCCTAAGCCGTTGCAGCCAATATAGGGCTATGCTGCAAATCTGCGAGGTCCGGCCCAGCCGGTTTCACTTCGGGGGAGACGACCATGAAATTCATTCTCGGCGTATTCGTCGGCGCCGCGCTGATGCTCGGCTCGGCCTATCTGCACGATACCAAGCGCGTGCGCTTCGGGCCGCCGCAGCCCTTCGTGAACTGGGACGCCGTGATCGGAATGCTGGGGCGTTAACTACGGCGATTGCTTGGCGCGCTGGCCGGCATTGGTGCCGGCAATCTTGCCGAACACCGCGCCGTTCATCAGCCCGGTGCCGCCGGGATAGTTGAAGTAGAAGATGCCGCCGACGAGTTCGCCTGTGGCGTAAAGCCCCGGAATGGCGACGCCCTCGGTGTCCATCACCCGCGCGCTGGTGTCGATCTTCAGGCCGCCGAAGGTAAAGGTCAGGCCGCAGGTCACGGCGTAGGCCTCGAACGGCGGCTCGTCGACCGTGTTGGCCCAGTTCGACTTCGGAATGGCCAAGCCGCGCGTGCCCCTTCCATCTTTCACATTGGGATCGAACGGCACTTCGGTCATCACCGCCTTGTTGTATTCCTTGATGGTGGCGAGCGCCTTTTCGGCGTTGACGTCCTCCATCTTGGCGCACAACTCCTCCAGCGTATTGGCGCGGATCTTGGTCACCCGCTTGATGCGGTACTCGTCGCGCAGCATCGGGATGATCTTGTTGTCGAACACCTGATAGCAGAACTGCTTGGGCTGCATCAGGATGACCCGGCCGTTCTTGGCATAGGTGTAATTGCGGAAGTCCGAGCCCTCGTCGAGGAAGCGCTCGCCGTTGGCATTGATCATGATGCCCCACGGATAGGAGTGCTTCTGGAAATTGTCGCCGACGGTGAGATCGCCGAACTCGGGCGCGTTGCGGTCCCAGGCGACGGCGTGGCCGCCCGACCAGTTGCCGGTCGGCATGGCGCCGATCTCCAGCGCCATGTTGATGGCGTCGCCGGTGTTGAAGCGGGTGCCGCGGATCTTGGCAAGCTCCCAGCCAGGGCCGAGATAGCGCGTGCGCATCTCGGTGTTGGCCTGGAAGCCCCCGGCCGCCAGCACTACGCCCTTGGCGCGTACTTCGGTGGTGTGGCCGTTGTGCTTGACGCGCACGCCTTTCACGCCGTCGTCGTCGGCGATGAGGCCGATGGCGCGGGCGCCGTAGGCGATCGTCACCTTGTTCTTGCGCGCGATCTTGGTCAGCGCCTCGACCAGTCCCGGGCCGCCGCCGACCGCCTCGACCGTCAGGCCGCCCCAGAACTTGAACATGCCGCCGATCTTGTAGGCTTGGCGGCCCCAGATCGGCATGAAGCGGACGCCCTTGTCGCGCATCCACAGCATGGTGGCCTTGCTGTTCTTGATCAGCACCTCGCACAAATCTGGATCGGTGCGGTACTCGGTGACGCGGCCCATGTCGTCGAAGAATTTCTCTTCGGTGTAGGTGCCAAAGTCGGACTTGGCGACCTCCTCGTCGGTCAAGTCGGGCATCAACGCCCGCAGGTCCTCGACGCCGTCATAGACGCAGCGGAAGGCGCCGGCGGTGAAGCGGCTGTTGCCGCCCGCTTCGTCTTCCGGCGCGCGCTCGAGCAGCAGCACCGAGATGCCCTGCTCGGCCGCCGCCAGCGCCGCGCAGAATGCCGCGTTGCCGCCGCCGACGACGATGATATCCGTGGAGGAAGGGAGGGACGTGCTCATGCTGAACCCGGGCTGATTGTGTGATTGGTCAGGGCCCGTCTGGTAGCGCGTCGGCGCCGTCTCTGGCAATGCCGCAACAGCTCTCGCATGGCAGAACCGCAATTTGCGTCAGAATTTCTCGACCCAGGGGCGCAATTCGAGTTCCTGCGTCCAGGCGCTGGGCGGCTGCTTGAGCACGGCGAGATAGCTCGCCGCGATGGCGTCGGGGTCGAGCAGCGCGTCAGGATTGGCCGGATCGGCCGGCCGGCGCGCGCTTCTGATTCCGCCGTCGATGACGAAATGGGCGACATGGATGCCCTGGGGATGCAGCTCGCGCGCCATGCTCTGGGCGAGGCCGCGCAGCGCGAATTTTCCCATCGCGAAAGGCGCCGACTGCGCGTAGCCCTTCACGGACGCCGACGCGCCGGTGAAGAATATCGCGCCGTGGCCGCGCGGCAGCATGCGTTTGGCCGCCGCCTGCCCGACCAGGAAGGCGCCATAAGCCGTAATCTCCAGCGCCTTGGCGACTTCAGCGGGATCGAGCTCGGCGACAGGCCCGCGCGTGCGGTAGCTGGCGTTGTAGACGACGACGTCGGGCGTACGCTTGGCCGCGTCGAGATCGGCGAATAATTTTTCGACCTCCTCGCGCCTGGCGGCGTCGCAATTGAACGCCTTGGCACCGGTCTCCTTGACGAACTCATCGAGCTTCGCCGTCGACCGCGCGGCGAGCGCGACGCTCATGCCTTCCTTGGCGAACTCCCGCGCCAGCGAGGCCGAGAGGCCGGAGCCGGCGCCGACGATGAGGACGGATTTGTAGTCCATGTCGTCCTTAAATCATTTCTTGTCGCACGACGCCGAAAGCCATTTCGACTCGGTCGTCGCGCTGTTGACTATTGTCTGTCCGCCCACGCGCACGGTCGATTTGATCACGCGCGTCGTGCTCTGCGGCGAGTTCACCGTCATGGTCATGGTCATCGAGACGTCGATGTCGCCATCTTTCGGATCGTGGCATTTCATCTCAAGCAGCATGACATTGCCATTCTGCTGGATGTCGAACTTGCTGCACCCCTGCGGCCGATCGCTCATGATCGACTCCTTCTTGTGCGCCAGCGCAGCGTTGACGATATCCTTGGCGTCCTCCGGCTTGATGCAGCTGGTCATCATCTCCGGCGGGTATACCTTGCCGGCAATCTCCGCAGTCTCGGCATCCTGCCAGAGCCCCGGCTGCACCGAGAGGGCGTGGGCCGGACCGGCCAGCAAAACCGCTACCCCAACCATCGATAAGCCAAAGCGCATCGTCGCCCCCATTCGCCGCGTGTATCACATCCTAAACACCCCAAACGTCGTTTCCGGCACCGGCGCGTTGAGCGCGGCGGAAAACGCCAGCGCCAAAACCCGGCGCGTCTCCGACGGCGCGATAATGCCGTCGTCCCACAGCCGCGCGGTGGCGTAATAGGGGTTGCCCTCGGTCTCGTATTGATCGC